>JAABUK010008022.1_pt1 | contig 14982 bp, 17 predicted proteins | sample 5559141 | NCBI WGS metagenome assembly JAABUK01 (sample SAMN10711869, study PRJNA513367) | rock metagenome | isolation source: Antarctica rocks | place: Antarctica: Victoria Land, Pudding Butte nord | collected 2016-01-03
GCTGCTTGCATATCTGCATTCATTGTGATGCACATGCTGCTTTGCATGTTGGAAAAAAATATACCGACATCCTGTTTACCCTGCATTTATGTAAGCCCATAGCCATTAATGCACATGGCATCTTCTGCTGAGCTTTCAAGCAGCATGGGACCAATCATACACGTGTAAGCGCACTATATGTCCTGCACGCTATATTTACAACCACCCAAATGGTGATTCTGCAAAAGTCGCTGTGTTGCCACTCATGTCATGGCCCTTTGTATATGGCCGCCCGCCACCTATGCTGTTGCAACTTGTCTACAACTGCTGTTGCCATTGGACATGTTGATGAGAAAACAACATGCTGGCTTTGTTTGCAGCCACCACCCCCGCCCCCTCCAGAGCCATATGGCTGCACAGCCCTAGGGCTGGGCCCCAACAGCCTCTCATGCCTGGACCTCTCCCTGCTGCTCCTCTACATCCTCTTCTTAGCTGGCCTGGTCTGGGCTGCTGTGCATTGGAGAGTGTTTGCCCACACCTTCAGCCACAGCCAAGTCGACGACACAGCAGCGGACTCATTTCCACTGTTAGAGTCTGAAGAAGCAGATGTGGATGGGCTGATGGCAGAGGATATTGATGGGGATGAGAAGGCTTATTCTCCAGTGGAGCAGTGGTTGAGACCAGTGTTCTATAAATTGGTGAGAGCCACCATCGCATTCTGCCTTGTGCTTCTACATCCTGCGGCTTGTGGTATGTACCGATGTGAGTGTGCTCTTCTTCACAGACAACATGTGTGTAAGTCCATGTGCGTGCATCTGTAGTATGTTACACTCTTAGATATAACACGTGTCTGGTAGCCTACGCATTGCCAGCCCCTGCACCACAATTACACTATGTTGTCTCAGCTGATCATGCAAAATCATACACTGCTGCTGTCAGATTGCATGCACAGTAAATGCTGCAAGCCTTGCAAATGTCGGGCATGCGTGATGGTTGGGTAGGTGACAATTGACGCAAGCACAACAGTTGCAGCAGTGGTGCAGGGCGTGTACTGCGGTGAGCAGCCTTACAGAGTGCTGGCAGTGTGTCTGCTGGTGATCGGCGTGTGCTGTTTGGGTCTGTTGAGGTTCAAGGTGGAAACCAATCCTCAGAGGCTGTGGGTGGGGGCAGGCTCTCTGGCTGCCAAGGAGAAAGCCCAGTATGAGGTGATAAACAGATTCATCTACCATCTGGCAGCTCTTCAGACTTGCCTGCTGCTGCTGCTGCTGCTGCTGCTGCTGCTGCTGCGAGCGTCATTGCAGGATCAACTGATGTTACCGTGCGGTGTTTGTTGGGCCCTGCATTTGACACTAAGGGAATATTGGGCTTAGACAGCATGCGCACAAGATTTGGGCTCTCTTCTTGTGTTTGCATGCATACGGTCTGAGTGCTCTGCTTGACTTTTCACTGGCTGCATGTACTACACCCCGCAGCCATTCCCCATAGCAGCCGCTGGGCAGCCCACTCATGCGGACCTGAGTAGCCACCTATGAATGCAGGAATCTTTTGGTGCGTTCTGGCGCATAGAACAGCTGCTGATCAGCACCACCCCTGAAAGCAAGCCCTCTTACAAGAGATCTACCTCAGGCCTCCCCCCCATTGTGGCCAAAGACCGCACCCATGACCACATCAAATGGCTCTTCCAAGTACAAGCAGAAGTGGATGCCCTGTCTGTTCCTTACACTGACTCAGCCACTGGTCAGGCAGGCAACGCGACTCTCTCCAGCATCTGTTTCAAGCCTCTTGGAGGCGCATGTGCCATCGAGAGCGTGCTTCAGTACTGGCAGATGGATCCCCAAACCTACGCTTTGGGGCGTCTGTCTGCTGACTTCTGCTTTGGGCATTGGTCCACTCAGTGTAGGAGTGCTTTTGAGTCCCCCATTGACCCCCATACTGTGCTAGGGGGGTTCCCCACGGACAACAGCTTCAGGAGCTTTGCACAGGATGCTACCTCCTTTGTGGTCACATATCCTGTCGACTCCTCGCCCGCCAACAGGTAGGCTGCTCTTTTCATGACAAGCTGGCACCTTGCTCTTCTCCTCTTTGCTACTGGTCAACTTGAATTGCCAGTAGATCATGTTTGAGAGCATATGATGAGATCTGTAAAGCCAAGTGGTTGCTCTGTTGTCCTGGCTGTCAAGCAAGGGCAGCACCAATGATGATGCAATTGAGCATATACAGCCATGGCAGCTGCAGCTTCTATCTGCAAATCTGTATCGTTTGCATGCAAGCCACGCAGTCGGTCAGTCAGTCAGTATGCATTGCAAACAGCTCGTAAGTCCGCTAGTGGTTGCATGCTTAATCAGACACCAGGTAATCAGATACAGTCTGTGCTTTGTAATTTACAAAGCACAGACTGTCTCTGCTTCGTTGATTATATTGCGTGTATCCTGTGACAAGTGTGACATGAGGCAGATGCATTGATGACTGCAGGGATGCAGCCTTAGCCTGGGAAGCAGCATTCCTTCAGCTGGCCCAGACTCGCCTCAAAGACCTAGCAGCCGAGGCCAATCTCAAGCTCAGCTTCTCCTCAGAGCGCTCAGTAGAAGACGAGCTTGCTCGAGAGACAGCCTCAGACTCAGCAACAGTGGCAGTGTCATACTTGGTCATGCTGTTGTACATTGCCTTAGCACTGGGTACCATACCAGCTGGCTCTTCTTCTTGGGCGGTGCTGGTGTACAGCAGGGTTGGGGTGGGTCTGACGGGGGTGTTGATTGTGGGGCTGTCTGTCTTGGCTGCCCTGGGGATATGCAGCTTGTTTGGGATGTGGGCTACTCTCATCATCCTGGAGGCAAGCATGCTTCTCTGCCCTCACTGGTGACTGTTCACCTGAGCATACACTTTTAGCTGTATTGCTTTAGGCTGCCGTATCAAGGGGCTCCCATGATGATTGCTGAAAGCTACAGACTTTGTTGTCTGTTTTCCCCCCCATCTTGTGGCTCTCTGAGTACGTGTACACTGACTGAGCAAGTTTTATTGACTATATTGTTGGGAGTGTTCCTTTTTGGGTGTGGACTGGACACGACCTGCATTGGCGCTTAACCTGCATGTTTTGTGCGTGAGCAGCTGCACTTTCTATTTGACATGTGCCATACAGCTGTAGAGTGCCATCTGCACTCTCATGACATGACAAAGAGCTGGCAGGATCTATGGCTTGTCAATCGACTGCCCTGATCTGCTCAGGCAGGCCCACTCAACACCCACTTCACACCATACACACAGAAGCTGCCGGCAAGAGATGTCACACATCTGCAGGTGATTCCATTCCTGGTGTTAGCAGTGGGAGTGGACAACATGTTCATCCTAGCCCATGCCTTGCAACAGCAGGACCCCAGGCTGCCCATCCCTGAAAGGCTGGGAAGGGCTCTGGCAGGGGCGGGCCCTTCCATCACACTGGCAGCAGCCTGTGAGGCCCTGGCCTTTGGCTTGGGAGGCCTCACCAGCATGCCGGCTGTGCGCAACTTCTCCCTTTGTGCTGCTGTGGCTGTGCTGCTGGACTATGCTCTGCAGGTAGTTGTGCTCACAGCACCTCTACTGCTGTTTGCATACGTTCTCCTTGCTGCTGTATGTGCCCTGCTGTGTGTTTGGGTTTCACCTCAACGTGCGCCCCTGTTTTGCTATACAGCACATGTGGGCCTTGGTTCTGATGCTTATCTTGTTTCATCATCAGGCTTGGTACCAAAAGTGTAGCATGTCTTAACATGTACGTCAGCAGCAGTGTGCTGGGCAGCGTCGACTGTAAGCCATGCAATGATACTGTTTGCTGCATGGGCCAGCATGCCTGACATGCCTTGGTGGCTGTTGCAGATGACTGCCTTTGCAGCTCGCCTTGCTCTGGACTGCCAGCGAGTCCAAGGCGGCTACACAGACTGCATTCCCTGCATCAAGCTCTCCCCTGAACAGCTGCAGTCTGACACATTCACAGCCCCATTTGAAGCTGAGGCTGCAGACGCACCTGGCACAGAGACCATGACCAGGCAAACTGACACGGCAGCTGAAGCTGTGCCCAGGAGTGCCTCAACTGCTGCATTGAGCACAGAACCCCCAGAGGTGTCCGCCCCTGATGGACCAGCACCCCCCCAGAATGGGTCAGAACCATCTTTGGTCCAGTCTTTAACTGGCAGAGTCAGGTCCTTCAGCCAATCATCAAAAGGCATTGCTCAGAGGGCAATGGCAAGAGTCTCCAGCACTGGAAAGGGGGAGGCAAGGGCATATGGGGTGACACCATGCCTGCATTGGTACATGGAGCATGTGCACGCACCAGCCCTTGCAAAGCCTTTGGTGCAGCTAGTGGTACTGGCAACCTTTGTGGGGCTGTTTGTGCTGTCTCTGGCAGCCCTGCCCCATGTTTCCAGGTCAGATTGCCTGCGCATGTGCGTTGTTCACACATAATCAACAAATGTGTGTATGCCCTTCAGCCCTCTGTACTGCAGACCAAATGCACAGCTGTGCTTGCGAATACTAGTGCAGGCATGTTTGCTGTCAAAGATGAAGCTTGGCATTGCTGCAGCCCTTGCTGCATATGTTTGTACCTTCAATGATGGACATTCCTACTCCAGTGTCATGGGAACAGGCAAAGGGCATGGGGCATCTATGCAAAACTCCTCATCGAGCAATGTGGATTGACTCCTGTCTTGCTGTGATGCACCTATGGTGACCAGTCCACCCCTTGAGTGTACGAAGCCCACCCTCCGGGCTGCCGCCTTAGGAGCCTCCCATCATGATCGCTGAAAAGCGTAAACTTCCTTTTTCTTTCTATGAAGCCCACCTCAGCAGCATGGAGCAGTGCACAAAGAAGGAACTTTCAGTCGAATCTGAGGTTGTCAAATGTTTGCAGGGGACTGGAGCAGCAGGTGGCTTTGCCTAGGGACTCATACCTGCAGGACTACTTCACAGATCTGTATGGAGTGCTGCGAGTAGGGCCGCCTCTCTACTTTGTGGTACCCAACATCCACATGGACCCACAGGACCCAGACATCAACATGATCTGCTCTGTTGGAGGCTGCAATGACACCTCCTTTGTCAATGAGGTGAGTGACACACCGCTTGCATGCAAACCTTGCACACAGTGTCTGCAAGGCGTGATGATGCTGCCAGTGTTGGGTGATCATGCTGCTGTTGGCGCGTAGTAGGTCTGATGAGACACCAACTTATATGCCTCAAAGCATGACGCACTTGACATTGTCCATCCCCCCTTGGCTGGTCCCCTCCCCCCCCCCCCCCCAATAGCATCACAAGCCTGCAGATGACTCACTTTTTGGTGGCAATAGACTCAAACTCAAATGTGCATCTCTGTTTTGATACTGTATGTGTTCTGGGTCAGGTGATGGCATGGTCTGCATTCTCTCTGCAAGCAGCTTGTCTGCACTTGCTGCTTTGCTGTGTTGTGACTGGACAGTGAGAGGGGTTGACTGGTACAAGGGGTGATGACATGCAGGTGAGCGCAGCAGCACGTGAGCCAGGCAGGACATTCATAGCAGATCCTCCAGCCAGTTGGCTAGATGACTTCCTATCATGGCTCAGCCCGGGGCTACCCCACTGCTGTAGAGAGGATCCCCAGGGGCAGCAGTGCCCCCCTCCTGACCAGTTCCCCTGCAATACTTCTGCTTCTGCCTGTGCTGACTGTGCAACCTGCTTCACTACGGGCTCTGGGCCTGACCCCCGAGTGTTGCCACACAACCGCCCAACTTTGCAACAGGTCACCATCATTCTGTGCAACACTGTGTCGTACAGTTAACCAACCAGCTGTTTGAGCAGGATGCCTCGGCGGCGGCTTTGCAGCATTATGCTGATATTGTGCGTGACAGCCTGCCTTTGTGAAGCTGTCATGGTTATGCAGGTAGCAACATGTCAGCTGCCCCTTGTCCTGCTGCTGCTGCTGCTGCTGCTGCTCTTGCTGCTGGTGTACATGCTGGATGCTGTAGCAGTGCCCATGTCACCATGATTGCATTGATGGAGTGGTGTCCTGTGACATCACAGCATCATGTTTGAGGATAGTTTGAACAAAATATCCTGCTGCTCCAGGTGCAAGAGAAGCTGCCTTGGTTCTTGAAGGCTGTTCCCTCTGCAGAGTGTGCTAAAGGGGGTGTGGGGGGGTACAACAACGCTCTGCAAATGGACCCTGCAGACCCCACTGGCATAGCTGGTCTCTCTAAGGGCAGAGTCACAGCTTCCAGCTTCCGAACATACTACGTTCCTCTGAACACCCAGCAGAACTTCATTGATGCTTACCAGGTCAGCCATGCATGTGCTGTGGTGCATATGTTTGCAACAAGGTACAACAGTCACTGATGGGGGCATGGCTTGCATCTGACACCCCAACTTTGGGCTCTCCCTCGGATTTGCCTGCCTTGGAGCTGTATGCCTCCTGGATTGCATCTGTCTCTTCTGTTTGAAACGGCATTTTGAGCAAGGCTTTGCTTGCAATGGCATCCCTAAAGTGTCAGTGTGACCCAATGCAAGTCACTGCTGGCCTGCTGTACCGTGGTTCAGCATGAGCGTTAAAAAAAGTGAAGCTGGCTAATTTGTGTGCAGGCTATCAGAGATTTCACACATGCCACCAACAAGAAGCTGGGCATCCAGATGTACTCTTACTCCATCTTCCACATATTTTTTGAGCAATACCTGTATGTGGTGCAAAACAGCATCTGGTTGCTGGGCGGAGCTCTACTCGGGGTCTTTGCCGTCTGCTGGCTGTTTATTGCAAGTGCGTGGGCCAGTGGAATCACACTGCTCGTGGTGGGCATGATTCTCATGGATCTATTGGGTGTGATGTATCTGTGGGGCATTCAGCTGAATGCAGTTTCCGTGGTCAACCTGACAATGGCGCTGGGAATAGCAGTGGAGTTTTGTGCCCACATTGTTCATGCATTCTTGGTTGCTGCTGGGAGCAGGCAGCAGCGTATGGCAACAGCGCTGCAAGACATGGGGGCTTCAGTCCTAAGTGGCATCACTATCACCAAGTTTGCAGGTATGCATCACACTCACATGAAGTGGTTCTCTGCAGAGCTGCTTGATTGCACAGCTAGCCACCTTCTGGGCAAGCATTCCCATTCCCATTCCAGGTGCTCAGCTCTTTGGCATTGCTGTTGGGCAATGATGACAGCAATTTCTCTGAAAGTTTTTGCAGAAGCAATAGGCCACATATGTTGACACGACAACATGCATGCGGTAACTAACATAGTGCTGTCTGTGTTGCAGGTGTCCTTGTGTTGGCATTTGCAAAGACTCAGATTTTTGAGCTGTACTTTTTCAGAGTGTATTTTGGGTTGGTTCTGTTGGGTGCCAGTCATGCCCTGGTACTGTTGCCGGTCTTGCTATCTCTTTTCGGACCTCCGCAACGGCAGAGTGCATAAACGTGCCAGTTTCCTCGATGGAGTCTGCTTTGTGCATGTATGGATGCCAGTGTGTTTGATGAATCACGACCTTCCCCCCAAGACCGAAATGTGTCCAATAAATTCCTTGTCTCTGTTATTTTTATAAGATGACTGTTGTGGATGTACAATACCAAGCTTGAATCTATCAAGGCAGCCAGAACCACGCACAACTGTCAGTGTGTACGTTGGTGAAAGTGCTACAAACCTGAAACAGAACGAGCGGGAGGAGCATACTTGTCATGGGGAAATCATGGCTTTGATTCTCTGATGGACTCTTTGCATTGGCTAGTTGTCTTTGCCAATTTGCAAATACCTTGTGAATGGGTGGACTTTGGCGCACCCAACAGCAGATGCCCCTACACTGCGACCAATGCATTGATCATATGAGGGAGTTTCGCAGGTCTGCAAGCAGAGCACCACCAAAATGAGCAGAGTACTACCCATCAGCCAAGGTCAAGATACTTCTTTGTCGCAGTGCGTACTCATACTCAAGCTTTTGAGTTCCGTGTCTCTGCCGCGAATTCGAGACTACCTTTCGTGACTGTCTGCGATCTGTACCGATGAAGATGTCAGATGCAGACACTGACAGACTTCTGCACGCATATAGCGCCGAGTTGGCAACTTTGGATAGCTTGTCTAGATCCTGTGTGAGTACCTGGTGACAGCCTGTGCCATTCCGGTGTGTCCACGTGCACAACATCGAGTTTTGCTGAGCATACGTAACGCTGGCGAGGTTGCGCTGCCTGTCAAAATCACGGCGTCGGTGTCAGATAGCTGCATAGAGGTGTACCGGCTCACAATCTGACTCAGGTCTTGCCGGCACCCTCACTTTTGAGTGATCGCACTCTGTTCGACTTGGAGCGGATAATCTGGCCAACTTATGAAAGGACAGCTTAGGACCGACACTGCCTATACTTTGCTATATTTGCGTTGAAGTGCACCCATGCCAAAGAGGCCTTCGGCACGAGGCAGCGTTCTCTGCCCCTCAGCTTATGAGGAGCTCGAAAGCAACTCCTACCTAGGACGCAGCAGGATCAGGCTGTCACCTGACGAGGTTCCTATATGTCAATGCAAGCTTTTTGGTGAAGGTGGAGACAGCTGTGGGGACGACTGTCAAAACAGGCATACAAATCATGAATGTCACCCAGCGTATTGCCCCTGTGGTTACCAGTGCCAAAATCAGCAAATTCAGCGCCACCAGTTTGTTGAAACCAGGTACGTTCGCCTCTGTAGAAGCCTCAGATCCACTGACACCTCTTCTGTGCCTTTGTTGTAGCACGTGGCCAATGTGGCCATCTTGCAAATTAAAAACACATTCGAATTGTCATGCAGTGTTCAGCATGTGGGGAGCAAAGATTGGGGGCTTGTAGCAGCACAGAACATTCCTGCAGGCTGCTTTGTGATTGAATACATAGGTACAGTCCCGTCTCAGAGGGCAATCATGTGCTGCCGTTGCTTGATCTTCCCAGCTCAAGCTGCATATTGCCTTCTGAGCGACAGATTGCTGCAGGGGAGGTGATTTCTGCTGCTCAAGCCGCTGAACGTAGTGCTGTATACAATGCCATGGATCAGCTGCACACTTACTTCATGCACCTCAGGTATATATTCATTCTGGTGTTGGAATCTTCGCATCATTTAAGAGACGCCGGCCTTCACTGTACATGACCATGCTCTAGTCATACCCCATGTTGTCTTTGGCTGCTGTGAAAGCATGCAGCAGCAGCAGCAGGTCATGCAGACTTTTGACTGCATGCATGCTTGCGTAAGCAAATGCAGAAATGCAACACTCACTCAGCTTGATTCTGCAGTCGGCATGAAGTCATTGATGCCAAGCACAAGGGCAACAGGGCTCGTTTCATCAATCACTCCTGCCAACCCAACTGCGAAACCCAGAAGTGGCTGATAGACGGGGAAACCTCTGTCTGCATCTTCAGCATTCGTGACATAGCAGTAGAGGAGGAGCTGACCTATGACTACCATTTGCAATGGGGCGGAGGCAAACGGGTCAGGTATATTCATTCCTCACTGTTGATGCAAGCTCAATGTCACGCCTCATTGGTACTCTCGAACAGAGTATATCTGCCGTCACAGACAGCTGCATCAGCTGATCCCTGCCTTGCCCTGTGGGCATGCCTCAATCAAAGCTATGAACCTATGATGTTCACTCTTACCATCTCTGCCTGCCCAGAGAAACAGCGGACATGATTATGGCTCTCTAACCTCTGCTCAGCTATGTACAGCCATGCTGTGCTGACCTTTGCTATGCTGAGTTGTCCTTTGTATGTTGGGCTGGACTGTGGTGCTAGGTCATGTTGTGCTGAGCTGGGCTGTACAAATTTGCTGGATTTGGCTGTGCACCTGGTGACACAAACTGGATTGCTACTGCAGATGCCAATGCGAAGCTGCCAATTGCAGTGGATACCTGGAAGCTGATTCTTCTCAGCTCAGGGACAGCATGCACGGGGATGCAATGCTGATCGACTCCTGCCATACTGCCTCTCATCAAGCTGATGTTGACTTCTCACTCATGGTGAGCATGCATATACTGCCCCACCGCATGCTGCATGTTGATTGCATCCTGCAGTTCCAGGTCATCTGAACGCTGCGTTGCCTCAACCCATGCATGACTGCAGTCCAATTCCTCAAAACTCAATATCACCAAAAGGCCATGCATGCAGTGCTAGCTCCTGCTGAAAGCCACCTGTACAGGCTCAACAGTCGTTCCCTGTCATTCCGTTTTGGAGCACAAGGGTATACATTTGACCTTGATGTTGCGCAGCAGATGCCTTCCATCGTTTTCGCCTTTGCTGGTCAAGGTCATGGATATGATCTCGTTGGCGCACAGCAGATGCCCTCACTTGTTTCAACAGTCAATGTTGTCAATTCAGGTGGACCCATGTCTGGATAGATATGATTCAGAGCAGGATGCTGCTTTGGGCTCAGCAGCAGCAGCAGGCCCCAGTTCTGCTAGACTCAGTCAGACACTGCTGCAGCAAGGTGCCACAGCCTCTGGCAGGCGCTCCCACCCTAGCTTCCCCTCTGTGGCTGCAAACTCACCCTCCATGCCACCTGCTGACCGCCACCACACTCCAGACTCATCTGCCACGCTCAGTGCCTCTGGACCCTGCTCAGATGCCAGTGACCTTACCTCCAGTCACCCATCCAACCTTCCCAAGCACCAGCACAAGCGCATGAAGCTGAGCAGTGCACAGCCATCCCGGCCGGACTCTGTGTGGCACGCGGCAGCACAGTATGCACCTGACCCAAACCTGATGGAGTTAGGCAGTGTTGAGGAAGCGCCTGCTCAGCAGCAAGGCCAGCAAGGGCTGCAGCTACCTGAGCAGAATGCCTTTGGCATGACACAGGCAGGAGCAGATGGACAGCTGCATGATTGCCATGTGCTGTTTCAGCCGGCCTTGTCACCGCCAGCGCAGCCTGCACAGGGGCTGCATGGCCACCCTGATAGGTGTCAGGAGCTACCCATCAGCACTCAAGCACCTACCTATGTTCCCTGTGTGGTACCTGGCTTGACACCGAGACAGCAGCTGGTCAAAGACAGAGAGGAACAGGAGCTTGTACAAGCTCTTCGGCGTCAGCATCTTTTGTATAAAGCTGGCTATGAGCTGGACGACAATGGCTCTGTGCAGCTTCCTAGGGGTCAGTACAAGCACATGGTGTCCATGAAGGTTGTGTTTGCCCAGCGGTGGCAACACAAAGCAAGGACCGCTCAACTTTCCATGAAGCAGCTTCTGCTGGATCCAGCTATTCAACTTGAAGTTGAGCAAGCTTCTGGAGTATTGCCAGCAGAAGCCAGGCTGCCTCAGGGTGCTTTGCAAGTGTCAGCGCAACCTGAGCAGCCCGCTGTACCGCATGCAAAGGTACCGATCAGGCTTGCAAACCTCAAGAACGCCATGCGCAAGGCTGAGTTGAGTGGACCTGAGCTGTCATCATCAACTTCAAGCGGCATCCATGTAGCAGAAGCTGCAGACAATGGGCATGTTGCTTGGCAAGTAGGGCAATTGAGCAACACACCTCTGCTCAACAGTGTTTGGGTGGAGCACTACGTTGACAAATTCAACACAGAGTTTGACAGCTCATACTGGGCAATGCTGGAATACTTATCCGCTGGAGTTCAGTAGCGTGTACAGTGTAACACTGACGTTTTGTTGTGTGCCATAAAGTCAGACTTACATGCATTGATTTTGTGAAGTGTTTGCCATAAATACAAGACTTAAATAAGCCTTCTGAGCTTTTGAATAAGGTGATTTGAAGTCGAAGCTGCAGTTAGATTTATTGCTATGAGCACAGTCACAATGATGCTTACAGATGAACTGCATCAGGAAAACTTCTTGATGCACTTCATGGGTTCATTTGGCTTGCATTCTGCAACAATGAAGGCATACAACGGTACAGAACCTCTAAGCCTGTTGTTTTTCTGAACTTTTTGCGTGGTTGAGAGTGGAACCCCTGTTGACACAATTGTAATGGGCTGTGCATACTCTGCACACTTCCTGGCACTATTGCAGTCATGCCACCATGGACAATTGAGCTGATGGGCTCAACACTGTGTACTGATGATGTCCTAGTGCTTTGCTTCTCAATCAATTGGACTGCAGACTCTGGCCCCTCCTCTCGTTTGCGCTTGCACACATCATCATGAAGTGCACTCCTTTTTGTTAAGTGGGAGCAGTGTTGCCTCTTAGGCCCAACACCCAGAGTGTCTGTGCATAAAGAGGAGGGGTGAGGCGCCATGCTTGCCAGCCTTGAGCTGAGAGCTGCTGCTAGAGCATCATCCTCTTCCTGACTAGCAGACTCAGCATGCGGCATTGCATCAGGCTCTACTGCGGCATCCACTGCCATTGAGGCTTGGTCCATGCCGGCTGTTGATGCTCCTTGACAGTTTCTCTGCAGTGAACCTTGATGTTCATTGCTGCTTGTTGTTGCCTGCTGCTGCAAAGAATCGTTGGCAGGCATTGGTACGGGCCTTGCTGTAGCTGCCGGCCTGTCTGAAGCCATGCTGTTGATTAACGCAGACGGCGTCTGAAGTTGCCATGCAGCTGAGCTCCTTGGTGATAACAGGTCTGCCGCCTTCTGAAGGTTCTGCAGCTGATGAACTGTCAGCTGATCTGGCCTGATCTGCAGCAGGTTGACTGGCAAACTGGTTTGTGTCTCTCTGATGGATGCATTTGCAGGTCTGGTCAGCTGCGCCAACTGCTGTCCAACACCTGGCTGCCTGTGGCCATCTCTGTCTTTGTTGGTGTTGGCCATTGGGGGCCCCCCAGATATAGGCATAGCATTGAAATGCTCAGCTGACTTGCCTGGTGCCCAACCAAACATGCCAGCCAGCTTGCCCAAAGGTGTCAAGAAGCCACCAAGCGCACGATTTTGCATGTGACGGGCACTGCCAGGTTGAGCAGACCTGTCTGGTGCATTTCCAGCATCTAAGCCTGATACAGAGGTGTGTGTGCTGTTTGACAGCCGCTGCATCTGATTCAGATTGATTTGCAGCCCTGCTGCACCATGACCTGCAAATCCGAAGCAGTCAGGATGACTTGGTCACCAATACCTGCTTTGTGGCACACATGCAGAGCTGATCATGGCACACCTTTGGTGTCAGCACTTGGAGTCATGCACGCTTCTCCTTCTGGCATGGAGTCAGACATGTCCAGCTGTTGTGTCAAGTTGAGTTGCAGAGGGGAGAAGGCATCAGGTGAACTGACACAGGCTGTGTGCTCGGACTCCCTGCAGAGCACATTTACACTGAACACAAGTCAAAGCAAGGGCTGTGCCAGATGCTTATGTTTGTTGAGCCAAGGCCGCTTACAGCTTCAGGGACAAGTCACCATTGGCTTCCTGATCCACAGTTCTTGAGGGTGACACAGGCAAAGACGAGCCCAAATTGCCCACAGAGGCAGACTTGGCAGCCTGCTGCAGTTCACAGCATTCTTCCAGGTAAGCAGCTGGCACGTGTGGTTGGGTCTGGGGCAGGACGCTTTGGGCATCGTCGTGCTCACTGTCCTCGTCAGGAGTCTGCCCAGCGTCAGGCCTGTCCCAACCTGACGTCAGGCATTACCGTCAACGAAAACACCAGCAAGGCGCACTAGGACGCAGATGCATACCTGGCAGACTGTCAAGAAAGGTTGACTGAGACGTTGGGATCACACACAAGCTGGGATTCAAGACAGCGAATCGTTCCGTCATGCTTATACTTGCAAGCAAACAAATTTAAGCACCTCAAGCACTGCATCTCAACAAAGTCATCCTTGCAGCCAGGGCAACAGCATGCAGAACCACCAGGTTCTGTCCACTGAGCATGCTGTGCATGCTTTGCCAGCTCCATGTGCCTTACCTGCAAATGTGAATGAGCTGCAGCTGGTTGGTGAACGGCTGTCACTGCCATCGACACTAGGGCTGAGAGGAGGTGCTGAGATGTTGACCTGCCCTGGTTCATCTGCAAGACATGTCAGAACCATTCCTGCTGTCAGACCATTGCAAACTGTGGTGACAACAGGACTCCACTGACTGCCTGAATCTGGACTCGACTGACCGTCAGTCGGATTGTCTAAATCTGTTACACAATCACAGTCTGGACCTGCGTTGCAACAGTCGACAGGGCTGCTGCGTGGGGACTGCAGGTCCTCTTTGCTGACCACAAACTCCTTGAACATATCACACTCCTCTTCACCTTCAGTCATGGCAACAGAACCAGCCTCAGATTGTACTGTGAGCAGTGTTGCCCGATGCATACATGTGGGACATGTTCATGATCAGATCATAGCAAGAAACAGCAGTGCTTCAGCAGCACGTAGATGCACGACAGGCAAATGAGCATAGCAGCCTGACTGTCTGAGCACTGCTGCGGCAGTAGCTGTGTTACCTGTGACAGGCATTGCTGACCAAGCTGCAGCGAGTCTGGCCTGGCAAGATCTCGACAGAGGCTGCATACTGGGCTGCATAGGCCCTTTTGGCAGGACTTTCGGTCTGGAAGGGGTCAAGTCAGCTTGCCTGTTGCATGACAGTCCCTGCTTCAGCTCAATTCACAGGCATCTTGCAAGCGGCAGCTAAAGGTGTGACGTACTCGTAGCTTGCAGTTGACAAGGCTGCCAGTGGGCCCGGTTCACTCTTGAGCATAGCTGCGTTGGTGGCGCAGCGCTGCGCTTCACAGAGCTGCGCAGCGTTGCAGTACAAGGCACTTCGATGAAGCCCGCAGCAGCAGGAGCAATCTTATTCCCATTTCAGACGTTTGCGACGTCTGAAACCACTGCAATTTGACTGATGCCTGATTGTCACCTCTCCAATTTGCCTGTGTACGTACCCTTCCCGCCTGTTTTTGTGACTTACCGCCGTGCAGCCCGATTTGCGGTTAAGCTGTACCTGATAAGCAACGACGACTGATCGTGCATCAACACCCCTGACAGGACGGACGCGGTGCCCAATCACTCCTGAAAGTCTGATCAGAGATCCAAGGTATCTATCTCATGAGATCCAAGGTATCTATCGATTGCAAGCTTAAGCTCATGCTTGTTAGTTGGATGCAAAAGTGACAGGGAAGCTTCAACTTGATCGGACCTGGATGACCGACAGATTA
>JAABUK010008023.1_pt1 | contig 14982 bp, 15 predicted proteins | sample 5559141 | NCBI WGS metagenome assembly JAABUK01 (sample SAMN10711869, study PRJNA513367) | rock metagenome | isolation source: Antarctica rocks | place: Antarctica: Victoria Land, Pudding Butte nord | collected 2016-01-03
AGTCCTGATTGGATCATTTCGAGGAGGCAAAGACGCGGATATGAACAGTGAGAAGGGGGAATGAGTGGGCAGAGGCCTTAATATCATGGTTTTCTATATCATTGTCTATTTAAGGCGACAGCAGGCTTCGTCTCCGCCGCTGCACTCGTGGGGGTGTGTTGTAGGTCCTCCTTGGCGGCTTACTCAGCACAGGCCTATTTCCTTCTTCCTTGCTAGTTTGCGTAGATAGCTTCTTCTCTTCATACACTCATTCATCAGATTTTCGTAACCAGGCTCAACTATTGAAACGGGTTTGAAAGGCAATTGTGATGCTCTAGACTTACTGAGATCTTATCATCGAAGTCGCACGTAAAGATCAGCATTCGTGTACATGGCTTCTCACGCTCCAGGGTATGTATCTCTTGCTGTGGTCTACTGACCATGCTTACATAAATGCTACAGGTCTTGCTGTTACCAAGGAGTTCGTTTTAATATGTGTTCGCACGCGAGGCTTCTCGCTAAAGCCTCGCTAGGTCAAACATGAGGGCAAGGCAGCTGGCACCATGGGGAAGATCGGAGACGGTCCGTTGTGTCATCAACAAGGTCTCCTATTCATAGTCCTAATCCTTAACAGTGGAAACATATTTCTCTTATCCCAGCAACAAGTCAACTGAGAGAGCTATCCTGCTGTAAGTCGAGACAAGTCCTGAATCCGTTTGCGGACGGCACTTGAATGCTGGGGTTCAAGCGTCATGGTGTCTGGCACTGACTCACACGAATCAGAGTTACTGATGTGATTGGTCATGGCTTCATAAACGCTCAACTCATCGCCGACCAACTTGCAGCAAATGGCTACTTCGTTGTAATGCCTGATGTATTCCAAGGCGACCCTGTCCCTCTGAACAGACCTGAAGGATTCGACCTGATGCAATGGCTCAAAGGACCTCCAGGTCACGGTCCTCGTACAGTCGACCCCGTTATCGATGCCACTCTTGTCGAAATGCGGACAAAGTTAGGGTGCAAAAGAATTGGCGGCGTCGGCTATTGCTTCGGAGCCAAGTACATCATCCGACATCTGAGACCAGACCAAGGAAAGATCGAAGCAGGATACTGTGCTCATCCCAGCTTTGTAGAGTCGCAAGAACTGCAAGAGATCCAGGGGCCGTTGAGCATCAGTGCTGCCGAGACCGATACCATCTTCCCAGCAGAGAAGCGGCACGAATCCGAAAAGATCCTGAAGAAGACAGATCAGCCATATCAGATCAATCTCTATAGTGGTGTCGAGCATGGCTTCGCTGTTCGTGCGGACTTAAATGACAAAGAGGCCAGGTTTGCCAAAGAGAGTGCCTTCTTGCAGGCTGTTCAGTGGTTTGAGGAGCATCTGAAGGCATGACTCGCCCCAAGCCTGTGAACACGAAGCTAGCATTTGGGCGACATTGTCAAGCGCCACGATTTGAAATTGCGGCCAACCTCTGGAGAGAGCGGGAGCATCGTATAGCTGGAACCGAGATGAAACAACTTTGCGCCGGCTTTTAGCCGTCTGAGGGGAATGAAATTATTGCTGAAAGAGATGACTCGCACTCTCGAAAGGAGGAGAAAGATTGAGTGGTAGTAGTATTGAAAATCAAGTGGTGCCAAAGTATAGCCTTCTCACAAGAGTAAGTAGAGAGTGCACAAGAGACTGGGGCCCACGAATATTCCCAACCAAAAGATCATGTTCCCCAAGACATCTCGTCCCTTGAGAAACCTCGTCCGACTCAGCATGACCAATGGTAACTGTGCCATCTGCATCATCAATAGATAGCCCCTCACCTTCTGGAAGATCACCGCCATGACCAGTTCATGGACACAAGCAGAGAGTAGGAACGTAAGCAAGGTGGCAGAGCTACGCGACAGGTTGAAAGCCGCACTGGAAGAATGATAGACGTGGCGGAGGAGGAAATTGTGGACCGGGCGATTCCAATCGCGAGCGAATTGATCCCACGAAGTAGAATTCCACCAGTCAGAGTAAAAACCCCGGTCAGCGAAGAGGGTTAATTCGGCCAGGACGTTGAGCTAGAAAAAAGTTAGTTTCAGCTCGATAAATGATGGCAGATGTAGAACAACGCGTCGAGAACTTACCACGCATTCCCAGATTACATACCAGCTTAGAATGTACTCCATAAAGAACGGAAAGAGGAGGTCACTAAAGACCCAAGGAATCTCCTTGCAGCGATCTTTCAGCGACATGCCATCTTCCTTCATGCGAACAACAGATGCCACGACAGGGTAAATGAATGCTGTGGACACGACGATCATCACGCCAATCACTCCAAATGTCGCTGCTGTCTTCTCGGCCACATAGCTCCAATTGATGCTTGTCTGACGAGGATACTCGAGTTCGTAGACAAGGGACGGAAGCGGTATATAGCCATAGAAATCTCGCAGGGTAAGATTGTTCGGATAATGGTTTTGAGTAACGAAAGTTGTTCCCTTGAGTTCTTCGGTGATCGACTGGATTTCAAAAGAGATGAGCTTGCGCAAAGAGCGAACCTGGGCGAAGTCAAGTGGAGCATCAGCAGCGATGGCGTCGGCAATGCTCGTGATGTCATTGTCGACCTCTTGCATCTTTTTATTTGGAATGGATTTGCGACGGTGTGTAAGCTGATGAAGATCTTTCGTGTCAAAATAGGACGTTGCATATGAAAGATCTGAATTAGGACTGTTGTTAGTCGGGCTCATGACGTCTGGTTCATCGAGTGCTTTCAATTTCTCTTCTAGAATACGACGCCTCTTGTACAATTCTGATACTGCAGGCGTGACTAGTGAGCATGTCGGCAGAAAGAGAACAAGATACGTGACATACAATGACCATTGTAAGAAGCGTAGCTGTGCTGCTTCATGAGCATAGTAATACAATGCAGCGTTATGAAGACCGAATGTGTCCATGGCCAACTTCGGTATCGAGGAAATGCGAGATAAGCAACGAGGAAGAGGACTTGCCACGCCTGCAAACTGTGTCAGCAAAACAACATTGAAAAAGGTTGGGGATGTGTAGACTCACATTTTGCAGGATCCAACCAGACCTGTTCCAACTGAGGTAACCATGGGCGATGATCTTTTGAAGGAACAAGCAAAAGACCGTACTTGCACACATAACGCCATCCGTAAGACCCAGCATAACAACATCACGACTAAGCATCAACCGGACAATTTCATTGCCACCGAAAATACTGCCATAAGTTCGCCAGTTGTTTGCCGATATTCGAATCAATAACAATGCTACCCCCATCCTATCAAAAGCATTAGTTGATGGATAAGAGCTATTTCATTGTAGCAAGAACAAACCAGAATAAGGAAAAGAATCCATGAAATGTGCTTGACGCGCTTTCGGAATTCTGCCTGTCAAAAGTTGTGAATTGCCGTGTGAAGACAAGATCACGGAATCTCGATCTTTTTTTCTTGATACCTCCATCATTTGACTTCTCATATCCCTGTTTCAGCAGGTTGCGAAGCTCGGGATCGTCAGCAGTCAACTGATATCGACCGGCTTGATCAGTCTTCTCGAGTCGAACGGTGAGACTCTTACGGCGGTGAGATCTGAGTTTCTTGGAGTCGGCACCATCGTAAGGGTCTTCAGATTTATGGTAATGATTGCTTCGTAAGACGGCAGACTCGCTCTCAATGGCAGATTCTGGCACGAGTCCGTCAAGCTCCCCATGGATACTCTGCTCAGAAGAGACACCAGAATCTTGGCTGTATAACTCTGGTCTCCCAGTATCACCATGTAAGCTCAAATTATCCCGTCGCAAAGACGCTGTACCATCTACAGCAAGTTCACCAATGAGGGTCGACACGCCGTCGAAAGAGCTGGCATTTGAAAGTCTCTGTCGCGCGGCCATGCAAGAAAGTCAATCGAATATGAAGAATACAAACATAATCTTTTCTATGATTTATAGATATGTAAGCTCGTGCCTAATCTCAGCCATGTCCCGGTGTCCCGGAAGGCTACGGGTGACGTGTTCCCATGGATCCAGTCTCGTGGTTTCGTACCTCAAGCCTCATCCGCAGCGCGAACTTTGGGTCTTCAGTACAGCAGAGGGTCAACCTCTCAGACGCAGCAGGAGGCGGGATACTTGAGCATGTTGGCAATTTCCGAGGTGGGCCCTTGGTCATTATCGCGTCCCCCGTTCGATGTAACAGCCGCGTTGGGTAGTTAGTTCGATCTACATCCCTCACTCGGGTCACTGCATACCGCATATTTGCCAAGTCTTGTCGCTCAATCTGTCGCGTCAAAGCCAACCGCGGTTCAGACACCTCATGCCTGGACATCCACCAACCTGACACCCTCGCGTCACCTACATTAAATCATGCCTGAGTATGGCAAGAAGACGGTCGTAGAGCTGCAGGAAATATTGAGGGGCCGGTCCCTTCCACATACTGGAAAGAAAGCAGATCTTGTGGCGCGACTTAATGAAGCAGACAAGACTGACGACGTGACGAGGAGTAAGTGACCATCCTTCCTGGAAACCTTTGGCGAGATCTTTCCTCCGCTCGAGCTTCCAACTCCCAGTTCACCCTCATTTACAATTTCAAGGATCTTGCTGATTTTGCCTTCCCACAGCTCCGTCTGCCGCGACACCTGCTTCAGGGCCGCCCACCGAGAAGGCGGCACCTACCACCCAGCCTGTGCCTACAGATGAAGCTCCACAGGAATTCGTTGCTCCTACGAGTACGACTGGTACGCTTCTGTGTCTGTCTTTGGATTCTACTTGAACTGGCTTTTCCACATTCGACGCGTCTTTGGCTGACCATTGGGTTCTGCTTCGCAGAAACATCCTCTCTAGCGCCTCCACAGACTACCCAGACCGAACGTGAAGATTCTGCAACGACAGATGCCAAGCTCGCAACTGCGGTGGATTACAGCATTGGCCTCGACCAATCAACCTACGATGATGAGTTGAAGAAACGCAAAGCTCGTGCCGCACGGTTCGGAGCGCCAGCCGAGGAAGGCGATGCCGAGGCAGGGAAAGTAGTAGAACGTGCAAAGAGATTTGGCACCGGTGGTGAAGCAAATGGAGGCGTAGGAAAACTAGATCAGGCACTGCCTATGGATCGAGAGAGAAGGGGCAAGAGGGGAAGGGAGAGTGGAAACGCTCTTGATGATCCTGGCTTAAAGCAGGGTAGAGGAGGGAAAGGACGATCTCAAGGAAGACGTGGAAGGGATGATAAGCGAGGAGAGAAGCCGACTGGGGTGCAGAAAGCCATAAGCAAGGCAACTCGCTCCTTTTCCAGTGAGAAGGATCGCCTTGCTGCTGAAGCACGGAAGAAAAAATTCGCAACAGCTTGACATGGATGGTCACGAAGGCAGTTGGGCCCTTATGGAAGGTGATTACGGCTGCGCCTTCCTTGAGGCTTAGTTGGTTCGAAAGACTACTTAGTACTTGAGATCAAAAAGAGATACCCAGTCCCTGCGACAAAATCTGCTGTTTGGGGTCATTTTCCCAGCGGCAGTGGCCAGGCTAGTTATGGTCAGGAGAAAAGTCTACGGATTAATGATCACTAGCAACCACTGCACATGTACAGCGATAAGGCATGTATTTGAACTGTTAATTAATAGTGTTCTAGCGAAATCCGCCCCTGGATGTAAAGATCTTGGTAGCCAAAAAGTGAATCCTCCTTCGACTTACTTCCGGAATTCTACATAGCCTCACCTCCTGGAAATTACAACACAATGCTCAAATCGTTTGAGACATCGGGCAAAGAACTGCATTCTCTTGTCCACACAACCTTCTATGCATCTTGGCAACGCCGCTGACCCGTGCTCTGTGCTGACTTGCCTTTGTCCTTCTCATCATGTCAGGCCCAGCCTTGTTCACGAATGTATTTCGCTCGACTCCTGCGCACGCATCTCGCACCCCGCTCAATCAAGCGAAAAGAAGAGATAGGCAGCAGCTTTCCTGCAATCAATGCAGAACACGCAAGCTCAAATGCGAACGGGGCCGCCCACCATGCACAACATGTGTGAGGCGAGGACTCGTAGCATCTTGCACCTTTCCGACAAATAAGTCAACCACAGCTGCCAGAAAACCACCCCTGGGACGAGTCAACCGGTCAGCTGATCAACTGCGTCGTCTGGAGAACATCATTGTGCAAATGAGCGATCCCGCAATTGCTTCTCGATCAGTATGTGCATTGTTACGTTACATGGGCTGCGGACTGAAACATGATTTTGAGACTGATAGCCAGTCCTTCATTGCACCAGAGCGGAGTACAACAGCGCAGATTTCTGAAAACGGGATCTTTAAAGGCTACGTCGGCTCTACTCATTGGTCAGCGGTCATGGAAAATGTTCGTCCGCATCTAGCTGCAGCATTCTGGGCTGATTCAATGGGTTAGATCCAGGAGCTAAAGTCCACCATGGCTTCTGAGGAATTGTGGGATGGTAGCGGTGATGAAGACGATGAAGAAGAGACCGTGGATGTGCTTTTCGGACTGCACCATTCTTCCAATTTGCCGGAAATACTATGCTTTCTGCCATCAAGACCAGTGGTAGACCGTAAATTGTCGATGTACTTCAGTGCGAAGTGGCTTATATTTCGTGGGTGTCTACTCTAACTAGTGAAATGACAGCATTGCTGACTTCGCAAGCAATTATTCACACTGGCTGCTTTCAGAGAGAGGTAACATCGCACCCACCCCCCCGACATTTCAGCGACATTGCTGATCGGCACAGTACGAGGACTTCTGGCTGGACCCCGAACACATGTCGCCTCTCTGGATAGCTCAGCTCTTTGCTATCCTATGCATTTCGTCACACCTCGACGGAGGCTCAGCTTCTCCGATGCCAGCGCCGACCGATGCTAATAACGACGGGGATCTGTTTCTACGATCCTCGGCAAAGTCTCTCGTGCTAGGGAAATATGCGAAGCCGCAGAGACACGCTGTAGAAGCCCTTCTACTCTATGCGCAGTGCAAGTACATGTCAAGCCTTGATACAGTAGACGAAATCAACACTTTGCTTGGCGTCCTCGTGCGACTTGCCATGCGTATGGGGTACCATCGAGACGCAAAGCAACTATCAGGAATAAATGCCTTTGACGGTGAAATGCGCCGCCGTACGTGGTCCGTCATTCAACAGCTGGATCTACTCGGTTCATTCCAAATGGGCCTGCCAAGCTTCATTCAATGCGACGTTTGCGACGCTGAGATCCCACGGAATTTGATGGACAGCGACTTCGATGAGCTCACATCGCAGCTACCTGCTTCTAGGCCAGACACGGAGGCCACCGACATGCTGTATTTCATTGTCAAAAGTCGCATTGTAAAGGTAATTGGAGATGTTCTTACAATATCCCTCTCACTAAAGACGACACCGTACGACGAGGTAATCGCACTGGACGCTCAACTTCGCCAAGTTCACGATTCAACACCTGTTCATTTGAGGAGACGGCCCATATCGAAATCCTTCACCGATCCAACACACTTGATTCTGGCGAGAATCAATTGCGAGCTACTGTACCTGAAGAGCCGTTGTGTGCTACACCGCAAGTACCTTCGTGACGATCCGGGGCATTCTTGGTCTCGAAAGGCTTGCACCGATGCTGCCTTGACGATCCTCGAGATTCAAGCTGAGCTTCGAGAAGAGTCGCTCCCAGGGGGTCAGCTCTTCCAGGATCGATGGATGCTTTCGTCAGTCACACTCCATGATTTCTTGCTGGCAGCCACTCTAATCTGCCTGGACCTCTCTGAGGACCATCAGAAGGTCCTGAAATCGCCATCACCTAGTACGTCGGTCTTCGAGAACAAGCTTGAGGCTCTCAACAGGTCATACGCCATTTTTGTCGAGCAGTCAGCCCACTCCAGGCAAGCTCGTCGGTGTGCAGGTGCCATAGGATATATGCTACCCCGAGTCCAAATCAAGCGCCAAGAACATTACAGTCCACTTGACCGGTTGGAGACTGGTGGTCACAACCACGAACTCAAAGAAGATCACGATGTAGCCTCTCAGAATACGGAAGTTTTGATCGAACCATACTGTCAGCCCAAGGAATCCGAAATTATTGACTGGGTAAGTTGTTGTTGAGGGTCTACTCCCTCGTCCCTGTCAACGATGCTGACTGGTCCTATGCAGTCACTTCTGGATCAATTCCTAGACATACCCAGCTCGACAAACGATCCCGATGCTGTGTGGTCTGATTTTCTGAATCAAGATTCACCTGCCATGAACGACATGATTGCTGGGGCTAGGAATGGAGACGCTTGAAGAACCATTAGTGCTGTCGGTCTGTATTACGTCTTGTGGAAGGTCATTCTACCTGAGCATTATAGCGGATCTCCTGATTGTGATGCCAAAATTGCAGCCGAAACACCCGCAAGCGAATCTGGAATTACATGATCTCCGTAACACCAGGCCGAATCTTTTCCAGCTTTACCACAAGTTCCTGCCAGAATCTTTCTTGAGCTTCCTTACCCTTTGTGCTTCTAACAAAAGGGCTCGCCTTCTTGACCTGGCACTCACTCAAATATTCCCCATGGCTTTCCTTTTGCGCATCCGTTGCACCATGTACTAGTGTCCTTGCACCCACTTCGCTCGATCTGCCCAGCATCCTCAGCGCTAAATTTTGCCCTGCTCCCCAACTCTCATTTCTAAAGAGGGCCGTTTGGCACCAGCCTGGAGCAACGTTGTTGACAACAACGAAAGGCTTCTTCGTGGCTTCACCACCTCCATGAGACGACGCCGTGAGCTGCACTGCGAGCTTTCGAACGCACAACATGACAAGCAGCTTGCTCATGTTATAGCGGTCCTCCATGTTCGCCGTCTTCTTCTCGTTTAATCTGTCCAAAATGCTCTGCCCTGGCACCACATCAAGATCCTTGGTATTGGCCCAGAAATGGACAACAGACCCGACGATTGTCAAACGTGCAATCGTGCCATACCGAGCTGCCGACTCGAGCAACTTTGGCAGGAGCAGCAGAGCGAGGAGAAATGTCGATATTACATTCACCGTGATGGTGGACTCATTATCCTCCGCCAATGTGTATGAGGGTTGACAGATCCCTGCATTCTCAACAACAGCGTCCAATCGAGTCAGTGAGTTTTGGCAGCGATCTCCAAACTTGAGCACTGAAGCGTAGCTGCTCATGTCCAGTGGCCATACTTCAATCGTCGTCTTCGCCGTCTGACGTGTTGGCTTGGCCGATAGCAGAACCTTTCTCGCAGCTTCACCTTTGTCAATACTGCGACAGGCGAGTATGAGCCTCGAAACATTGAGCCGAACGAGATGCTTCGCGCACTCAAGACCCAACCCGGTGTTAGCGCCTGTGACGATGATGGTTCGATCGACTAGATCAGTGGTTGGAAGGGGCGGAGTTTGCATCAGCTGGCCGCGTAGGAACTGGAAGATGCCTGCTGGCGAGGCCATGACTATAATTGCTCCTCAGCTTTAGGGGAGTTTGAGGATCGGATGTGGCTGGTGCGATGGTGGATTGAGAGTGGAATATTCTGTTCCGGTGGATTATCTTATGGTACAGCGATATAACATCTCCGCAAGATCAAGAAAGAGATGAGGAAGTATTGATTGAAAAGCAATCTGCCACGCAATATATACTGTATGCCATGCAATTGATGCAGTCTCATATTAGTTCCTTTCCCTTGCTAAATCCATAGATTACCGTATTAGGCATAGAGCGGAGTTAATGAACTCCTGCTTTAGGCAATTCCAGCCGCCCTTCAAGCTAAGTCCTTTGCGCGGAGTTGTAACTTTGCTTCGCCGAAAAGTCAAGTAAGCAATGTCCTGCTTGCCCACCAGCGCTATTTCTCAGATTGGGAAAGCCCCGAGTCGGAGATTCATCTCCTTTCCGATTCGATGCAGACAACGCCTCCCATGCATGTTTGAAAGGACTTCTTTGAATCTAGAATGGGTATCTCTAAAATACCCGAAGCCTTATCAAAACCAGCAACAGAAGCGCTCGAATAGTCATATGCAGACACGGAATCATACTTTTCAACCCCACCGTATGATTTATTACTTAGTCGTCACGCTGAAACCAGATAATGCTAGCGCTGCCCTCCGTATAATTGACGATTGGTCTTCTCAGCTGGTAATGGGCCTTGGTCTCTGGATGAACTTGAGAGAGAAATCAGTGCAAGCTTTGATCGTGACTAAGCAGGTATGATCACGTGATACCGCCTTGGCATAGATATCGCCTTCCGAATCAAATTAGGTATTGCCGCCATCAACCTAACGGCGACTACGCGAACGTCGACTCCCAGACATTGTTCGTTCTCTACTCTAGCACTTGCTGTAGCCCATAAGTAGAGAGTACTGTATGCCAGCCTTCAAAACCCCTCAAAACGGTTTCTCGAGAGGTTGAAGTTGCGCAGCAATTATGTCTGACGGTACGCCGTCCTCTACCACAAAATCGTCTCCAGTACTGACTTCTTCTGCTTCAGCCGACTTCGACACGATTAAACGCTTGCAAGCTGAGCGAAACGCTCAAGCTGGTGGGAAGAAAGGTTCAAGAACTTTCGACCTGACCAGTCAGCGGACTGACACATCCACAAAGGCCGCCCTGACTGAAAGCTTTGATAACACGCTCTACGATCAAGATGGACCAGAGAAGTTTGCGGGTTACAATACTACAATCGCGGTCAATGGTGATGATGAAGACATGCCCGACGTGGATGATAGCCGGCGGCTGATCGGCCAGTACACTGCGTCCAAAGATCAAATGAACGAATTCGCCTCTGGAAATGGAGTGGAGGAAGAAGACATATTATTGGGGCGTGAGAAGTCTCTCCGGATCTCTGATCGCGAGACTGATTACCAGAAACGAAGATTTGATCGTGGACCTCTCACACCCACCCGGGCCGATCCATTCGCTGCAAACAAACACGCAGGCGTGGAGCCCGACGGTCAGACCTATCGTGAGGTGATGCAGCTTCAGGACCTGGAGAGGGAAGAGGCGCGTGTACAAAAGGTGCTGGCAGAAAAGCAGGCCAAGGGTGAAAATGGTGTCGTTGAACACAAGCCGACGCTGAAGGATGATGCAGATAAGGAGAACACCGAGGCTGGTTCCACTGTTGATGTCGTCTCCACGCGGAAAAGAAAGAAGAGGTGGGACGTTTCCAGCGAGCCTACACCAGATCCAGAGTCTGCTACAGCGGATTCCAAAACGAAGAGGTCGAGATGGGACCAGACTCCGGCACCACCAGGCGCAGAAGCAGTCACCACAAAGCGATCTAGATGGGATCAAGCCCCTGTTCTTGGAGGTGCCACTCCAGTTGGAAATCAAGGACTCGCTACCCCGATGCACCCATCTCAAACCCCTGCTGTGCTTGCCGGCTTCGGTACAGATATTGGAGGCCATAGTGGGCCATTCACAGACGAAGAACTTGATATGATGCTACCGAGCGAGGGCTATGAGATCTTAGAGCCTCCTCCCGGCTACGAGCCAACAAGAGTAGTGAGGAAAGCAATGGCCACACCAACCCCTGCTGCAAGCGCAAATGGATTCGGCGGTTTTATGATGCAGGAACCAGAGAACCCACGGGCAATGGGTAAACAACTGCCAACAGAGATTCCTGGTGTTGGAGATCTGCAGTTCTTCAAAGCTGAGGATATGGCGTATTTTGGAAAGCTGGTAGACGGAGTAGACGAAAATACGATGTCAGTAGAGGACTTGAAGGAAAGGAAGATCATGCGTTTACTGCTAAAGGTCAAGAATGGAACGCCACCGATGCGAAAAACAGCTCTCCGACAATTGACAGACAACGCAAGACAATTTGGAGCTGGACCATTGTTCAACCAAATCTTGCCACTTCTTATGGAGAAGACGTTGGAAGATCAGGAACGACATTTGCTGGTTAAGGTCATCGATCGAGTCTTGTACAAGCTTGACGACCTTGTCCGACCATATGTGCACAAAATTCTGGTTGTGATCGAGCCATTGCTCATCGACCAAGATTATTATGCTCGAGTCGAGGGACGCGAAATCATCTCTAACCTCAGCAAAGCTGCAGGTCTTGCTCATATGATCAGCACCATGCGTCCTGATATCGATCACGTTGACGAATATGTGCGAAATACGACTGCAAGAGCTTTTGCAGTGGTGGCCTCAGCATTGGGGATTCCTGCCCTGCTCCCCTTCCTGAGAGCTGTGTGCCGGAGCAAGAAGTCGTGGCAAGCCCGCCATACCGGAGTCAAGATTGTTCAGCAGATACCTATTCTTATGGGATGTGCAGTTTTGCCGCATCTCAAAGGTCTCGTGGACTGCATTGGCGATAATCTTAGTGATGAGCAGGCCAAGGTGAGGACAGTGACATCACTAGCTATTGCAGCTCTGGCCGAGGCAGCGAACCCTTATGGTATTGAAAGCTTCGACGACATCTTGAACCCACTGTGGACGGGGGCTCGCAAGCAAAGAGGCAAGGGTCTTGCAGGATTTTTGAAGGCAGTGGGTTACATTATTCCGCTAATGGACGAAGAGTACGCCAACTACTACACAAGTCAGATCATGGAGATCCTGCTCCGAGAATTTGCTTCACCGGATGAAGAGATGAAGAAGGTGGTGCTTAAGGTCGTCTCACAGTGTGCTGGCACAGATGGCGTTACTGCCGGATATCTAAAAGAGCATGTCCTGCAAGATTTCTTCAAGAGCTTCTGGGTCAGAAGAATGGCGCTCGACAAGCGAAACTATCGACAAGTGGTGGAGACGACTGTTGACCTAGGGCAAAAAGTCGGTGTCAGCGAGATCGTCGAACGCATTGTAATCAACCTGAAAGACGAAAGCGAAGCATACAGAAAGATGACCGTCGAAACCGTTGAGAAGGTGATTGCTTCGCTTGGTGCGGCAGACATTGGCGAAAGACTTGAAGAGCGCCTCATCGATGGTGTACTTCATGCTTTCCAGGAGCAAAGTATCGAAGACGTTGTCATGCTGAACGGCTTTGGCACCGTGGTAAATGCTTTAGGAACCCGATGCAAACCATATCTTCCTCAAATCGTCAGCACGATACTATGGCGCCTGAACAACAAATCAGCCACTGTGAGACAGCAAGCAGCCGACTTGATCTCAAGAATTGCGATGGTCATGAAGCAGTGCGGCGAAGATGCTCTGATGGGCAAATTGGGCATTGTGCTCTACGAGTACCTCGGAGAAGAGTATCCAGAAGTTCTGGGTTCCATATTGGGCGCGTTGAGATCCATTGTGACTGTGGTGGGAATCAATCAAATGCAGCCACCCATCAGGGACCTGCTTCCACGATTGACTCCAATTCTCCGCAATCGACACGAAAAAGTTCAGGAAAACACAATCGATCTGGTGGGCCGCATTGCGGATCGAGGCCCGGAATCAGTCAACGCCCGAGAGTGGATGAGAATCTGCTTCGAACTGCTTGACATGTTGAAAGCGCACAAGAAGGGTATTCGACGGGCTGCCAACAACACCTTTGGTTTCATTGCCAAGGCCATCGGTCCGCAGGATGTGCTCGCCACGCTGCTCAACAACCTGCGCGTACAGGAACGTCAATCTCGTGTCTGCACAGCTGTGGCTATCGGTATTGTGGCTGAGACTTGTGCCCCCTTTACGGTCTTGCCTGCACTCATGAACGAGTATCGTGTTCCAGAGCTCAACGTGCAGAATGGTGTCTTGAAGTCGCTCTCCTTCCTTTTCGAATACATCGGCGAAATGGCGAAAGACTATGTTTATGCCGTCACACCTCTCCTGGAAGATGCGCTCATCGACAGAGATCAGGTGCATCGACAGACGGCGGCATCGGTGGTCAAGCATGTCGCGTTGGGAGTGGTTGGCTTGGGCTGCGAAGATGCCATGCTGCATCTTCTCAATCTGTTGTATCCTAATCTATTCGAAACGAGTCCCCACGTGATCGACCGAATCGTGGAGGCAATCGATGCGGTCAGGATGGCTGTTGGAACGGGGATCGTGATGAACTATGTTTGGGCTGGGCTGTTCCATCCAGCAAGGAAAGTGAGGACGCCTTACTGGAGGCTCTACAATGATGCCTACGTGCAGGGTGCTGATGCGATGGTGCCATATTATCCTAACCTCGCTGATGAGGGTCTGGCAAGACATGAGCTTGCAATTGTACTCTAATTCGTCACGATAGGGAACAGCGCTGCATAAGGACTTCAAACCCGAGTATGATCTAATAATGATAGGCTTCTTGCCCTATCACAGTCGCTCGCAGTAATCATGTGTGGTATGTGATTTAGGCCGACCTTCGAACCCGCAGCTACTTAGGGAAGAGCTTCTAAGTAACATGCGGAGCTGCTACAGCCTTCCATCCATTGTGCAATTGCAATGAGCATCTTTCCCACCCTGCCATAGACCACATACAGCAAACATGGCCTCTATCAGAGCCAACTGCCGTAAGATAGTGTGCATTGGCCGAAATTACGCGTGGGTTTCTCGCCCGTGCCCTGTGACCATTGCGACACCCCTCCTCCTAGCCTCTCCCTCGATTAAAATGTATCCTATCTTACACTCCTAACCCCCAGCGACCACATCACCGAACTGTCCTCCGCTCGCCCCTCCCAACCCTTCTTCTTCCTCAAACCCCCCTCCTCCCTCCACCCCCAAAACTCCGGCCCCATCATCCGCCCCCGCGGCATCACCCTCCACCACGAAATCGAGCTCGGCCTCCTCATCTCCCGCCGCCTGAAGAACCTGCCCTTAAGCCCCGACCCTAAAACCATTTCCTCTGCCATCTCCGCCTACTGCCTTGCTATCGATCTCACCGCCCGCAACGTCCAGGACGAAGCCAAGAGAAAAGGCCTCCCCTGGACGATCGCCAAGGGGTTCGATACCTTCTGTCCCGTCAGCGAAGTCATACCGAAGCAGCGGATACCAAATCCTCAGGATGTGGTGATTTGGTTGAGGGTGAACGGGGGGGAGAGGCAGAGGGGGAGCACGCAGGGGATGTTGTTTGGGATCCCGAGGTTGTTGGGGGAGATTAGTAGGGTCATGACGCTGGAGGAGGGGGATTTGGTGCTGACGGGG
>JAABUK010008024.1_pt1 | contig 14980 bp, 11 predicted proteins | sample 5559141 | NCBI WGS metagenome assembly JAABUK01 (sample SAMN10711869, study PRJNA513367) | rock metagenome | isolation source: Antarctica rocks | place: Antarctica: Victoria Land, Pudding Butte nord | collected 2016-01-03
GCCTCATACCCCACAACCCCCCCCCCCCAGGAAAGCAAGGGCAGAAAAGCTGACACTGACACCACCGACAAACAGATCCTCTACACAGTCTACTCACCCGCCGAGCACGACCCGCAGACCGTGCACAAGACCAAAGAAGAGGGCGATGAAGAGGAGGAGAATGGAAAAGATGAGGCGCCCGAATGGGCGAGGACGCCCAAGGCCGAGAATGAGAAGAAGGGGCTTGTGAAGACCGATGGGAAATATTGAGTATCATTTGAATATCATGAAAAGCGGGCTGCGCGATGTGAAGGTGAGATGTAGAACGTGCCAGTGAAATATCGAGCAAGTTGAGGGAGTTGTTTTCATAGCTTGGGCGTGGTAAGCTTGTGCTACTATACATAAAAGCCTATTGAAATCAATTCCGAGGCTGACCAAACGCTGCGTAATACTTTCGTGATTCCGCAACCCGTATTCTCTCTCCCAGTATTACGGACTTGCGCCCACGAGCTGCTGGATACTGAGAATATATCTCAGGATAAGAACAAGACACCTAATACTACAAGCCGGGCCTGATCTAGTGACTATGAAATACTATAACCCTTGGCTACTCCTCCGCATATACCCTACCGCCTTCCGCATACTCCCTTATTCCCTCCAGCCCCAGTGAATGCAAATCAGACCAGCATCCCTTATATATGCATTTTTTAGATAGGGGGGTGGTGTCGTATGCGCTGGGAACTAGGTTTGTTGGGAGGAAGGTTTCAAATTTTAGCTGGTGCTGGTGATCTGGTTGCAGGGATTTGAGTGGTGTGTTGGAAGGAGAGAGTGGGTCTGGGAGGGGAGGGTGGAGGTTTCTATAGGCAAATGTGATAATGCGTAAGTTGTTGCTTGAGCCATAGATTGATTCGGCTAGGCTGTGACTGTTGGGAACTAGATTTTTCTTCGTATAGATTTATCTCCATGTGCTGCAGTTTTCGAGGAGCGTTTGATCTTGGGTATTTGGTACGGCCTCATGGGCATGCACATTGCGAGTTTTTGGAGTAGCGAGAGCTTTGGTTTTGGGGGATTGGGAATGTAGTCTTCCTTGGTGAAGCTTGTCCATTTCGTTGAGTTGACTGGAGATGGTTGGATGAGACTAGATACGGTAAAACAAGACCCACGAAAGCTTTGTACAAAGAAGCAGTGGTAGTCCGTCAAGGAGACATGGATGATCTCGCGTGTATTTCCCCTCCAGATCTCACTCTATATCTCTGATCAGCGAGAAGCCTAATGGAAATACTGGCTCGACAAATTGCATCGAGTGCCGCTCGGAATATGACAACATAAGTCTTGGTATCACAGCTACCGGCATCGACATGGTGGCAGTCTGGCAGGGCCATAGGATATTCGCACGTTATGTGTATACTTGCAAAAGGATCGATGTACGTCAATTTCGCATGTTCAATATTTTCTCCCTTAGAACAGGGCGAGTGACCATGATATGATCTTTTTGACACTGTATGTTGTACATTCATTTGTCTACGACTGGCGTCGGTATATGCTATTACGGGCAAGCTAAAGGGAAGAGTAGCTTCGTACCACGTTGGCTCATCACTTCACGGAAGATATCTGTACGGGTAAGACCTGAACAGATGGAGTTGCTTGGTATGTTGTAATCTGAGGTGTCCGGCTGCAAATTAAATATGAATGAGAATCTGAGCGTGCTAAGGAAAAGTATAGCCACGGACCTCTACACTTTCTTTGTGTTCGATAACATGGAAGGACAGAACGAGCTTTGCTGGCGATGAAGAGAATTGCTAACGTTGTCTTCTACTGGAATTGTTTTCCTAACTGACTTATTCGAAGATATATACGTTCGCTGGCTAGATTGCTTTCTTGACAACTATGAATATCTTGCTGAGCTAGTATGAAGGGGAAAAAGCCATTGTCGGTTTCCAGCCATACTGTGTACAGCTGTGTTGAACGAGAGTTCTATTATGTGGACAAGCTTGGCGTACTTCATTCAATCAGGGGCGAGGTGGAAAGGAGGCGGAATTGTGGGGTTTTAACCTGTAAATTAGACCCTGTGGGAATCGGAATCTAGATGTTTCAATCAAGCCTTCTCCCTCAATGATATTGCCCTGGCATCAAGCTCCTGGTGTATGAGCGCTAAGAATGATGAGCCAAGCGTTTGCATTGCAGGGCGATGATGAAGTAGAAGTGTGGTCGATAGCAGTCGAACGCGAGAAGTTTGACGACGACGAGCTTGATTTCTTCATAGTGTTAAGTAGGCACCAAATTCTCGATCAGCAGGCTTAGTCGGCCTGTTGAATGTGTCATTTTCTCAGTATACCAGTATGGCATTCCCTGGAGCCGAACTCCTCGATGATCTTGAAGGTCTCTTAGAAACCTTCAGAACATGACCTGTGAGTACAAATGTCTTCCAATGCTACTAGAAGCCTCGTGATAGATACCCTCTTCTTTTTGATTATATACTGGACTTTATGAATGGTTGCGAAGTCGTTCGAGAATCTGGCTAGGAGACACATACAGTGAATAAAGCAAAATAAGCGCAAGATCTCAATCAAAAAGTAGACCTGGCTCAGTGGTCGAAAGGAATCTATCATGAGGCTGACCGATGATGCAAAGCTAACATTACTCGCATAGAAATCTGGCTTGGGCTTACGCCACTCTACACAGAATGCGGACACGGATCTGAAAAAAACGCACGCCACTGAGGAACTACTACACAAAAACAGATGATGTAAGTTTACCCCCTTCCCAGTTATGCCTCTCGATAGATTTTTTTTTGGCCTTCGAATACAGCAGTACGTTTGTTCAATCGTTAGATTGCCGAAGTGTTGTGAAAAGAGAACTTGCCAAGCAAAACAAGATTGTAGCCACTTCACTTTTGCCTCGATCTCAACTCTCACCTCATCAGCAACATCCCACCTTGCCTGCATCATGACCTATCCACAACAACGATATCCATCAAGTGGTGCTCTGCCTGGTGAAATTGGCTAACATGACTCGATAGAGATCACTACCTGCTCTGCAAAGACGCTATGCAGCACATCATGAATGTCCTCACCTCGTCCATGCCTGGAAGCTGCAAGATCAGGAGCCACGCTTCGATCCTCGTTCGTGCCCGCTGGCTACCCACGATTGATCGTCAACAACAGAGAACGCATGTACTCATGCAAAAACAGACGCGAAGGCCATTGCCTCGTTGTCTTTAACAAAAGTAAGTCGCTCTTTTTGTTTCCACTTACAGCACAGTTCAACCATCGCCTTGTCTCCTCTTCACCAGCTCGTGTGCCAGATGCAAAGTCTGGTGAGATACGAGCAAGCCTTACAAGAATGATTGCATGTTGACAAGGGGGATGTTGTATGGCGACAGACCTTCTCCTCCCAATGAGCCGACTTTGCATGACATATTTCCCAAAAGGTGCGCATTTTGCTGTTTTCCGCTGATCTTGAGCAGTTCCCCGGGTACTGCCACGCCTATGCTGTACCAAGATCGGGATCATATCTCCCGTGACATTGCTGAATACTTCGCGGCAAATTGATATCTCAGAGCAGTCAAACGGAGTACAATTGAAGCAAGTATCTTAAGCGTTATCTCACCGGTTCGAATCTCGCCTCAGGGCACCGTCCATATCATCGCCTACGGGCACAGTGCGACCTCCGAGGAGGTTGCCTTTTCAAAAGTGAGCATCCAGCGTCACCCTTCCGCAGAAGCAACATTCGATCGATGTTCGGTGTGTTGTTCTTGCCCAGCCCACTGCAGTTCTTTGATCGACCAGACTCATCGCACTGGCTTACGCTGACTAGGAAACAGACCTACGGCCACGGCCACCAGCATACACACATCTAAACCCTCGCCACAGCCTTCCACCCTCTTCAAGGAGTTGTAACTCAGAACCTCTCGCAGAATTTACTCTCGACAGGAAAAAATCATCTATTGCCTTTGACGGCAAATACCATCGGGCTATTTAATATCCCACCGTTCATTTGGGCAACTGTTGCGAACGGCGCCAGCTTGCGCATTACTCCACGAAGCGACTTGCAATTGAGGTATTTTCTTTCTGCACCTAAACGTGTTCTTTCACGGTCCGATATTGACAGGGAAAAGCTAGATCATGGACGCAGCCAGGCTGTCGAACCCTCTTTCTCCTCGGCACCGAGCTTGCCTCAGGGCATGCATGACTCAGCATCATCGAGAACGCGACAAGACTTTTGCGCCTGCATACATCCCTGTAAGCATCAATTCCCATTTGATCCACGTGAGTCCCACTTCGCCGATGGTGCCCTCTTTCAACCCCCTTGATCGATAGTATATCATTGTTCAAGACTCAACTCACTGATTGGCAATCAATTTTGATTAGACATCGACGCTGGCGGAGAGCTAGTAATTTCGTACTTTTACATCTCGTCATCTACACACTCTTCTTCCGAGAGTTATCGCATACCACTGTTGGCAACGTACAGCAGCAGGAATTCAAAAACCCAATACCAAGACCGCAGTAGAGCCCTGCATGGCCGCCTTCAGCACGTTGAATCGCTTCACGCATCAGATATCGAGGTGTGTTCCGACCCGGACCATTCACGGACCTCCGCCGATGCTCTTGACTGTTCGCCATACGATGTGCGATGAACACAGTCATCTCTGAAGCCCCTTCTCAAAGCTCGATACTTTACCCACGACACTCGTTACGGTGTGATCTTTCAGCATGGCCGCCAAGAAACGATTTTTGTGGCTGTCAAGAGACATGTCGATCTGCTGTAAGTGAGTCATTCCACTCTAGATCCCGAGCACCCCTTAATGGATTCTCTTGCCTCCTTGATTTGTACTTGTTCTCAGAGGCATGAGCTCGAAGCTCGGCTGTCTATCAGGAAGAAAGCAGCGCCATAACAGACGAGAGGGCACGACGGTCAGTAAGTTCATCCCCTCTCCTCCATTCTTGTGATCTTTCCGTGATAAGCGAAACTCTTCGACAATCCTAGCGCTGGACCAGATCATAAGCACGGCCCAGCGTCCATTGACCTCCGAAGTAGCGTGGGCTAAAGTCAAGCTTCATTGATGCACTGTCGATGGATTCAAACTGTCACCAATCTTAGAGACTGACGGTTTCATTATCCGTGAACGAACAGCAGAAGGCTTCAAACGCCCAAAACGCCCAAAAGACCTCATCGCAGCAGCTGCAGGGGAGACAATCCCAAGAGCCCAAAGAAGACACGTATGACTACAAGGATTGGACTTCGAAGGTTCGAATTGCACCGATTAGTTTCGCTATCCTGCCTCAAGCCTGATGTAAGGGCGGCTGACAGATCGTATACACAGACGAAACATGTCACGCGGGAGCTTTCTCATCATGAGCCCTTACTGCTCTGAATACAGCGCTGTCCACGGAGGTCCCCTCGAGCCATCACAACCAGAAAGTTCATCACGTCCCGAGCGCCCTTTCGGACCGGTGCCGCATCGCTCTCGAATGGAACCATACCGTACGATCAAAATCCACTCAACAACACTCAGCTTCTCTTTGGCTGATCAAGTAACGACTTCTTGGGACATTGGAATGCCGCAGGAGAGGAGTGAAAGTGTGAAGTAAGAATTCGAGGGGGAATGGTGGGCGGAGGCTTGATCGAGGAGGGCGATATCACTAGACTGAAAAATGCGGCAGGTGAGATTGTGGTGTGGATGGCAGATGCTGAAGACGACCGATCGATCTATTTGAGGGGCCAATGATACGGCATCATATATTGCAAGTGTTCGTACGCTTCACAAATCGGATGCAGCTCGCTTCAGCTTTCGCAGTTGGTCGGCACCATCATCCATTCAGCGTTTTCCATCCTACACAATGCCCAAGCTCTAAGCAGAGAGATAGCAATATTAAAATTCATGCGAGTACCAGAATATCTTGAGTGAACAATATAGAAGTTGCGTATAACAATCAAGGGACGGAATGTACCTTCACAAAACGAACTGCTTCTTTCATGTAAGATCTAGAGCAGTAGATACAGGAAGGCGATTTGGTCTCCCACAGCCAAGTGCTGGAGATCAATGAAGACCCAGAGCAGCTTCATGTTCGCTTTGAGAAGCGCGGTATGTTCGTGGCTGTGGTTGTATGATTGATAGAGTTGGGCAGCGCAGAGGTTTGACGTGGAAACTAGCGCCTTGGTGCTTAGTCAGCAGTAGACTTTTGTCTTGGCGCTGGCCTACCGAGTAGCACATCCTCTGTACAATGCACCATGGAGCCACTCTCCGAGACAACCTGGGATGTGATCTTATCAGGTACAGGGCTGCCGCAATCACTACTGGCACTGTAAGATCATCCAGCGCTTCTGCTTGACGAAGGAGCGGCATATCTGACTGACGCAGCTTCTGAGGGGAAAGAGCCTTGTCAAGATCAGGCAAGAAGGTGCTTCACATCGACAAGCACGACTATTATGGTGGTGCAGAAGCTGCTTTGAGCTTGCAAGAAGTCGAGAAATGGGCTGAGTCTACTGAGAAAGGTGAGCGAGCAGGGATTAGTGTGGGATTAGTGCTGAAGATTGTTGCAGACGCTGGTCTTTCACCTTTCACCAATGCTACGATCAGCAATGTCGAGCAAGAGGCGACGGCTCAACCTGGATCTGTAAAGCAGCCGAAGCTTGGTTTCTCCCGGGCATACAGCCTCTCGCTTTCACCACAGTTGATCTACACCCACTCGAACCTTTTCCCTGCTCTTGTCTCGTCCAAGGTCTATCGCCAACTTGAGTTTCTTGCTGTTGGAAGCTGGTGGCTGTACAAGGATCATAAGAAGGATGAAAAAGATGAACAAGACGGCGAGGGAGCAGCAGCTTCACCATCGAAAGGCAGTCTACAAAAAATTCCAGGCGGTCGAGAAGATGTCTTTGCGGACAGGAGCATTGATCGAAGATCCTCCATGTCACTGATGAAGTTCCTCAAACTTGCCGCAGACCCCGAAACCCACGCGTCCGTGCTCGAAGATTGGGGCCAAGAATCCTTTCCTAATTTTTTGGAATCACACCTCAAGATCCCATCGCGACTGCAGGCACCGTTGATCGCATTGACACTCTCTCCAAACACTCCAGCCGAAACCCTTACTTCGTACGCTCTCCCGCGCATTCATCGACACCTTACCTCGATAGGCATGTTTGGTCCAGGCTTCGGCTCAGTAATCCCGAAATGGGGTGGCCTTGCAGAGATAGCACAGGTAGCTTGCCGTGCCGGTGCTGTTGGTGGCGGGGTGTATGTGCTCAAGAGAGGATTTGAGACAGAGGAAGACCCAGATCAGCAGCCGCTTGACAGGCAAGGATGTCGCTTGGACGAAGATACCCAGGTGTATACCGTTCGCCTCGAGGGTGGTGAAGACGTCAAGAGCCGATGGATCGTAGGTTCATCTTGGGGTTTACCCCCACAGATACAGAACAAGCCGAGCGAGGATCGCCTTCCTTTCTCAGTGGCTCGGAGTATCACCATCGTTTCTGGGTCTCTCTCCCGGCTTTTGCCGCCCCCAGTCGATGGGGCTCCACCACCCGCTGGCGCTGTCGTCGTCTTCCCCTCGGGATGCATTCCAATCGAGTTTGATGAACAAAAGATTGATGCACCACCGGTCTATCTCATGGTCCACTCGAGTGATACTGGAGAGTGCCCCGCTGGCCAGTGTAAGTATCAGGTCAACCATCCTATTCTCTCCAGAAAAGCACTATCATGATGACATAACATAACGAATACTTATCTACATTGTCTGCAATTCCATTGAAGATAACAAACCTCTGACAGTCTGATAATATGCTCCAATTACCCCACGTGTTGTCATAGACTACTCAAATTTCTGTAACTGACTACAAGGACTCAGGTATCATCTACGCCCAAATCTCAAACGTCGTCCATACCGATGCACACTCCCTTCTGCAGACAGCTGTTGAGCGGCTCCTTGCCAGTATTGACGAACATCCATTACCAATAAACCTGTGGAACCTGCATTACGACCAACAATGCACCCCAACGGCAACACCTGTCGATTGGGAAGCCAACTTACAAGCCGATGGATTCTCGAATCCTCATGTGTTGCAGCTTCCTGATCTTGCACCTGGGTTCATATTGGAGGATGGTGTGCTGAAGCACGTAAGGGCTGCCTACCAGAAGATCATGGGTGATGAAGGGGTGCCGTTCATGGTGTTTGAAGATCGAGAAGGGCAAGGCGATGAGGAGGATGGAGGTGACCCACCGGATGTCTAGAGTTTGTAGAAATGGTGAAGTGAAGAGATCTCCATCACAGCTGTGCACCACATATCGAAGACTGATTGTCGTAATAGTCTTTCACTATAATTCCCTCCACTGTACCTTATCTGATTCATTGGGTGACTAAGAGTGCTTGATGTAAGCCCTCGGCTCTCTTGATTCTCAGATATCAAGTATGGTAATTTGACTGTCTAGTAAAGCCTACCTCGCCTTATCCTTACTACTCGTCTTCACAATATGTAATCAAGGTCTACTATCATCGCAAGGTAGATGTCCGTGAGGAGATTGGAAGCAGCCATGCTTCTTCAATCAGTCTTTCCCTCGAAGCTTTGTCCTCTCCCGTGGTTCCCCACTCTCTTCATGCTTCGTCAACATCACTCGGTGCTCTGGTTCCAACAAACAAGGCATTTGGAAAATCTCGGTCTGCGATGCGTTCATTGCATAGACATGTCGAGAGATAGATTCTACTTTAATGCTTTTTTGCTTTCATATTACGCCACAGAATCCAATTCAATAGAGTGACTTATTACTTTTATTTACTTGGAAGATAGAAAAGCCTGACACAGGTACGCCTCACAGCCCAATACTCAACATGCAGAAAAGTCCTGATCGAATTTGGAAAAGGCTTGCGATTATCTATCCAGCAATGACTCCGGTCCCGCTTTCTGACAAAGAACAAATAAATACAACATATACGAAAAGCAAATATGCCGAACAGTCTAATTGGTCACCAATTCCGTCTTATCGGCCTTCGCGCAATTTCCGTCCTGGGGCTTCTTGAAGATGTCGGTGGGGCCAGGGACGTTGGAATAGTAACATTGGCAGGTGTTAGCCAACGAAGATGAGCTGCCACCAATGGCGGAGGTATCACTGTAGCAGAAAAGAAGCAAATGTCAGCGCTAGCGCTTCGAGAGCTGTCCCATGGCATCCGCACACCAGGGGATAGAGAATACTCACAAATTCTGGCAGGTGAACGTGCCCGGGTCGGAGGAGGATTTCAGCATCATGGGATCCGGCTGATCTGCTTGCCTCGCCGTTATTCGGTAGACGGCGCACGCATCATGCAGCTCGCCCCCGATTCTTTTGCCGGTAGCGTCTGCTTTGCAGCCGTTGAGGACGGTCTCGAAGCGGTCGACGCAGTGAGCGAGGCTTTCGTTGTCGTCTTTGCCGACGTCGAACTGGAACATACCCATGCATTCGTCCTCGGAAAAGGAGAGCCCGAGCCAGAGTTTATCGGCGTCGCCGTTGACGGGGAAACTGTCTGACATGCCGAGGGCCTTGTGCCGTCCGTCGCTGGTCAGACCTGTCCCGAAGGAGACTAGAGGTACAACCACCTGGCCCCAGTATTTGCGGTGGGAGCAGAAGGTATTGATGGCGTTTGCCGCATCTGCCTCTGGGAAAGCGACCGCAGGAGTGGCGGCCGTTGTACCGGGGCAAATGGGATCCGGGAATGGCTTTGATGCGCCCGCAGGTAGGGGCGATCGGTTCACACCGATATCCTCATCTTTCACGGTAGCTACGACATTTTCCTTTGGGTCTTTGAAGGTCTTGCTGCAAAATGTGGAATAATAGGCTTCCTGTTTGATACGCGTTAGTTGGCTTGATTTCCTCGGCAAGTTACGGGACTTCGGCTTTAGCACACTTAATCCTGCAAGCCAAGCATAATTCTGAGCATTGTCCCCTTTTGCGTCGTCGTCAGCCTTGAAACAGTCATAGGCGCCGGCCTCATCGTCGACTATGCCGATACTGCCCCGCCTACATTTGTATTGTCAGACTGTGAAGAGGCGGTTAAAAGTCAAGGGGTTTCTTACGCAGCTGCTCCGATACTGTTGTAATGGCTGCAATGCAGTGTATCAGTCCTCATGATCAATTATATTAGTTGAGATCACTCACGTCATCTCATGCAATAGTGTCATGGACAAGCTTCTCATTTTGCTCGAGCAGGACTCGTCAAGGCTATCACACTTGATATCCGATAGCTGTGGCCGATCCAACCCATATTGGCAGACGTGGAACACCCCGGTATCAGGCATTGTGTATGCAGCTACCTGACCCTTGCAGCTGCTTTGGAAATCTTTCCGGTCGCAGACCATATCTGCAACAATCTTATTGGCATTGCTACCATCCCACATGTTGCCGAAAACATTTTTAATTTCTGCAGGGTCGTCCTGCTTTCCGAACCAGCGTTTGAAGGTAGCTCCATCCTTGTCGGCGGCGGCGACTGCACCTTGTTTGACGAGATCCTTCCATTCTATGAAAGCCTGATGGATTTTTTGGCCGTCTTTCTTGTCCTGGTCGTTCTTAGGGTCCCGGTTGACCCACTTGAACTCATTGGTTGCGGCATCTCCGTATGGGTAATCCGATGGTTTAGGGTCATCTCTCGCCAAGAGAGTAGCTGATCTGAATCATCTTAACATTGGAAGGTGGTCCGGCACAAGAACATTACTCACCGTTGGAGAGGATTTGCCAAAGAGGTAACGGAAAAAGAGAGCGCAATGCTCAGAGACGATGGGCTGATATACATGTTAGGAAATTGATCAGATCAGACGAAGCACGAAAATCTTGGATTGAATATGAGTATTGAGAGACAAACTCATCCTTATATACAGTCCCAGTGGCTGTGATGCCTAGGAGGACACTCGACGACTGCGACTTTCTCACCAGCTTCATCCGTTTTCCAACAGTAGTTGCCGTATGGCTTAAGCAGCGGCAAGAGGACACTGTCTCTTCGATCCATGCTTCAGGACCATAGAGCTGTAGACTGAGACAATGTTAGATGTGGTCCGGTACAATCCTATCAGGCAAAGGGTAGCAGAAGTTGTTTCAAGTTTCGTCCCATGGTAAGAGACGACTCTACAAACATGGTCCTACGATGTGGCGGAGGCGTCGTGTGCAGTAACACGTTCCACTTGAATGCTGTGTGAGTGAGTACTGGAGCCTGATAAGGAAGTTCGAGTCAAGGGCGGGGAAGGGCGCAGTCTGTTTGCTCTGTAAGGTATGGATGTTGCAAATCTACACAGCAGTCAACTCGTGCAGTGATGTGAGTCCATGAGAACGCGGTTCATCGACATTGAAGCTATAGGTAAGTTGTGCAGACATGTTCTCAACATGTGTGTTAGTTACAGAAGACAATAGAGTCGACTCGTTATGCGAATCTATATAAAGTACACAATAAAGTAAAGTACTCAATGAGGGTAGCCGCCAGCGCCAAGGAGGCGCAAGAGTCTTGCACACGCTAGGTGGTCTCACAGTACACTTTCTCCGTTTTACTGCCCCTCTTCCTTTTCATCCTTCACAGCTGTTTCATCTCGATTTGCTCCAAGAGTTGGCCTTGTACGCCGCATCATCAGCTAAAATGCAACGTGTCTCTACTCGAAGGATATTTGCGTAATCGCCCTTGCCCTCTCTGATAACCCAATACAATCATGCAGCCTCAAATCGATATCGACCTTCTCGCAAGTCCTTACTGCTTTCTCGATCGGGGAGCAGAGTTCAATATCTGGCTCAAGTTCAGGCTTCATTATCGAGGACCAATCACGCTCGTAACGACCGGTTCTATCTTTGACCCGGCCGCTACCTTAATCAAGAGCAGAATCGAAATCATCGACGCCAAAACCGGCGAAAGGGTAAAATTTCCTGAGGTTCAAATTTTGGCGGTTGAAGAGAAGTCGCGCTCGGCAGAGGGACCTGCTCTAATCCTAGAACCGGAGGGGGAAAGCTATTGCTTCTGGAGTACCAACATCCCTGGGGATAGATGGCGCGAGCATCCGTTCGACATCTCCGGCCTTGTTCCAGATAGAGAATATACCGTAAGGTATCGCGACCACGGTATCACTCGATGGTTCGTCGGGTCGCAACCAGCGCAACAAGAGACAAGGTCTGAAGTCCAAACACAATCGGCTCCTCTCACGGTAAACTTGCTTGGGGAGAAAGCTCCCAGCTTCACTACGCGCCAGAAGCTACCGCCGCCGCCTCCCGTCAGCACCACTATGACAACGTCCACACCAATCTGTTCATTATCCGGCTCCCCACCTTTCACCATCTACCTCGATTGGAAACTCCACAGCGACCGCGCCATCAGCGCATTACTAACGCGAGAAAATGGCCACAACATCGGCCTCGACATCCGCGATCCGGAAAGGAACGGGCGGCGTATCGGACCCCCGGCCGATGGCATGTACGGTGATGTTGACGAATCTCCCCCTGACGAGGAAGAGCTGCTACGTTTTCAAAAGAATGGTGATATTTTTCCCCAATCATATACCCTAGCCGTCGAACCGAAGCGCAACGGACTGGTGAATGCGGATACGTGGAATCTGAGGAGCGGGAAGACGTATGCGCTTACTCTGAGGAAATCCAAATGGCGGTGGCGGTATGAAGACGAGTTGGCGGACGGGGAGTTGCAGGATCCGGCGAGGGTGGTGGAAATACTGCGTCAAGAACCTCGAGTAGAGTGGAAGCCTGAATGTCGGCTCGAATTTCGCGCGGATTGAGTCTGCTGTTCGAAGCCTGAGTAGTCTGAACTTAGTACAACTGAGGCTATACATAGTTACCTGATCCACATAACTCTATCGCTGCCGCCCCTGCTACCTCCTTGGAACCAATGCGTCGGTGGAGGTGATGCCGAGTTGTAGGGCGGACTTTTGGAGTTTGGATTTGCGGATGTGGCCTAGACCGTCGGCATCGCCGCTGCTGAAACAGAGGACTATTATTTGGTTGCCGAGACTTGGGTGGGTGAGGTAGCGCAGGGTGGGCCCGAAGAACATTGCTTCGTCGTCTGGGTGTGCGATCAGGAGCAAGATCCTTTTGCCGCTTAGAGTCGGGAAGGTGGTGGTGAGGTATGCGGTGAAGAGGTAGAGGAGAAGGATGATAGGAATACCATGGTTTGCTGGCTTGTATTGACGGGATTCGTTTCCTAGTGATTGCTGCTGTTGCCATGGGCTGCTGAGCGTGTTTCTGTATGACGTTGCGTTGTCCGAGAAGGAAGTTGAAGGAGTGATGTTGTTAATGAAGCTTTGGAGTTTGTAACGGTTTCCAATGTTCCGAGGCAGACATTGGGACAGCAGTAACGACTACCATAAGCACAGAACGATAAGGCAGTTGTTCAGATATTCGTTCAGATATACGGCATCAAGTTTCGTGGATCAATCTATGAGGTATCTACGTATTGCACTGGTTCGAGGCGGTGTTCAATACTTGGCCTGATCATCAGGATGCGCCATGTCCTTCGACCGCAGCGGGCTCATCAAAACCGAATACTCAAACTTTCGATCGACGAACCTCAGGAGCTCGGGATTGACATTGTTTGTGTTAAGCCCCATTTGATATTCTCCTTCATCAGTAGGCGGAGGTTGAATAGGCCACCAATAGCATCTACCGTACACAACATCAGTCTTCGATCGAATGGAGCAGAAATTGCTTGACTTACACGCAACCGCAGTTATCGCAGAAGTTGAAAGATAGGTCTCGATCGCCCCAGACATACTGCTTGGTCACTGCGTTCGGCTTCGTTTCAATATTTACTTCGTCGGGATGGTAATAGCCCCAAGCGGCGCCGTAGCGTCTACAGATCGTGCATTGGCATACGTTAACGTACTCAGGGAGTCGGGGAACTGTGACTGTGATGGCGCCGCAGTGGCAGCTAGAGCTGATCGAGGTGTCTGTCGCCGCCATGTTGTCAAGCTGGAGTATGTCAGACGGAGTCTGGCAGCGTGTGAACGTCGGGGGTAGATGCAGGGATCTCGTCTGTTTCGTCAGTGATGGACGTGCCGGGGGCGAGATGCATATCGTGGCGGATAAATCACGTAGGGACAGGCAGAGGGGCGAAGAGGCGGGGAAGAGGGAACTTGTATGCGAAACTGAACTGCACTGGATGACTGGGCTGCACAGATAACTATTTGTCGTATTCAGGACTCTTGTACATCCTTAGTACTGAACATTGAAATTTCCCCCCCCATTTCTATGAGAAATTCTGCGAAGTAGTTAACTTTTACTAATTCATCTTCTATAACTCGATATTATATTAGGGATATATCTAAAGTAGTTACTTATCGCTTTAGTTTAAAGAATATAGACGTTATAAACTTATATTTCTAAAATATCTATATACTACGCAGAAAATCTCATAGAAATAGGGGGGAGATTTCAATATTTAGTATCAAGGATATGTAAGAGTCCTGAATACGATAAATCTAAAAGGGTATAGCTTAGAAGAGATCCTGCGTAACTAACGAGAGACCCCTTAATAAGAGACCCCTTTATATAATTAATTAAAACTTAGTAATTACTTAATTATTATACTTAATAAATAATATTTATATTAATATCTTAACTCTATTCTCTTATATCCTTCTTATTTAATATTATTCCGATCTTATACTAGCTTAAATAATAGTCTTCTAATTATTAAGATATTATCTTATATCTATTTATTAGCTATTATAATTTTATTAATAAGCTAGGTTTTACTTAATAGCTAATCTAATTATAATTAATTCTTTAATACTTTTAAGAAGTAGTAAAGTAATCCTTTTACCTTATTAATTATTATTTAGATTTAATTACTTCCTCCTTTTATTATATATCCTCTTTTTTTAGATCTTCTTTTCTTATTAATATAATTACTATTATTATAATTATAGCTTTATTAAAGTAAGACCTTAGTAAAAATATAAGCTTTCTTTAATATTAATATATTCCTAATAATCAAGGAGTATTTATAAATAATTAATAAATATACTTATATATAAGATTATATGATAAGGAAAG
>JAABUK010008025.1_pt1 | contig 14978 bp, 8 predicted proteins | sample 5559141 | NCBI WGS metagenome assembly JAABUK01 (sample SAMN10711869, study PRJNA513367) | rock metagenome | isolation source: Antarctica rocks | place: Antarctica: Victoria Land, Pudding Butte nord | collected 2016-01-03
CTCCCTCCGCGTGGGCGCGCAGCATGGCCGGGATGGCGCCGAGGTCATCCTGCAGATCGGCGTCGATGGTGACGACGATGTCGGTTTGGACGGTGAGCAGGCCGGCGATCAGGGCGTTCTGGTGTCCACGGTTCCTGGACAGGCGGAGGCCGCCGAAGCGCCTGTCGCCGGAGTGAAGCGATTGCACGATCGGCCAGGTGCGGTCGGTCGAGCCGTCGTCGACGAAGCAGACGTGGCTTGTGGGGTCGATCTGTCCTTGGGCCTCGAGATCGCCGAGGAGGATGCCGAGCCGCCGGGCCGTTTCCGGGAGGACTTCCTGCTCGTTGAAGCAGGGCACCACGACGGCGAGGACGGGCGGGGTCATGGGGTCACTTGGTCGCGGTCACTGAATATTGGGCGCCGACGGGCAGCCAGGTCAGACGCTGCTCGATCGGGCGCAGCCGGGCCAGGGCACGCGGGAAGAAGACGTGGTAGCGGATTCGCGGGTTGGTCCATCCCGCCGCCCGATAGCGCTCGGCGAGCTCGCGGGCGCGGAGCAGATGGGCGTTCTCGTCGAACGGACAGGTGTCGACGGCGCGGACCGTGAGCGGATTGAGCGGGTTGTGCTCGAAGACGGACAATGCGCCGCCTGGGCGGACGACCCGGCGCAATTCGCTCAGCCAGGCGACGTGCTCCTGGTGGGGAATGTGATGGAACACGCAGGCGGAGAAGGCGACGTCGAAGCGGTCGGGTTCGGCAGGGATGCGGTCTCCTTCGAGCGGCATGCCCGTGGACTGGCCGGGGAAGCGGAGTTCGGCGAGTTCGAGGCTGCGCTGGGAGACGTCGGCGCCGATCAACTGGGCTTGTGGGAAGTATTCGCGGAAGAAGGGGATGGAGTTGCCGATCCCGGAGCCGAAATCGAGGAGCGCGCGCGCCTCGATCCCGAGCTCGCGGACGATCTCGCCGAGCACGCGAACCTTGTATCGGGCGAAGAACTCCGGCGCCTCGCCCGTGATCGCGATGTTGGCGCGGTGCATCTCGTGGTATTCGTCCGCAAAGCGGTCAAACTCCGCAACGTCCACGTCTGGGCTCCTTGCCGGAAGGGGCGGCGTCTATCAGAGTCTTCGGGGATTTGGAAGCGAACGCGCGAGCGTTTGGGGCCGCCCCGAGCCGGCCGACCTGCGCGAGGCGGAGAGGAGGCTTTCCTTTTCCAAGGGATCGATAGAAGCTGGCGCCCCCGGGAGTGGAGTGGGACGTGGGTTGCTGCGGACAGTGCCGGTTCAACGAGGCGCGGCCGGTCGAGCGCTCGACCGTCGGCGCTGGCCTCGCTCAGCCGTGACAGACTCGGCCGGGGACGACGTGATGGCCCCCGCGCGGCCGGCGCGTGGGCTGTCGGCGCTGTTGCGGCAAGCGGTCGGGATGGAGGCGGTGGCGCACCGGCTGGCCGAAATGATCGAAGCCGGCCACAGCGCGAGCGCGGCGATCCTCGGCGCCATCGAAGAGTTGCGGCAGCGGGCGGCGGAAGAGCGGTTGCAGTTTCCGGACGCGCTTGAGGTGCAGCTTGGGCAAGCGCTCAGTCAGACTGAGCGCCGGGTTCACCAGACTCTGGCGCACCTGGACGAGAGGGCGACGCAGCTATACGCGGGGCTGCATGCGGACGTGCAGCGCGGCGCGGACGAGACGCGCGTGGTGGCTGCTCACCTGGACCAGCGGTTGGAGACGCTGCTGGCCAAGAGTGCTCAGCTGGAAACGAGTCTGTTCGAGAGCAGATTTCTGCAGAACCATTATTTCGGGCGCGACAACTTGCCGTCTGCTCTGGCGGTCAAGCAGTATTATCTGCAACTTAAATCAGCTCCGGGATTGTGTGACTTTGACGAAGCTGGGATGAGTGTGTTCTCGCAGAATACGGAGGATGGTGTCCTCCTGCATATATTTTCGGTTATTGGAATGAAGGCGAAACGCTGCATCGAGATCGGATGCGATTTGTCGGGGTCGACCGTCGGGATTCCAGAAGGCAACACGATCAACCTGATTTGCAACTTCGGGTTCGACGGTTTGATCGTGGATCTTGACGCGGAGAAGACGGCCGCGATCCGCCATTTCTTCGCCAGCGCCTTGGCCACCAAGCATTACCACCGTCCGGCGATGGAAGGGCGCAAGGCGGACTACTTCTCGCCGAGCGTCGTTACCCGCGAAATCTCTGTCGGAAACATCAACGCGGTGCTGGCGGAAACAGGGTTCACAGGGGAGGTCGATCTGTTGTCGATCGACGTCGACGGCCCGGACCTCTCCCTGTGGAAAGCCGTTCAGGACTTGTCGCCGCGCGTGGTGATCGTCGAGGTGAATAACCGGCTGCCGTTCGACTCCGTGGTGTTCGGCGATTACGCGACCTCGACCGAGCCGCCGAACACGCTCGGCTACCAGCAGTCCCGCTCCTCTTCGCTCGGGGCGGCGTGCCAGCTCGGGGACGAGAAGGGGTATGTGTTCGTCGGCATGGACACGACCCTGCTCAACGCGTTCTTTGTCCGTCGCGACGCGTGGGATGCGCGTCTTCCGGCGCGGGCGCCCGCGGATTATGTCAGCCACACACTGAGTCCGCTGCTCAACCGACAACGCTAGGGCACTGACGCGGGCCGGCCCGCCGAACCAGGACCGTTCTGCTAGATTACAGTTAGCCCAGCTTCCTGCGGAGTGCGCCGAGCGCCCGGCGCAAGGTTGTTCGGCCGATCAGGCGGGCCCGCTCTGGGGCTGCCTCGGCTGCGGAGGTGAGGGTCGGCGCCGGCGTCTCGATCCCGAACGCGATGAGATAGAGGCCGAGGCGGCGCTCGTCGAGGAGCTTGCTGGAAGAGTCGAGCACCTGATCCGCGTGGCGCAGCCTGAGCGTGACGGAGACACCCGGGTTGAGGTCGACCGTTGCCGGCACCGGGATGCGGAACACTTCCGGCTGCGACCCTACGATGACCCGGCCGGCGACTTGGCCGTTGATCACGACCGAGCAACTTTGAGGCGCGGCATCGGCGTTGGCGTCCCGACCGAGGGCGCAGAGAACGATCTCGGCCCGTTCCGGCTTCTCCGACTCGTCGATCTCGAACGCCAGCACGCCTTCGCGACCCTCGATCCAGATGCCGGCGTCCTCGGCGACGGAAAAGCCCTCCTTGAGCAGAGAAAGCCCGTCACTGCCTTTCCGCATCTCGTAGATCCGGCCCAGCGTCAGCGCGGACCGCTTCGTCGCGGCCGAGGCCGCAGGCCGGAACTGGCGCAGCGTGCCGACCAGCCGGAGCCAGTCCTGGCGTCCGCGCACGGTGTCGCGGATGCTCTCGTGCTGCTGTGCCTGCGAGAAGAACGGGTCGGGCAGCTCGGCCGTGATTTCGAGGGCACGGAGGTAAGACGCGTAGTTGGTCTGGGCGAGCGGTCCGTCGAGGAAGGCCCAGAGCATCAGGAGGCGGTGCTCGAGCGTGTCGAGCAGGGCAAAGACGGTGTGCGGAAGCTTCGGGATCAAGGCGCTGCGAAACAGGAAGCGGCCGGCGTCGCGCGGGTAGGCTGCTTCGGCCACCGCCTCGAAATGCTCGAACGTCAGCGATTCCAGCCGGCGCCGGGCGACGTCGTGCTTGTCGAGTTGTTCGTCGAGCTTGCCGGAGCACGCGAAGCTGCTCTCGGGGGCGCGGTCGAGCGCGTGGGCCAGCGTGGCCAGGTGGTCGCTGAAGCAGTCGTCGTCGGCCTGCATGGTGCAGAAGAAGGGGGTGCGGACCGCGGCGAGCGCGCGCGCGAATGCGGGACCGGAGGCCGCCGAGCGGCGGGATCCCTTGCCGTCCTGCAGCACTTCGATGGGGACGGCGAACAGCTGCGTCGAGCGGATGGCGGGGCCGAGCTGGCACTGCATGCGTTCGAGGCAGCCGGGCGTGCCGAGCACGAGCAGGTCGATGGTCACTGCGGACTGGGCGGCGATGTTGGCCAGGAGCCTGTCCGTGGTCGCCGGGTCGGCGGCGGTGGCGTCCAGGATGACGGTGACCTCGTGCCGGGTGCTGCCGAGGGTCTCGCGCACGAAATGGCCGAGCCGGTCCTGATGCACCTTGAACAGGTTCTCGAGGCAGTCCTCGAGCGAGAACGCCTCGGCCAGGCGTTGCTGGCCGAGCCGGGTCCGGGCGCGCGCTTCGTCCGGGTTCGCGCGGATGCGGTGCACGAGGTCGCGGATCTGGGCCACCACGTCCTCGACCGGGTCGCGGTCGTCGACGACATAGGCCACGTCGGCGAAGTACTTGTCGATGAATGGATGCGGGTTGGCGATGACCACGGCGCCGGCGGCCAGGGCCTCGAACAGCCGGTTGCTCATGATGCCCGAGACCTGGTGGGCCTTGGAGGAGAGGGCGAGGCAGATGCCGGCCTCGTTGATCCGCGCCACGACGCTTTCGCCGTCGAATGGGATCGAGCCGCGGTAGGTGGCAAAGCCGCGCCATGGGGCGATCCCGAACAGTTCCTCGGGGCCGTAGATGGAGATCAGGTCGTCGGCGTCGAGTTGCTGGAGCAGGTCGTGGTGGCGGCCCTTTTCGCCGGTGATCCGCTCCCAGTTGATGCCGACGTAGAACAAACGCGAGGCACTGGTCTGGCGTGGTTCCAGGTAGGGGCGGGGGACGCCGTGGAAGAAGGCGGGGAAGGGCGCGAGCAAAGCCCGGCCGAGACCCGCGTAGATGGTGGCGGCATGCGCGTCGGCGATCTCGGAGCGGCAGGAGAGCACGTCGATATGGCTGGCCAACTGCGCGACGGTGCGGCTGTAGCCGAAGCCGATGTAGAACTCCGGGGGGTTCCACAGGGCGGTGTAGGTCGGGATGTCGTAGAGCCGGGGAGATTCGAAGTGGAGCGAGAGGATGAACGCGCACTCATCGCGCGTCAGCCGCCGCTTGGGGCTTGGACCATCCTCCGTGTTGGACCAGAGCGGATAGCCGTCATTGTCCACAACCCACGCGTGCAGGCCGATGTTGGCGGCCGCCCGGCAAATTCGCCGCACGACCTCGTATTCGGCATTCTTGAGCTCTGGCCAGGTGAGGACGACGGCGAACGAAGAACGAGACGAATTGCCGGCCTCTTGAGAAGGTCCGTTCAGGGTACTTTGCATCACCAGGGCTCAACAGGGCGACGGAGGTCTAGCGCGAAGCGTCTGACCCCACAAGCAAGCTCACCAGACGGCCTGGCCGGGGCCGCTTCCCTGGACCGCTTCCCTGGACCGCTTCCCTGGGCCGCTTCCATTTGCAAGGTAACCTGATACACCGATGGAAACGGGGATTTGCTGGGTGAGAAGCTATGTCGGTCTCGACGAGTCAGACGCAAGTTGAGCGGGACAAGCCCGTCGTCGTCACCGGTGGCTGGGGTATGCTGGGCAAGGCGCTGCGTCGGGAACTCGAACTGCAGGGCTACACTCGCGTCCATGCGCCTCGCCGGGCGGAACTCGAACTGCTGGATGCCAAGGCGACGTCGGCTTATTTCCAACGTGTTGAGCCGGCTTACGTGTTTCATCTTGCGTCCGTCGTGTTCGGCCTGCTCGGCAACCAGAGGAACCAGCTGAAGGCGGTCAGCGAGAATACGATGCTGAACCACAACGTGCTGCTTGCCGCCGCCGAGGCCGGCGTGAGCAAGCTGTTCTTTGCCGGGACCGTCGCGTCCTACCCCTTCCCGTTTCCGCAGCTTCCGTTGACGGAGGATATGCTGTGGCAGGGCGCGCCACACCGCGGCGAGTTCGGCTACGCCCATGCCAAGCGGCACGCCTTGGCCTATCTCGAGGTGCTGGAGAAGGAGGCGGGCATGGGGTTCCTCTACGGCTTGCTGACGAACCTCTACGGCCCGGATGACCGGTTCGACGACGAGAATGGGCACGTCATCCCGTCATTGATCAAGAAATTGGATGTGGCCAAGGCCGAGGGCTCCGACTTTCCGGTTTGGGGCGACGGCTCGGCGACCCGCGACTTCATGTATGTGGACGATGCGGCCCGCGCGATCGTGGCGGCGTTCGAGGCCGGGTCCGGGGTGATGAACATCTGCAGCGGCCAGTCCATCTCCATTCGCGACGCGGTCATGGCGCTGGTCCACGCGGCGGAGTTCCAGGGAAACGTGATCTGGCAGACAGACAAGCCGGTGGGCGTCCCGGTGCGCTCCGTCTCCAACGCGACGCTAAGGCAGCTAGGCTTTGCGCCCCGGTTCGGCATCGAGCAGGGCATGCAGCGCACGTGGGATTGGTATCAGCAGAACCGGGAGACGATCCGGATCTAGGGTCCGGCGCCATGGACGTCAGGTCTGACATGCCGCGAAACGTGCCGATGAAGATGCCGGCTCGTCGGGCGACCTGGGCGCGGGTCGTGCGGTCAGTCGTGACCGGGCTGTTCCTGGTCTGCGCGCCGCTCCTCATTGCCGGCAGGCTGCTGCACCTGGGGCATTTCGACCTTAGCTTGCCGTTGCAATACAATAACGGCGATGCGATCTGGCAGTTCGTACTAAGCAAGGTCTTGTTCGATACAGGCTGGATCCTGGACAACCCCTATCTCGGTGCGCCGGATATCGCCCACTGGCATGGCAATGCCTCGGCGCAGACCAGCGCGTTGCATTCCGTCCTGATGCGCGGGATCGCGCCGTTCGTGCCGGACGCAATTGCGATGCAGCAGGTCTACTACCTGCTGAATTTTCCGTTGATCGCCGCGACGTCGTATCTCGCGGCCCGGCTGCTCGGTGTGGGGCGCTGGACGTCGTGCTGTATCGGGCTGCTGCACGCTTTCACCTCATGGCGGTTGTCTGCCTATATTTACGCATACTTGGCCAATTACTTTGTCATTCCGCTCAGCGTGGTGCCGCCGATCTGGATCCTGACGGGCCGATTGCAAGGCGCTTGGCGACCGATCCTGCGCTCCTGGACATGGTGGGCGAGCGTTCTCTTCACTGTCCTGGCCGCGTTGACGGACGGCTACTACGCCTTCTTCACGCTCTTGCTGCTCGGCTTCGCGGGCGGGCTGCGCGCGCTGACGCAACGGAGCCTGCGTTGCCTGGTCGCGCCCGCCGTGCTCGCTCTGGCGCTGGTCGCGACCGCCTACAGCTTGGCCTGGCCGTTGCGAAGCTTCGAGCGCGCGCATCAGGCGGAGTTCCTGGTCGACGGCAAGCCCGACCCGAGCATGATCAAGCACCCGTTCGAGGCGGAGGTTTATTCGAGCAGCCTGAAGCTGATGCTGGCGCCGATCCCGACCCACCGCGTTCCCATGATCGCCAGGTTGGGCGCATGGATGCTGGAGACGAGCGACAAGGCGCGGGCGTTCCCGAGAGGCGCGCCGGTGCAGATGGGCGCGCTGGCCTCGGCACTGCTCATCGGGGCGCTCGCGCTAACCATGATCCGAGCCACGAACGGGCGGGCCCTGCCCTTCTCGAGCGGCTTGGACGAGGGCGCCCCCGAGTTCGGCGCTATCCTGGCCTTGGTCCTGTTCTCGTTCCTGTGCGCGACCGCAGGCGGCATCGGCGCCCTGCTCGCGCTCGTCTACCCGACCATCCGGGCCTACGATCGCTTCCCGCTCTTCACGATCTTCCTCGTCTACGCCGGGGCGGGCCTGCTGCTCACCCGGCTGTTCGCCGTGGGCAGGCGTCGGTGGCGAGTGGCCGGCGCCGTGTCCTTGCTGGTGCTCGTGCCGCTGGCCATCCTGGATCAAGCGCCAAACGATCTCGGACGGCGTGACCCGGCGGGCCTGGCGCGCTTCGCCGCAGAGCGTCAGTTCATCCGCACGATCGAAGCGTCCGTGCCGAAAGGGACGGAGATCTATCAGTATCCGTATTCGAATTACCTGATCAACAGCCCGTATTACGGCTGGGGCGCGTTTGCGCATGTCCGCTTCTACCTTCATTCGCACGACCTGCGCTGGAGCAACGGCGCGTTCAAGAACAGCCCCGTCGACCGGTGGCACATGCGGCTGGCCGGGCTACCGCCCGAGCAACTAGTGACCGAGGTGCGCGCGGCCGGGTTCGGGGGCTTGCTGGTCGACCGGACGGTGGTGGGCGACGCCGAGTATGCCCGGGTTCGCGACGCCATCGTGGCCCAGACCGGGACGCAGCCGGTGCTGGACGAGGCGAGCCGGCTCGCCTTCTGGCATTTGCCGCCGCTTGGCTATCGCATCGTCTACGGACCCGACTATCAGGCGCCGGCCGAGGTCGTGATCGAGGATCCGACGGCGATCAAGGCGAACGCACTCTCGCGCACGCTCGATCCGGAGGCCTTCCTGCGCGCGGTGCAGGCTGCCGCCCTGAAGCCGGGACCAGTCGCCATCGAGCGCTCGCAAGATCCGGAGGTGTTTTCGGATACCAGGCTGGCCGATGCCGGTTTCGGCCTGGTCCCGATCAAGCCCGCTTCCGCGCTGCATGCCGACGTGCTCTGCCAGGCCCCGCCGCCTGCCGCCGGCAACGAGGTCGTCGCGTTCACGGTGCGCAATCGCAGCCCGGTCGGTCTGCGCCTCAACAACGGCCCGGCGCCCATCCGGGTCGGGCTGAGGCAATTGCTCGGCGCGGACGGCACCCAGTTGCGCGGGGATACCGGCTATCGGGTCGCCGGGTCGCCGACGATCGGGCGGGGTCAAAGCACGGCGCTCACGGTGCCGTTGTCCGACCTCGACCTGCGGACGGGGGTGCCGGCGCCGGTGCACGAGATGACCGCCGTGTTCACGCTGGTGCAAGAGGGGGTCCTCTGGCTCGGTCCGGGCGACGGAGATCAGGAGTGCCACGCGAAGCTCCGGCAATCCTCCACCGGGCGGTGGGACTTGGCGCCGGCGGAGTAGATGGGGTGAATTGGGGACGGCTCGTCGGGGAGGGCGCCGGGTCGCGCGGCGGGCTGGACACACGGGTCGCAGGCTCTCCTGCGGGGGACGGCGAACGGCTTGGCCATGCGCAGAGGCCGTGGCGGGGCGACATCCAGGGCTTGCGCGCGATCGCGGTGCTCAGCGTGCTGCTGTTCCACCTGGACGTCTGGCCGTTCCGGGGCGGGTTCGTGGGCGTCGACGTCTTCTTCGTCATCTCCGGGTATCTGATCTCGCAAGGGATCTTCGTCGAAACCGCGCAAGGCCGGTTCTCGCTGCGCCGCTTCTATGAACGCAGGGCGCGCAGGCTGTTGCCGGTGTTCCTGGTGACGGCGGTGGCGACCAGCGCCGTGGCCTATGCGGTCCTGTTTCCGTCGGAGCTGGTCACCTACGCGAAGACGCTCGTGGCCAGCAGCCTGTTCGTCGCGAACCTGTACTTTTACGCGACGCACAATTACTTCGGGCCGTCCCCCGACGCCCTTCCTCTGCTTCATCTCTGGTCGCTCTCGGTCGAGGAGCAGTTCTATCTTCTGTTCCCGCTTCTGGCGCTCTGGGGCGCCTCGCTGGCGGCAAGCCCGCGCGCGGTCTGCGTCGGGGTTGCGGGCCTGGCGAGTTTCGCCCTGTCGGCATGCTTGACCCATGGGCATCCGACGGCCGCCTTCTACCTGCTGCCGTTCCGGGCCTTCGAGTTCCTGATCGGCAGCTATCTGGCGCTCCCGGACACGGCACCGCCTCGCCGTGACACGTCGGCGTGCATCGCCGGTGTGCTGGGGTTGGCCGCGCTCGTGGCCTCCATCGTGGGTTTTCGGGCGACGATGGATTTTCCCGGGAGCCTGGCGGCCCTGCCCTGCCTCGGCACCGGGTTGCTGATCTGGGTGGGAACTGGCCGGACCACCGCTCCGAGCCGGTTGCTCTGCACGGGGTTGCTGACCTTTGTCGGGAACATCTCATACGCGTTGTACATGGTGCATTGGCCGTTGATCGTCTTGAGCGGCCAGGCGCGCTGGCTCACGCATTCGGCGTATCGCGTCCCGGTGCTCCTGACCTTGTCGGTCGCGCTTTCGGTGTTGGTGTTCTACGCCGTCGAGGAGCCGGTCCGTCGGGCTCGATTCCTGCGCGGGCCTGTTTTCCTGGCCGAGTCGGCCGCATCGCTGGCGGTAGTCGCCGGTCTCGGTTTCGGGGTGATCGGGGCGGCCGGGTTTCCGGGCCGGATCGAAGCACGCGCCGCGCATTACCTTTCGTACCTCAACTACGACCCGCTGCCGCTGACACGGTCGCGCAAGTGCTTCCTGGAAGCCGAGCAGAGTCCGGACCAGTACGATGTCGGGCTGTGCTTGCCGCAGGTGGGTCCGGGACAGCGATTGGCCGTGATCTGGGGAGACAGCATCGCCGCTCATCTGTACTCGGGATTGAGCGAAGCCTTGGCGCCGGAGGGTTTCGTTGTGGGACAGGCGACTGCGTCGGCCTGCCTTGCCGCCTTGCACTACGACGCGCCGCAGCGACCGTTCTGCCGCCCCTTCAACGAGCGGGTCCTGGCGTTGCTGCTGCAACGCAAGCCGGCCCTCGTGATCATCGCCCATTCCTGGGGTGACGTGCCTTCCCTCAGCGGCACCGAGGAGATCATCGAGAGACTGCGCTCGGCCGGCATTGGCGTGGTGCTGGTGGGGCCGTCGCCCTACTATCGCGAGGCTGCTCCCAAGATCTTGGCGCGGACGCTGAATGAGGGCGTCCGTGGTGACTCGGCGCCATCGGACATGCAGGTTTTCGTCCCCCAGCGCGAGGATTGGGCGCAGGCTCTGGCGGCGAAAACCCATGTGCCGTTTGTATCGATGCTGCAGGCGTATTGCTCAGCCGGGCGCTGCCCGCTGGTCACGGAAGGCGATGTGCCGATCGAATTCGACCCGTTGCATTTCACGCGGGAGGGATCGCGCTACGTTGCCGCTCGGATGCTCCCTGCACTCTTGGCCGGGATCCAGGCCGGCGCTACTGGTCGTAGCGGACGTTGAGGACCACGAACCAGGGGTAGCGTTGGTCGACCGGGAGACCGTCGGGGGTGGCGATGGTGCCGTTCTGGGTGAGGGGGACGTGTTTCTCGGTCACGCCGGCGGTGACGTTGCCGCCGATGACGGTGAGTTGGCTGGGGTCGGCGGCGATGACGATGTCGCAGTGGCCGTAGAAGCTGGGGGCCGGGAGGTCGGCGAGGCGGAGGCGTTCAGCGCCGCGGCGGCCGTAGCAGATGAGGTCGCCGGGCTGGGGCGGGTAGGTCTCGGTGGGTTGGGCCTGGAGCACGGCGTTGCCGGCGGCGGCGGCGTTGATGTAGGTCGCGTGCAGGGGCGCATAGGGGAAGCGATCGCCGGCGCCGGCCGAGCGCATCAGGTAGGAGATGAAGGCGGCGGACCAGGCGGGCGGGGCGGCGCCGTAGGGGACGCCGAAATCGCCGTACTTGCCGGACCAGCCGCTGCTCTGGGAGAGGGCGTTCTGGCCGAACCACCAGTAGTCGCCGACGCGTTGCCATAGGCCGGCCTGGCGGTCGGAGCGGAGCGCGGTGGGGAGGTCGGGGCCCGGTGGCGCGTCGTTGACGAGCATGCCCCAGGCGCGCCATTCGCGCTGGGCGATGGCGATGGCGTTCTCGCGGGAGAACGGCTCGTAGGGCCTTTTGGCGTAGTCGGGGACTTGGGCGTCGGCGGCGACCGGGTTGAGCTGGATGCCGCCGGGGCCGGTTGCGGCGGGGCCCCCCGGACGGGCCCCGCATGCGGCGAGGAGGAGGAGGAGGGCGGCCGGCCCAAGGGGTTGGCTGACGCGCCGCATCTCCCGCCGCCTCATTCGGTCAGCGCCGCCACCAGCCACGCTTGCGTTCGGAGGGCGGCGGCTCGGCGCTGACCAGCACCGGCTGGATCAACGGGGCGGATACTGGCGGCTCGGGTTCGGGCTCGGGCTCGGCGGTGGCGGGCTCGGCGGCGGGGGGTTCGGCTGGGATGTCGGCCAGGGTGGAGGCGAGCGGCACCTTGTCGGGCGTCGGTTCGGGCGTCGGTTCGGGCGCCGGATCGGGCGTCGGCTCGGGTTGTGGAGATTGCTCGATCAGTTCGGCGGCAGAGCGGACGATTGGTTCTGGTTCGGGTGCCGGTGCCGGCTCCGGTTGTGGACGGGGCCGGGCGGCAGCCGCGGCGGCGCGGTCCTCTTCGGCCTGCTCGATCGAATCGAAGATATCGAACGCGCTGGCGCCGGCGAAGGGGTCGGCCGGGGTGGGGCCGGCGTAGACCGGCGGGTAGGATGGCGCATAGGACGGCACGAACGTGTTTTCGTAGGCGGGCGTTGGCACGGCGTCGTCGCCGGCGGGGTCGGCGGCCGGGCCGGCGGCATCGTCGGCGGCGTCGCGGCGGCGGCGACGGCCCCCGCGGCGGCCACGGCGGCGGCGTTCGCCCTCTTCGGCGTCGGCCGAGCCGGGTTCGGCGGCAGCTTCTGTTCCGGATGGGGTTGGCCCGGCCGCGTCCTGCTCCGTGGGCGCGCGGGTCTCCAGGTCGGTCTCGCGGTCGGTCTCGAGATCGGGGCTGGTGGGGGCGGCCACGGCAGCGGTGCCGGCTTCGTCGTCATCGCCGGCGCGCGCGGGCTCGTCGCCGGCGGGGCGGGCGGCGTCGTCGCGCGAGCGGCCACGGCGGCGGCGGCGGCGGCGGCGGCGCTGCTCGCGTTCCTCGGTCGTCTCGTCGGCCGGTGCGGTTTCGGCGACGGTCTCCTCGTCGGGCTCCTCGGCCTCGATCTCGTCGGGGTCCTCGAACGGCTCGGGCGGGGGCAGTTGCTGGACCGGGGCCGGCGCGTCGCTGGGGAGCTGGGCGCGGATCCGCTCGATTCGCAAGGCGGGCGGGAGCAGCGTCTCGTCGGCGGCGAAGTTCACCAGCATGGCGTGGCGGATTTCGACCTCGGTCAGGCGCTGACGCTTGTGGTTGAGGATGTAGAGCGCGAGCGAGGACGGGCAGTAGACGACGATCTCGGCGGCGCGGCGCTTGCCGCCCTCCTCCTCGATGGCGCGCAACGCGAACAGGGCGGCGCTTTCGGTGCTGCGGACGTGTCCGGCGCCGCCGCAATCCGGGCACATGACGAAATTCGTCTCGGTGAGCGACGGCCGCAGGCGCTGGCGGCTCATCTCGAGCAGGCCGAAATGGCTGATGCCGCCGACCTGGATGCGGGCGCGGTCCTGCTTGAGCGCGTCCTTCAGCTTGCGCTCGACGGCGGCCACGTTGCGGCGGCTTTCCATGTCGATGAAGTCGATCACGATCAGGCCGGCGAGGTCGCGCAGGCGGAGCTGACGGGCGGCCTCCTCGGCAGCCTCGAGGTTGGTGCGCAGCGCCGTCTCCTCGATGCCGCGCTCGCGGGTGCTGCGGCCGGAGTTGACGTCGATGGCGACGAGCGCCTCGGTCTGGTTGATGACGAGGTAGCCGCCGGATTTAAGCTGGACCGTGGGGGTCAGCATGGCTTCGAGCTGCAGCTCGACCTGGGCCTTGGCGAAGAGCGGCTGCGGGTCCTTCCAGAGTTGGACCTTGCGCGCGTGGGTCGGCATCAGCATGCGCATGAAGTCGCGGGCGGCGCGCCAGCCCTGTTCGCCGTCGACGAGGATCTCGTCGACGTCGCGGGAGTAGACGTCGCGGATGGCGCGCTTGATGAGGCTGGCTTCCTCGTAGATGAGGGCGGGGGCCATGCTCTTCATGGTGAGGTCGCGGATCTGGTCCCACTGGTTGAGCAGGTATTCGCAGTCGCGCAGGATTTCGGGCTTGGGGCGATTGGCGCCGGCGGTGCGGACGATGAGGCCCATGCCGCGGGGTAGGTCGAGTTCGGCGGTGACCTCCTTGAGGCGGCGGCGGTCGGAGGCGGAGGTGATCTTGCGGGAGATGCCGCCGCCGCGGGGCGAGTTGGGCATCAGCACGGAGAAGCGGCCGGCGAGCGAGATGTAGGTGGTCAGGGCGGCGCCCTTGCTGCCGCGCTCCTCCTTGACGACCTGGATGAGCAGGATCTGGCGGCGGCGGATCACTTCCTGGATCTTGTAGTGGCGCAGGAAACGGGAGCTGGCGCGGCGGGCGCTCTGGTCGTCGGTGTCGTTCTCGCCACCGATCTGCTCGGGCGCGGGGGCGGGCTCCTCGGCGGCGGATTCTGGCGCGAGCGCCTCTTCGGCGTGGCCGTGGGTGACGTCGGAGGCGGTCGACGGTTCGGCGGGATCGAGTGCGGCCTCGCGGATCGGGTCGTCGGCGGGTTCGCCGATCACGTCGTCGCTGGCTTCCGGGGCCATGTCGGCGCCGGCCAGGTCGAAGCCGTCTGCGGCGTCGGCGGGGAACAGGGCGGCGGCTTGGTCCGGCGCGACCATGATGTCCGCCGCGATCGAGGCGGCCTGGGTGACGCGGGACGGGTCGGGGAGATCGTCCATGTCGTCGGTTCCGGCGACCGGCTGGTGGCCGGGGTCGTGTGGCCCGAAGCCATGCGCCGCGTCGTCGATGTCGTCGTCGGGCTGGTCGTCGGGCTGGTCCTGGGCTTCGCGGTCGGCCTGCTCCTCCTCCTCGCGCGCTTCCTGCTCCTGGGCTTCGAGCAGGCGCTTCCGGTCGGCGATCGGGATTTGGTAGTAGTCGGGGTGGATTTCGCCGAAGGCCAGGAAGCCGTGGCGGTTGCCGCCGTATTCGACGAACGCGGCCTGGAGGCTGGGTTCGACGCGGACGATCTTGGCGAGGTAGATATTGCCCTTGAGCTGGTGCTTGGTCGTTGTTTCGAGGTCGAACTCTTCGAGGCGGTTACCGTCCAGCACCACGACGCGGGTTTCTTCCGCGTGCGTGCTGTCGATCAGCATGCGCTTTGTCATAAACAGGATGACTCCGATGGACCGCGTGCTCGCGCCGGCCGGGTGAACGGCAGTGGGGCGCGCAGCGGGCGTTGGAATTGATTGGGAAGGCGGGCATTCCGCCGAACGCCAGGGGTGCGCACGACGCGTCTGGTCCGAAGTGAGGTGGAACAAACGCGGCGGCTGGCATGGACATCCCTGGCAGGCGGGAGGCGTTCCCGGGAAGGCCTGGCTCGCGCCGCTTCCAGTTCACGCCGCCCTGGTGAGGCGAACGGACCCCGGCGCGCTGATCCGCGCGGCGCGGGCGAAGGCGAAACTGGCAGGGCGCGCGAGTGACTCTCGCGACGGGCCCGGCACGTCTGCGCCATCGGATCGGA
>JAABUK010008026.1_pt1 | contig 14976 bp, 12 predicted proteins | sample 5559141 | NCBI WGS metagenome assembly JAABUK01 (sample SAMN10711869, study PRJNA513367) | rock metagenome | isolation source: Antarctica rocks | place: Antarctica: Victoria Land, Pudding Butte nord | collected 2016-01-03
ACCGGAGCGAGATGGGTCGTCGGCAATGCCGATGCGATGGCCAGCCTGTGCGGCCTGAGCTACAGCGATCACTGGGACCTCTATTGGGCCTCACCCAACTGAATGCCGGAATCCGCTGGCGCACCCAGTCGTTCCGATTTTCGGCAAATGGCCTTCCGCCAGGGGGCGGCCCTGGGGTAGACTGGGCAGCCCAGGATGATGCACCCGTAGCTCAATTGGATAGAGCATCGGTCTACGGAACCGAAGGTTAGAGGTTCGAATCCTCTCGGGTGTACTCTCGACGCCTCCGACCATCGCCGCGATGGACTCGAAACCGCCCTCGATCGGCGGTTTCTGTCGTTTCCGGGTCGGATGATCGGGTCGCGACCTGGCGACGAGGGGCCTCGTGGCTCAAGCGCCGGAGTGTTCGAGGATAAGACTACCGCGAGGCGACTGGCGGGTGGGCCCGGGCCGGCGTCGTGAGTCGGAGGGGTCGGATCGGCCGGGTCGCCCGCGCAGAAGGCGGGACGACGGACGATGGTCAAGATCAAGCTGCCCGACGGCTCGGTGAAGGAATACCCCGAAGGCGTCCGGCCCCGGGAGGTCGCCGAGGGGATCGGCAAGCGGCTCGCCGAGGCCGCCGTCGCCGCCGTCGCCGATGGGTCGATCGTCGACCTCGACGCCCCGCTCGAAGGCGAGGAGGGCCGGACCGTCGAACTCCGCCTGCTGACCTCGCGCGATCGCGAGTCGCTCGACATCCTCCGCCACTCGACCGCCCACATCATGGCCCGGGCGATCCTCCGCCTCTTCCCCGGCGCACGCCTCGCCTTCGGCCCGACGACCGCGACCGGCTACTACTACGATGTCGACCTCCCCGACCGACCCCTCTCCGAGGACGACTTCCCGGCCATCGAGGCCGAGATGGCCAGGCTCACCAAGGACGCCGAGCCCTTCGAACGCTTCAGCCTGCCGGTCCCCGAGGCCCGCCAGTTCGTCGACGACCTCGGCCAGCCCTTCAAGGTCGAGCATATCGACGACGAGCTGCACAAATACGGCGTCCTCAGCTTCTACCGCCAGGGCGAGTTCGTCGACCTCTGCCGAGGCCCCCACATCCCCCACGCCGGGAAGGTCGGGGCCTTCAAGCTCCTCTCGATCGCCGGGGCCTACTGGAAGGCCCACACCGATCGCAAGATGCTCCAACGCGTCTACGGCACCGCCTTCTTCGACAAGAAGGACCTCGAAGCCCACCTCGCCCAGGTCGAGGAGGCCAAGAAGCGCGACCACCGGCGGATCGGCAAGGAGCTGAACCTCTTCACCATCTCGCCCCTCGTCGGCTCCGGCCTGATCCTCTGGATGCCCAAGGGGGCGACCATCCGGGGGATCCTGGAGAACTTCCTCAAGGATGAGCTGGTCAAGCGCGGCTATCAACCGGTCTACACCCCGCACATCGGCAAGATCGAACTGTATAAGACCAGCGGCCATTATCCCTATTACAAGGATTCGCAGTTCCCCCCGCTCCGCCTGCTGAGCGACCCGGCGATGGCCCTCGTCGACGGCCTCGAAAAGGGGACGCTCGACGACGAGGGCCAGAGGAAGCTCCTGGGCGACGCCGGGATCTCGGAGAATGGCGGCAAGGTTGGCGCCTACTGGTCGCTCGACTCGGCGGGCCGGGTCGGCTACGTCGAGGAGCTGGGCGTCAGCGAGGAATACCTCCTCAAGCCGATGAACTGCCCGCACCACATCCAGATCTTCGCCGCCCAGCCCCGGAGCTATCGCGACCTCCCGGTCCGCCTCGCCGAGTTCGGCACCGTCTATCGCTACGAGCAGTCGGGCGAGCTCTCGGGCCTGACCCGGGTCCGAGGCTTCACCCAGGACGACGCCCACCTGTTCTGCACGCCGGATCAGGTCCGCAAGGAATTCCGCGACACCATGGAGCTGACCCAGCACGTCCTGGGCTCGCTCGGCCTGACCGACTATCGGCTCCGCCTCTCCCGGAGCGACCCGGCCGACCCGAAGTACCAGGGGGCGGCCGGAGAGACCTGGATCAAGGCCGAGGAAGACATTCGCGCCGTCCTCGACGAGATGCAGCTCCCCTACGACGAGGCCCCCGGCGAGGCGGCCTTCTACGGGCCCAAGGCCGACTTCGTGGTCCGCGACTGCATCGGCCGCCAGTGGCAACTGGGGACGGTCCAGCTCGACTACGTCCTCCCCGAGCGGTTCGGCCTGCACTACACCGGGCCGGACAACCTGCCGCATCGGCCGGTGATGATCCACCGCGCGCCGTTCGGGAGCATGGAGCGGTTCATGGGGATCCTGATCGAACACTTCGCCGGGGCCTTCCCGCTCTGGCTGGCACCGGAGCAGGTCCGGGTCCTGCCGATCTCCGACAAGTTCGCCGACTACGCGAAGCACGTCCTGGCGACCCTCCGCTCGTTCCACTTCCGGGCCGAGCTGGATTCGCGCCCGGAGAAGATCGGCGCGAAGATTCGCGACGCGCAACTGGAGAAGATCCCCGTGATGCTCGTCGTCGGCGGCAAGGAGGCCGAGACCGGGACGGTCTCCTACCGCGACCGGCTCGACGGCGACCTCGGGGCCCTGAGCCTCGACGAGGCGATCCGTCGGCTCCGGGCCGAGGTCGACGCCCGGACGATCCGCCAGGTCGTCGCGGCGCCGAGCTTGCCGGAGCCGGAGGAGGCGACCGAGAAGCACGCCTATTGACGGTGCGGGGTCGCCCCGTTAAGATTTCCGATTGCCTCGGGACGCACGGAGGCTTGCCGCGGGGGCAGGCGTCGTCGGCGTCCGGCGAGTGGACTTCCCTCGGATGTGGAGGGGGTCGCGCCGACCTAGCTGAGGCCTAGGCCCAACGTCCGCCGGGGAGGGACGTCATCGACCGGAATCTCAGGGTGAACGAGCAGATCCGCATCTCACCGGTGCGGGTGATCAATACTGAAGGGGAGCTGCTCGGCGTGATGCCGACCGGCAAGGCGATGGAATCGGCCCGCGAGGCCGGCCTCGACCTGGTGGAGGTCGCCCCCAATGAGCGCCCGCCCGTCTGCAAGATCATGGACTTCGGCAAGTTCAAGTACTCGCAGAAGAAGCGGGCCTCAAAGCAGAAGCAGCACCAAGTCCAGGTCAAGGAGATCCGCGTCCGGCCCAAGACCGGCGACCACGACATCGAGGTCAAGGTCAAGCGGGCCCGCGAGTTCCTGGAGCACAAGGACAAGGTCCTGGTCAACGTCCTCTTCCGGGGCCGCGAACTGGCCCACATCGACGAAGGCCGGAAGGTCATGAACGAGGTGCTCGCCGCCCTCGAAGACGTGGCCAAGGTCGAGAAGAACCCGTCGATGGAAGGCAAGCGGATGACGGCCATCATCGCGCCGAGGGCGTGAAATCGAGGGCGGCGGGGGATCGGCGATGTGCATGATGGTCTACGTCGCCGCCGACTCCCCGCTGCCGACGTCCGAATGGGATAAAACCCATCCCGGCTTCCACGTCGGGGTGGTCTCCGGGCGCAACCAGAGAGTGCGTCACCAGTTCTCCAAGCCGTTCGTCTACCGGGTCGGCTCGCACAAAGGCTGCGGGTGCGGGTTCGACTGGGACGGCTTTGACGGGGTGGACGAGGCAGATCCCGAGTTCGCCGACGCCCACGAGTCGCGGCGCCGTCTCGCCGAATTCCTCGCGGAGGGGCTCCGGTTCCAGCCGGATTTGGAACTCTACGCCTGCTGGAACGGCGACGAGGCGTCCGAGCCGGAAACGCGCGGGCGAATCGCCCCGGCCGACCTGATCGGGGGTCACACCTCGTTCGGCGAGAAGGAATGGCTCCTCGTCGTCGACCCGACCGACCGAGAAAATCCGTCGGAAACACGGTTCGAACCCCCACCGGATTAGCGATCTTATTAAGAAGGGCGGGGTCGGTCGGAGGCCGCGAAGCCGGGTTGGGTTCGTTTTTGCCCCGGGGATGCCGTTTCGAGGAGGATCGACCGGAAGCCTTGGCTTCGTCTTGGCCGCGAGGACGATCCCAAATTGGCTTCGATTTTCTCCGACTTTGAGCATCTTGCTGGTTGACCTCCGGGCGACACGACCGGACCATTTGGAGCGAGTTGGCTTCGTCTTTTCCTGGTGCGATCGGACCCATCGGCCGGGTTTACGGCTTTTGGTGTTGTCGATCGGCGTCGGGGTTCGTTACATTGTTCGACTCGGCTGATGGCGCTGTCCCCGCTCGCGGGGGCGGATCGTAAACGTGAGCGGATTGAATCGAGCGACCATGCCCAAGCTGAAGACTCACAAAGGGATCAAGAAGCGGTTCAAGGTCTCGGCGACCGGCAAGGTCACGCACAAGAAGTGCGGGTCGTCGCACCTGATGAGCCACAAGAGCGGCAAGCAGGTCCGCCGGCTCCGCAAGAAGGTCCAGCTCAAAGTGCTGGCCGAGACGCGTCGGATCCGCAAGGCCCTCCATCAGAGGGTCGCCCTGAACCCGACCGAGATCGCGATGGAGAAGGAACTGATCGGCGCCGCCGTCGAGGCGCTCGACGCCGAGGCCGCGATCGACCCGGCCGAGCTGCCCTCCGAGGCGAACTGAAGTCGCCAGCCCGTGGGGCCCTTGACCGAACGAACCCAACCGGGCCGGTCGCCCCGATTCCCCGCCCACGAGTCCCCGATCCCCTGTTGAGACCGTACGATGCGCGCAAAGAAGGGCTTCGCCCGCACCCGGGCCAAGAAGCGGTTGATGAAGAAGGTGGAGGGGTTCGTCGGCGGTCGCCGCAAGCTCCTCAAGTCGGCCAAGGAGACCCTGCTCCGCGCCGGCGTGTTCGCCTTCCGCGACCGTCGGGCGAAGAAGCGTGACTTCCGCCGCCTGTTCATCACCCGGCTCAGCGCCGCCGCCGAGATGCGCGGGCTCCGCTACAGCCAGCTGATCCACGGCCTACGCCTCGCCGAGATCGGCCTGGACCGCAAGAGCCTCTCGGACCTGGCGATCTTCGACGCCGAGACCTTCGACGCGATCGTCGACAAGGTCCGCGCCGAGCTCGACAAGTTCAACGCCGCCCTCAACGCCCGGCCGAAGTCGGCCTGAGTCGACGGGCACTCTGGGGCTGGTTTCCGCCCGGGTCGGGCCGATCCGGGCGGGTGGCCGCCCGTCGCCTCGGGGACATTGAGGCTCGGCCCCGGTCCTCCCTTCGCCGAGGCTTCCGCCCGCCATGAGCCAGCCCGACCCGATCGCCGCCCTCGACGCCCTTCAGAGCGAGGGCGTCTCCGCGTTCGAGGCTGCCATAAACCCGGACGCCGTCGAGGTCGCCCGGGTCGAGTTCCTCGGCCAGAAGCAAGGCCGGCTGAAGGCGGCCCAGGAGCGGCTCAAGGCGCTCGAACCCTCGGCGAAGAAGGCTTACGGTCAGCGGTTCAACGAGGCCAAGCGGGCGATCGAGTTGGCGTTCGATCGGGCGAAGGCCCGGGTCGATCGGCCTTCGGTCGCGGTCGATGCCATCGACGTGACCTTGCCCGGCACCTTGCCGAGGCTCGGGCACCGGCACCCGCTGACCCAGACGGCGGACGAGCTGATCGACCTGTTCGGCCGGTTCGGGTTCGCCGTGGCCCGAGGGCCGGAGGTCGAGGACGTCCGGCACAACTTCGAGGCGTTGAACATCCCGTTGGTCCACCCGGCCCGCGACCCGGTCGACAACTTTTATATCGGCGAGGATACGCTGCTGAGGAGCCAGACCAGCACGGTCCAGGTTCGGATCATGGAGAGCCAGCCGCCGCCGATCCGGGTGATCGCCATCGGACGGGTCTATCGGCCCGACGAGCCGGACGAGACGCACTTCCCCATGTTCCACCAGATCGAAGGCCTGATGGTGGACAAAGGGGTGACGATGGCCGACCTCAAGACGGTCCTCCGCCTCTTCGCCCGGAGCTACCTGGGCCAGGACGTGAAGATCCGGTTCCGCCCGTCGTTCTTCCCGTTCACCGAACCGAGCGTCGAGGTCGACATGCTCTGGCATGGCGGCGACCGCTGGGTTGAAATGGGGGGCGCGGGGATGGTCGACCCCAACGTCTTCAAGGCCGTGGGGTACGACCCCGACGAGGTCAGCGGGTTCGCCTTCGGCCTCGGGATCGAGCGGCTCTGCATGCGGCGTCACGGGATCAAGGATATCCGCTGGCTCACGCAGAACGACGCCCGCTTCCTCAATCAGTTCTGACCCCCGGCCGATCGACCTCCGACCTTCCTCCGCCCGCTCCGACCCTCCCTCGACCGACCCAGCCCAGGCGAGCCCTATTCTCATGGCCACCGAGCAAGACCGAGTGATCGTGACGACCGGTGCGACGGCGCAGGCCACTCAGATCCACCATCGAGACTTCCCCGAGATCCGGGCCGAGGGTGAGACCCCCGCCGCCGCCGCCTCGAACCTGGCGAACCACCTGACCCGGGCCCTCGACAGTGCCCTGACCAAGTGGCGTCGCGACGCCATTGAGCAGGCGATCGCCGAGGTCCAGGACTTCGCCAAGAAATTCTGACCCGTTCCCGCGACCCGCCGGAGTCCGCCCCGATGACGCAGGCCGAGACCGAGGCCGATCCCGTCACGTCCGCCAAGCTGGTCCGAGGGCTCGGACCGGTCGACGCCACGATGATCGTCATGGGGTCGATGATCGGCTCGGGGATCTTCATCACCTCGGCCGAGTCGGCCAGGCTCGTCGGCTCGCCCGGCTGGCTCCTCGTCGCCTGGGCGATCGCCGGCCTCCTGACCGTGACCGGGGCCCTCTGCGCCGCCGAGGTCGCCGCGATGATCCCCCGGGCCGGCGGCCAGTACGTCTTCCTCCGCGAGGCTTACGGCCCTTCGATCGGTTTCCTGTTCGGCTGGGCCACGTTCCTGGTCGTGCAGACCGGCACGATCGCCGCCGTCGCGGTGGCCTTCGCCAAGTTCCTCGGGGTCCTGGTCCCGACGGTCTCCGCGAACGCCTATCCGTTCTTCCGGCCGATCCACCTGGGGACCACCGGCTATGCCCTCAGCCTGTCGACCCAGCAACTGGTGGCCGTGGTGCTCGTCGCCTTCCTGACGGCGGTCAACACCCAGGGTTTGCGGACCGGCAAGGCGATCCAGAACACCTTCACTTTCACCAAGACCGCCGCGCTGATCGCCTTGATCGTGGTCGGGCTGGCGGTCGGGATCAACCGAGGCTCGGCGGCCTGGACGGCCTCGTGGTGGACCCCCTCGGCGAACGGCTGGTCGGTCGAGGGGGCTCAGAAGAACCTCAAGGTTGTCGGCCCGCTCGCCTTCCTCTTGTTGCTGGGCAAGGCGATGATCGGCCCCTTGTTCTCCCAGACGGCCTGGAACAGCGTGACCTTCACCGGCGGGGAGATCCGCGATCCGGGCCGGACCCTGCCGAGGGCGCTGATCCTGGGTTGCGGGACGGTGGTCGGGCTCTACCTGCTGGCGAACGTGGCCTATCTGGTGACCCTGCCCTTCGACCAGATCCAGCACGCCGAGCAGGACCGGGTCGGGACGGCCTTGATGAAGGTGGTCCTGGGGCCGGTCGGGGTCTCGCTGATGGCCGTGGCGATCATGATCTCCACCTTCGGCTGCATCAACGGGCTGGTCCTCTCGGGGGCCCGGGTCCTTTACGCGATGGCCCGCGACGGGCTGTTCTTCGAGAAGGTGGCGACGACCAACCGCCACCAGGTCCCGGCCGTGGCGCTGGTCTTGCAAGGGGCTTGGGCCCTGTTCCTCGTCCTCCCCGTGACCCTGACCGGCGACCCGAAGGCCCCTTACGGCAACACGTACACTCAGCTCCTCAGTTTCCTCACTCCGGTCGACCTGACGTTCTACATGCTGCTGGTCGGCTCGGTGGTAATGCTCCGGCGCAAGGCCCCGAAGGCCGACCGACCTTATCGGACCTTCGCCTATCCCCTGCCGGTGATCTTCTACCTGACGGTGGCGGCCCTGCTGGTGGCTGACTTCATCTACCTGGAGCCGACGACGGCGGGGATCGGCTACGCCATCGCCCTGGCGGGGATCCCGGTCTACTGGCTCCGCTCGCTGTCCTCCCGGGCGCGACGACCCGAGCCCGGACCGCTCGGCCTCGACGACTGACCGCATCCCCTTTGAATCTCCAAGCCGCCGCGACCGGGACCCCACCGCGATGATCGTTAGCTGGAACTGGCTCACCGACTACCTCAAGCTCGACATGCCGGTCGAGGTCCTCTCCGAACGCCTGATGCTTGCCGGGTTGAACCATGAGTCGACCGACGAGGTCGGCGGCGACCTCGCCATCGACCTGGAAGTCACGAGCAACCGGCCCGACTGCCTGGCCCACCTCGGCGTCGCCCGCGAGATCGGCGTCCTCTTCGATCGCCCGGTCCGCTTCCCCGACCCCAGTCCGCCTTCCTCGGGCGCTGCGGTCGACACCCTGGCGACGGTCCGGATCGAGGAGCCGACGCTCTGCCCCCGGTTCACGGCCCGGGTCGTCTCCGGCCTGAAGGTCGGCGAGAGCCCCTGGTGGATCCGCAAGCGGCTGGAGACCCTGGGCGTCCGGCCGATCAGCAACGTCGTCGACGTCACCAACTACGTCATGTTCGAGTGCGGCCAGCCGCTCCACGCCTACGACCTCGCCCGGGTCGGCGGCCGGACCCTCGTGCCCCGGCGGGCCGTCAAGGGGGAGACCCTCAAGGCGATCAACGGCAAGTCGTATGACCTGACGCCGGAGATGCTCGTCATCGCCGACGCCTCGCGGCCGGTCGGGCTTGCGGGCGTGATGGGCGGCCTGGAGACGGAGATCGGCCCGGGGACGACCGAGGTCCTGATCGAGGCCGCCCGGTTCGACCCGCTCAACGTCCGCCGGACCTCGCGGGCGCTGGGCCTCCATAGCGATTCGAGCTATCGGTTCGAGCGGCCGATCGACCCGGACGTGACCGAATGGGCGAGCCGACGCTGCGCCGAGCTGATCCTGGCGACGGCCGGCGGGACCTTGCATCCGGGGATGATCGACGAGGGAGGGGTGGCGGCGACCCGTCCGGTGGTGACGCTCCGGCTCGGCCAGATCGCCCGGGTCCTGGGGATCGCGATCGACCCGGCCGAGGTCTCGCGGATCTTGCTGGCCCTGGGGCTCTCGGCGGAGGGCGGCCCGCAGGAGGCCCCGAGGTTCCGGGCGCCGAGCTGGCGGAGCGACCTGGATCGGGAGATCGACCTGATCGAGGAGGTCGCGCGGATCCACGGGTACGAGCAGATCCCCGAAGACCGGCCGGTCCCCCTGGCCGACGCGCCGAGGGCTCCTCGCGAGCGGGTCGAGGACGCCGCCCGGTCGCTCCTGGCGGGGCTCGGGTTCGACGAGGCGGTGACGCTGAGCTTCGTCCCGGACGAGCTGGTGGGCGCACACGAGGCCGAGCCTACCCCGCCGATCCGGGTCGAGCATTCGGTCCGTCGGCGGGCGAACGCGCTCCGGCAGAGCCTGGTCCCCAGCCTGCTTGCGGTCCGTCGCCACAACGAGTCGCACGGCAACCCGGACGTCGACCTCTTCGAGATCGCCAACGTCTACCTCCCCAGGGTCGGCTCGAAGCTCCCCGACGAGCCGACCTGCCTGACCCTCGTCTCCGGGCGCGACTTCTTCGGGCTCAAGGGGATCGTCGAGGCCGTCCTGGCCCGATTCCACGTCGAGAAGGGGCTGGTCGTCCGGCCGAGCCCCTCGGCCTGGTTCGCCCCGGGCCGCTCGGCGGAGTTGTTCCTCGGCGAGGAGCGTCTCGGCCGGATCGGCGAGGTCGATCGCCCGAGGCTCGACGCCCTCGACCTCAAGGGCTCCTGCTCGGCGGCCGAGCTGGATCTTGGCGTCCTGGTGAAACGGGCGGACCTCGTCCCCCGCCATCATCCGCTCCCCGCGTTGCCGGCGGTCGCGCGCGACCTCTCGCTGGTCGTCCCCCGGGCGTTGCCCTGGGCGGAGCTGGCGGGGGCCGTGGGGATGGCGGGCGGGCCGACTCTCGAAGCGATCGTCTACCTCGACGCCTTCCGGGGCGGGAACCTGCCCGAGGACCGGCAGAGCCTGCACTTCGGCCTCCGGTTCCGCCACCCGGAGCGGACGCTGACCGGCGAGGAGGTCGAGCGGTCGGTCCGGTCGATCGTCGACGCCTGCGCCAGCCGGTTCGAGGCCACGCTCCGCTCCTGAGGCGGCCCGTTCAGCCGTCCCAGTTGAGCCAGCGCGTGAGGACCTGGATGGCCGGGACCAGGACGACGTTGGCCGCGAAGACCGCCAGCATCGACCGGACCACGCCCCGGGTCGCCGCCTGGCCGACGGCCTCGGTCGATCGGTCGGCCTCCAGCCCGTTCCGGCAGCCGATCAGGGCCACCAGCAGCCCGAAGACGATCGTCTTCAATGTGGCCGGGATGACGTCGGAGAGCCTGAGGAAATCCAGCGCCCGGCGTCGAAAGACCTCGGCCGAGAGCGACCCGCCGGCCAGCTCGGCCCCGAGCCCGCCCAGCAGTGCGAAAGCGTCCAGGACGACCGTCAGCAAGGGGACGGCCAGGGCGCAGGCCAGGGCCCGGGGTGCGACGAGCGAGGGGATCGTCGGGGCACCGAGGACCTCGCGGGCCTCGATTTCCTCGGTCATCGTCATCGAACCGAGCTCGGCCCCGAGGCCCGCGCCCATCCTCCCGGCGACGAGCAGGCTGGCCAGCACCGGCCCTGTCTCGACCAGGACGGCGGCCGAGAGGACGCTCGGCAAGTTCTCCTCGGCGCCGTAGGTTGCCAGGAGCCTGCGGACCTGGAGCCAGGTGACCAGGCCGACGCTCGTGCCCGCCGCGGCGACGACCGGCAGGCCGCCCCAGGCCACGCGCTCGAACTGGCGGAGGACCTCGCCGGGCCGCCGGAGCAGGGCCCCCGGCATGGCCAGCGTCGTCTCCGCGGCGAAGCCGACGAATCTCCCGAGCCGCTCCATCCGGTCGACGATCGGCCCGAGCATGGTTCTCTCTTTCTGAGGAGGGCGAAAGCCCAAGGCCTCGACGGCGGCTCGGTCCATCTTGGGGCATGCCGGTGCCGGTGGCAAGCCGGCGAGGCCCTTTCGACTTCCGGTCCCGCCTGCTTTCGTCCATGACTTCCCGATCGAACCTGTGCCGATCGAGACCTTCCCGGCCCTTGCCGCTGTTTTTCCCATTCGCCGCACCGGACCCCGGAAAGAAACCTAGGATTCTCCTGGATAGGGCATCCGTGGACCTCACTGGGTCGAGACGAGTGCCGCCCAAAAGTACTCAATCGGGACAATTCACCATGGGGACGACGAACCGGCGACAGGCACAGAACCGCAGCCTCGGCGAGCGTCACAGGCCGGTATTCGATCACCTGGAAGCCAGGCTCGCCCTCTCGGGAGCGACCACGGACCCGTCGATGGTGGCCCTGGCGGTCGACCCGTCGATGGGCCGAGGGACGGCCTCCTCGCTCTCGATCGTCTCGACCTCCCCTTCGAATGCGGCCATCCTGACTTCCTCACCCGCAGTCCTCTATGTCGGCTTCGACCGCCCGCTCGACGGCTTCTCGATTTCCAACAACTCCTTCGACCTCGTCCATGTCGCCGCAGACGGCTCGACGAGCCCGCTCACCGTCGGCGAGGGCCTGGTCTTCGAGACGCTCGACCCTACCGACCCGACGGGCTCGCGGGTCGACCTTGCGCTCACCAAGACTCTGATCCCGGGCCATTATCAGGTGCGGCTCGGCGCCGGGGGCCAGATCCAGGGGCAAGACGGCACTTCGGTGACCTTGGGGGGGCAGAACCCGGTCGTCTCCGACTTCACCTTCGCCCCGAAGACGTCCGGCACGGCCTCGGCGGACGACCTCCGGGTGATCGGCCCGGATGAGAAGACCGTCTCGGGGATGCTCGACCTGGCCGAGGACCCGGGGGCGGTGCAGTATCACAAGTTCACCCTGGCCCCCGGCCATCTCTGGCAGGTCGGCCTGGAGGTCTCGGCCCACCGGGACGGCGGCACCCTCGACTCGGCGGTCTCGGTGTTCGACGCGTCGGGACGGCTGATCGCCACCAGCAAGGCGGGCCTGTCCGGCAACCCCGGCGACCCTTACCTGTTCCAGGGCCTCGCGCCTGGGACCTACTATGTCGGCGTCTCGGGACGGACGAATATCCCCGATGCCTCGGGCCGCTACAACCCGTCGGCCGGCCTGGTCGGCTCGCCGTCCACGGCCCAGGGTGGGCCCTACCGGCTCCACCTCGTCGCCGACCCGGCGGACGCGCCCGTGTCGATCCTCGGGCTGCAAGTCGTCCACGCCGACCCGCTCTCGGGCCAGCCGACCGGCCTCACCATCGCCTTCTCCGGGGGGCTGAATCCTTCCGGGTTCCAGGAGGCGGGCGGTCATCCGCTCAGCCTGATCGACCAGGCCGGTCGGTCGTGGTCGCTCAGCGTCCTGCGTTACGACGCGGCCAAGGCCCAGCTTTCTCTGGGGATCGACCATCCCCTCGCCCCGGGGAGCTATTCCCTCGCCTTGAACGGGCACAGCCTGGTCGACCTGGCGGGCCGCACGCCGGTCTCGACGGGTCAGGTGGTGGGTGTGCTCGGCCACTTCGACGTCGCCGCCTGGGCCCTCCGCTCGGGGGACCTCGGCCCGATCCTCAATGGGTCGTCCTCGGGGGTCGGGGCCCAGGTCGCGGTCGCCCCGGACCATCCGGTGACCGAGCAATTCACCGTCATCAAACCCGGCCTCTATGCGTTCGACGGCCTGAAAGCGAGCGATGGGATCCGCTTCTCGATCCTCGACGGTTCCGGCAACGTCGTGGCGACCGGCCCCAATCCGAAGGTCTCGGGTGCCAGCGTTTTCTCCCTCTCGGCCGGGACTTATTCGCTGGCCGTCTCGACGATCACCCCCGGGACGAAGGGCCTCACCCTGGGGATCCGCCCGAAGCTGGACCTGTCCTCCTCCCTCCTCGATGGTGGGGTGGCCCAGGGGCCCGCTTTGAATCTCCGGCTCGTGACGTCACAAGTCGACTTCGCCGCCGCCTCCAACTTCACCGCCGCCGTCCCGTCCATCGCTTCGTCCAGCACCGTCCCGGCTCCCTCGGTCGCGGCGAGCTCGGCAAGCGCAGGGCCGGTCATGGCCCCTACGGCTGGCCTACAAAACACCCCGTCCGTCCAGGTCACGCCCTCGGTGGTCGGGGTTTCGACCCCTTATGGTGCCTCGGCCATGGGCTGGCTTTTCCAGTTGAGCCTGGTGGGCCGCCCCTCACCGACCTCCGATCAGGTGGGCGTGGTCGGGCTGATGAATTCGTCGAGCCATGTCGCGGTCGCCATGAACACCGACGGCCTGCCCGGCGGCCTGGTCGCGGGCCCCGTCGCGATCGAGGGGGGGGCGCTCGAATCGAATGCCACCCCGGTCGACTCCGAATCGACCCCGGGCGTCTCGGCCGTGTCGCAACGGATTGTTGGGCTCGACGAGGGATTGCTGGGCCAGTCGGTCGGGTCGCGTCGAGAGGACGACCGCACCCTGGCCGACGCCGACTGGATCGGCCAGGTCGTCGCGGAGGTCCGGGATTGGTTCCGCGTCCAACCCGGCGAGGAACGCGACGCCCTGAAGGCGGCCGAGCCCGCGGCAACACCCGGAGAGGTCGCGGCGATCGAGGCCGCCGGCCCGGAAAACCACGAACAGGCCGAGACCGCTTCCCTCGGCTCCCCGATCGCGATCGGGGCCTTGCTGGCGGGGATTGCCTATCACTATCGAGAGAAAATCCTGTCCCGGCCGACCGTGCGGATCGCGATGTCCAAGCCCAGCCCGATCCTGGTCGGACCTCATCGACGATCTCGGATTCGGGTCCGTTGAGCTCGGGCGACCGCGGATCGATGACCATGAGGCCGGGCCGAGGGATCTCCCTCGGCCCGGCCTCAATGCATTTCGAAGGGACGCCACCAGGAAGTGGGCTCCGCCGGCGTCAGACACTCCGGTAGGGATGCCCTTCACCGGTCAACAACCAGTGTGGGTCGGCGTCGGTGACTTCGATGAATCGCAGGATTGCGTGCGCGGGGATCGTGCAGCCATCCTCATAGTTCATCCAGGTTCGGAATGGGACGCCAACTTGCGTGGCGAGCAATGGGCCGCCATTTTCGCCGTACAACTCGACCCGGATGGCGCGGACGCGGTGGGCCAGACCAAGCTTGACGACTTGCCAGTTCGAGTGGACGGGTGGAGTTTCCATCGCTGCTTCCGATCGATCAGGGTCGGGAATTCAGTCGCCCGTACCAGGCCAGCCTTCAGACGTCCATTCCATCGACAAGATCAGGGGATGACACCGGGAGACCGCGAGAGGGAAGAGGGGGATCGGGAATTTCGGAAGGCCGCACGCGATCTTCCCGATTCCTTCCACATCATCGCACCCCAAATCTTATCCTTCGCGAGTGCAAGTGTCCATCGGCCAGGCGAATCCTCCCTCGACGAGGGTCATCCCGAGATTCGGGTTGGCCCCGCCTGCGGCGAGTGTCCTGGGCCAGGGATCGACTTCGGGCCAGGCCGGCGCGGTTCTCTCGCCCGTACGCGTCCGACTCGATCGTGCCGGTGACGGGCCCTGGCCGTTGGCAGTTGGCCCGCTTCATTCGAGCCTTCGATGCCAGGCCGGGGACCTGTCCGGGCCCAAACCGGGGGAGAATCTCCGATTTGGCGACTTTGAAAAAAAACCTTGTCGCATTGCCCGGGCGATTCCGGTGCTGGTCCGTGAAGGGCCGCTCGTCTCTTTCCCGAAGACGGCCAGGCCCCTCGATCCCTTCCACCCTTAGAATCGCTCGAGGTCACCGTGATTTGCAGCCAGAGCGACATCGACTCGATCGCGGAACGGATCGAAAGCGCGTATCGGCGCCGTCACCACCAATGGCCCGGGCTAGCCCTTTCGCCTGGGGTCTGGGAGTCGGCCGCCTCGACCTTGCTCCAGCTCTCGATCGATCGACCGAACATCCCGATCGACCCGGAACTCTTCGTCGCCGTGGTGGCCGAAAGCGGATCGACCCCCGACCCCTGGTCGGAACTCACCCAGCGACG
>JAABUK010008027.1_pt1 | contig 14975 bp, 13 predicted proteins | sample 5559141 | NCBI WGS metagenome assembly JAABUK01 (sample SAMN10711869, study PRJNA513367) | rock metagenome | isolation source: Antarctica rocks | place: Antarctica: Victoria Land, Pudding Butte nord | collected 2016-01-03
CTCGCGTTCGGAGCCGGCGCATTGATCAGCGCGGTGAGCTTCGAGCTGGCGGCCGAAGGCGTTGCCGAGGGCAGCACGCTCTCGGTGGCCGTCGGCCTCGCAGCCGGCGCCCTGACCTACTACGTGCACGACGGTGTGGTCTCCGATCGCGGCTCGGCCGACTCGATGCGCAAGGCCGACCGGACGCGGAGCGCGGTGGCACGCATCTGGGTGGTGGGCTACGCGCTTGCCGACGCCGTGTCCGGTGAGCTGAAGGCGGGCATCGACGGCTTTCGCCGCAGGCGCCCTGATGGTGATGCTCGTCGACCCGATGATCCCCGAGGCCTACGACAAGGGAAAGCGCGCCGCGTGCCTGGCCACCGTGTTGGGCTTCGCGGTGGCGGCCGGATTGAGCTCGGCGAGCTAGTGGGCCTAGGTCGCGACCATGCCGCCGTCCACCGGCAGCACCGCGCCCGTCACATAGCCCGAGGCGTCGCTTGCCAGGAACAGCAGCGCCGCTGCCAGCTCCTCGGGATCACCTTTTCGGCCCGAGAGCACGCGGGGCATCATCGCGTCGAGGTAGCCGTCCGGATACTGGTCGGTCATCTCCGACGGGAAGAAGCCCGGGGCCAGCGCGTTCACGCGGATGCCCTTGCGCGCGGTCCACTGGGAGGCCAGGTCGCGAGTGAGGCCTTCGACCGCCGCCTTGCTGGAGGCGTACGCCGCCTGTGGCAGACCGGCGGTGGTGGAGCCGAGCACCGAGCCGATGTTGACGATGGCCGAGCCCGGCTCCATCACCCGACCGCACGCCTGGGCCATCCAGTAGGAGCCCATCAGGTTTATCTCGATTACCTGGCGGAACTGGTCGGGCTCCTCGCGCGTGGCCGGCACGGCGGTGCCGACGCCCGCGTTGTTGACGAGCACGTCGACGCGGCCGAGTTGCTCGACTGTCTCGCTCACCGCACGGTTGCAGTCCTCGACCTTCGAGACGTCGGCGCCAACCGCGATGCAGCGCCGGCCAAGCGCCTCCACCTGCGCGCGCGTCTCCTCGAGGCGGTCCGCGCGCCGGGCGCACACCGCGATATCCGCGCCGGCCTCGGCCAGGGCGATGGCGAAGGCCACACCCAGCCCCGAAGAGGCGCCTGTGACCACGGCCACCTTGCCGTCGAGCTTGAAACGATCGAGAACGCTGATGGACGCGACACTAGATGGAATCACCAATCTAGAACAGGGCCATGCCGGGCGCGACCCCGATCTCGACGAGCTCCGGCCGATTCGAGGCGATAGCGGCTGAGAGCGCCTCGCGTAGCTCGGCGGCACCCTCCACGCGGCGCGAGCTCACGCCATAGGCCGATGCCACCCCGGCGGTGTCCAGCGCCGCCAGGTCGAGCCCGGGTGCGCCCTCGACCTGCTCCATGCCGGCGAACCACTTGAGGATGGCGTACTCGGAGTTGCGCAGCACCAGGAACGTGACTGGCACGCCGTAGGCCGCCGCGGTCCAGAACCCGGTGATCGCGTACTGCGCCGATCCCTCCCCGAGGACGCACACGACGGGCCTGCCGGGCTCGGCCATCTGCACGCCGATGGCCGCCGCCAGGCCGAAGCCGAGGCCTCCGCCGGCGCTGAAGTAGTAGCTGGCCGGCCGGTTCACACGCACCCGCGTGCGCAGCGCGAGCGAGCTCGACGGGGCCTCGAGCACCAGGATGGCGTCGTCGGGCAGGGTCTCGGCCAGGACGGCGTGCACCTCGCCCGAGCCCATCGGGTCGGTGCGCTCGGGGGGATCGGGTGGCGCGAGAGGTTCCGGCGCCACGCGGTCGGTCTCACCGAGCGCCGCCACCAGCGCTTCCAGCGCCAGCCGGGGATCGGCCACTATGGCATCCCCGACGGGCGCTCGTGCGGCCTCGTCGGGGTCACGCGTGATCTCGACCAGCGTGGCGCCGTCGGCCAGCGCCGGCCCGGGGATGTAGGGGTAGTAGGGAAAGACCGAGCTGCCGACCACCAGCACCAGGTCGTGGCCAGCGAGCGTCTCGCCCGCGGGGCCGATCGCGGGCGGCAGCACGCCGCGGAAGTGCGGGTGGTCCTCGGGGAAGCCGATTCGGCCTCCGCCGGGAGCGGGCGTCGCCCATACGGGCAGGGCGGCCCGCTCGGCCAGCGCCACCGCCGCATCCCACCCGCCGCTGGCATCGATGTCGGGGCCGGCGATCAGGACGGGACTCGCTGCCTCCACGATCCGCCGCGCCAGGCGCTCGATGGTGTCGGCCGGCGGCCCAGCCACCCCGCTCACCTCACGGGCGATCGTGCGCGCGGCGTCGCCGGCATCGACCTCGGCGGTCCAGTCGTCCATCGGAAGCGAGACCACGACGGGACCGGAGGGCGGAAGCGACGCCAGATGGATCCCGCGGCCAAGCGCCGCCGGCACGTCCTGGGCGCGTGGGGGCTCGAAGCTCCACTTGACCAGCGGGTGGGGCATGCGCGTGGCGTCGCGGTTGGTGAGGTTGGCCTGCATCGTCATGTGCGCCCGCACCTGCTGACCCGCCGTGACCAGCAGCGGCGCCTTGTTGGCCTGGGCGTTGAAGATGGCCCCCATCGCGTTGCCGAGCCCGGGCGCCGTATGCAGGTTCACGTGGGCGGGCCGGCCGGATGCCTGGGCGTAGCCGTCCGCCATGCCAACCGCCACCGCCTCCTGGAGCGCGAGCACGTAGCGGAAGTCGTCGGGGAAGTCAGCCAGCATCGGCAGCTCGGTCGAGCCGGGGTTGCCGAACACGGTGGTCATCCCGTGGGCGCGGAAGAGGTCGAATGCGGCTTCGCGGACGGTGGGCATGCCGGGAGTCTCCCATCGCGTCAATCGGCGGTCAGCACCACCCCGGGATTGAGCAGGCCCTCGGGATCGAGCGCGGCCTTGATGGCTCGCATCGCGTCGATCTCCCCGGAGCCGCGCACCAGCCCGAGGCTGGCGGCCTTGGCAACCCCCACCCCGTGCTCGGCGCTGATCGTGCCGCCAAGCTGCGCCGCGAGTTTCAGCACGGCGGCGTCGACGGCATCGTCCTCGGGGTCGAGCCCGAGCACGTTGACGTGCACGTTGCCATCGCCGAGGTGGCCGAACAGCACCGTGCGCGCCTCCGGCTCGATGCCGGCAACCAGCTCCTGCACCTGCGCGGCGAACTCCGCCAGCCGCGCCAGCGGCACCCCGACATCCATCTTGTGCGGCACGCCCTGGGCCGCGATCGCCTCGGTGTGGCTCTCGCGGAACTGCCACAGCCGCCTGCGTGAGGCGGTGTCGTCGGCCACCACGGCGTCCTCGATGCCCGCCGCCTCCAGCCCGGCCACGAGCTCCTCGGTCGGGTCGGCCGCCGCCGCACACTCGAGCATCACGTAGGCGGCGCGGCGTGGCTCGATCGGAGCGGCGAGTTCGAGGTAGCCGAGCACCAGCGAGAGCCCGTCGTCGAGGAAGAAGTCCGCGGCCTCGAGTGACGGCAGCTCGCGGCGCAGCACCGCGAGGAAGTGCTCTGCGTCATCGAGCGAGTCGAGCCCCACCAGGGCCGCAACGCGGGCGGGCCGTGCCGGAACCAGTCGCCAGCGCACCCGGGTGATCACGCCGAGTGTGCCCTCGCTTCCCACCAGCAGGGCGGGCAGCGCGTAGCCGGCGTTGTCCTTGAGCAGGCCCTGGAGGCGGTCGACCACGGTGCCGTCGGCCAGCACCGCCTCGAGCCCGACCACCCGCGCCCTCGCGGTGCCATGGCCGAGCGCGCGCGCTCCGCCGGCGTCACAGGCGACCAGGCCGCCCACCGTCGCGGTGTCCCTTGCAGCGAAATCGATCCCGGCCTCGAACCCGGCCGCGCGCGCGGCCTCCTGCAGCGCCGCCATCGTCACCCCCGCACCCACCGTGACCTGCGCGGTGGCGGGATCGACATCGCCCACCCCCGTCATGCGCTGGGTCGAGAGCACCACCTCGCCGCCGCGCGGCACCCCAGCGCCCACCAGCCCCGTGTTGCCGCCCTGCGCCACCACCGCGACGTCGCACCGCGAACAGACCGCGAGCACGGCGGCCACCTCCACAGCGTCAGCCGGGCGCGCCACGCATGCGGACTCGCCACCGAAGCGCCCTGTCCAGTCGCGCTCGTAGCCGGCCCGCACGTCGCGCGCCGTGAGCACGTTGGCCGCCCCGACCGCGGCGGTGAGGTCTCGCTCCAGCTCGCCGGGCATATGTGAAACCGTATTCCCGTGCCCTCAGAGACCGTCTTCACCCTGGAAGCGACCCCGGTGAAGTTCGGCCCCGGCGCGGTTGCCGACGCCGGCTGGGAGCTCAAGCGGCTCGGCGTCGCGCGCGCATTGCTTGTGACAGACCCCGGTGTCGCGGCCGTCGGCATTCCCGCCCGGGTGCGCGAGAGCGTCGAGGCCGAGGGCATCGAAGTCGTGATGTTCGACCGCGCGCGCGTCGAGCCCACGCTCGAGTCGCTGCAGGAGGCGTGCGACTTCGCGCTGGAGGCGAAGGTCGACGGCTTCGTGTCGGTTGGCGGCGGGTCGTCCATGGACACCGCCAAGGTGGCCAACCTGGTGGTCACCCACCCGGCCGAGGTGATGGCCTACGTCAACCCGCCGGTCGGCGAGGGGCGCAAGCCCCCGTCGCCGCTGCAGCCCCATCTGGCCATCCCGACCACTTCGGGCACCGGCTCGGAGGCCACGACCGTCGCCGTCCTCGACATTCCCGAGCTCAAGGTCAAGTCCGGCATCTCGCACCGCTACCTGCGCTGCAGCCAGGCCATCGTGGACCCCGAGCTCACCCGCTCCCTGCACGCGCAGGTGACCGCCTCGGCCGGGCTCGACGTGGTCTGCCACGCGGCCGAGTCCTACATCTCCAAGCCGTTCGACACCCGCGAGGCGCCCGCGACGCCCGACGACCGCCCGCCCTACCAGGGCTCCAACCCGGTGGCCGACGTGTGGTCGGCCAAGGCGCTTCAGTACGGCGGGCGCTACCTGCGCCGCGCCGTGGCCGACCCAGACGACACCGAGGCGCGCGGCTACATGATGCTGGGGGCCACGATGGCGGGCGTCGGCTTCGGCTCGGCCGGCGTGCACATTCCCCATGCCTGCGCCTATCCGATCGCCGGGCTGAAGCACACCTACCAGCCGCCCGGCTATCCCGACGACCACCCCTTCGTGCCCCACGGCCACTCCGTGATCGTCACCGCCCCCGCGGCCTTCCGCTTCACCTACGAGTCAGACCCCGAACGCCACCACCACGTGGCCGAGCTGCTGCTCGGCGAGGCGCCCGTCGACCCGGGCCCCGATACGTTGCCCGACGTCCTACGCGACCTGATGCGCGACATCGACGCGCCCAGCGGCGTCGCCGAGCTCGGCTACTCCGAGGACGACATCCCCGACCTCGTCCAAGGGGCGCTGAAGCAGCAGCGGCTCCTGAACATCGCGCCGCGCGACCCCGGGGAGGAAGATCTCGCGACGATCCTCAGGGAGTCGATGCGGAACTGGTGACGCCCATGCCGGCGTCGGGATAGGGCAACGTCGCCGGTGCCGGCAGGCCCGGGTCCGTGTGCTTGCGCACCCCGGCATCGCAGACGGCGTAGCCCCGCGCGAACCACAGCCAGCGGCCGTCCGCATCGGCGCTCACGCCGTGGGAATGACCCGCGCAGGAGTGGTCGTGACCGCCGCTCACACCTTCGGCTGCTAGGTCCTCGCCCACCGACCGACTGGTCAGTCAACCAGTAAGCTTGGGCAAGGCCCCACACGATCTGGAAAGAGGACTCCCCATGGCGAGTGAAGCGCTGGTCTTCGACGCGATTCGCACCCCCCGAGGCAAAGGCAAGAGCAACGGCTCCCTGCACAGCACCAAGCCGGTCGACCTGGTTGTCGGCCTGATGCACGAGACGCTCGGCCGAAACGTCAAGCTCGACCCCAACCGCGTGGACGATGTCGTGCTCGGCTGCGTCTCCCCCGTTGGCGACCAGGGCGCGGACATCGCCAAGACGGCCGCCATCAAGGCCGGCCTGCCCGACACGGTCGCGGGCGTGCAGCTCAACCGCTTCTGCGCCTCGGGCCTCGAGGCCGTGAACATCGCCGCCCAGAAGGTCGCATCAGGCTGGGAGGACCTCGTGTTCGCCGGCGGAGTCGAGTCGATGTCGCGCGTGCCGATGGGCTCTGACGGCGGCGCCTGGGCGATGGACCCCGAGACCAACTACGACACCTCGTTCGTGCCCCAGGGCATCGGCGCCGACCTGATCGCCACCGTCGAGGAGTTCTCCCGTGACGACGTTGATGCCTACGCCACCCGGTCGCAGGAGCGCGCCGCGGCCGCTCGCGACGCCGGCAAGTTCGACAACTCGGTGATCCCGGTCGCCGATATCAATGACCAGGTGCTGTTGGACAAGGACGAGTCCATCCGCCCCGGCACCACCGTCGAGACCCTCAGCGGGCTCAAGCCCTCCTTCGCCGCCATGGGCGAGATGGGCGGCTTCGACGCCGTTGCGCTGCAGCAGTACCACTGGGTCGAGGAGATCAACCACGTGCACACCCCGGGCAACTCCTCGGGCATCGTGGACGGCGCTTCGCTGCTGACGATCGGCAACGCGCAGACCGGCCAGGACCTGGGCATGGAGCCGCGCGCCCGCATCCTGTCCACCGCCGTCTCGGGCGCCGATCCCACGATCATGCTCACAGGGCCCGCGCCCGCGTCGAAGAAGGCGCTGGCCAAGGCCGGCATCACCAAGGACGACCTCGATCTGGTCGAGATCAACGAGGCGTTTGCGGCCGTGGTCCTGCGCTTCGTGCGTGACATGGACCTCGACATGGAGAAGGTGAACGTCAACGGCGGCGCCATCGCCATGGGCCACCCGCTGGGGGCGACCGGCGGCATGATCCTGGGCACGCTGATCGACGAGCTCGAGCGCACTGGCGGCCGCTACGGCCTGGCCACGCTCTGCGTCGGCGGCGGCATGGGCATCGCGACCGTCATCGAGCGCGTCTAGGCGCCGGCCCGGACTACGAGAGGAACTGAACGAGCCTATGAGCGAGAGCACCACCATCAAGTGGGAGCGCGGCGATGACGGCATCGTCGTGCTCACCCTCGACGACCCGAACCAGTCAGCCAACACCATGAACGCCGCCTACGGCGAGTCGATGGAGGCCACCGTCGAGCGACTCGAGGCCGAGGTGGACGACATCACCGGCGTGATCATCACCTCGGCCAAGTCGACGTTCTTCGCCGGCGGCGACCTGAACGACCTGATCTCGGTCGGCCCCGACCAGGCCGCCGAGTTCGGCGAGGGCATCACGATGATCAAGGCGCAGCTGCGCCGGCTCGAGACCCTCGGCAGGCCCGTCGTGGCCTGCATCGACGGCGCGGCGCTTGGCGGCGGCCTCGAGATCACGCTGGCGTGCCACCACCGGATCGCCACCGAGAACCCGAAGATCCAGCTCGGCTTCCCCGAGGTCCAGCTCGGCCTGCTGCCCGGCGCGGGCGGCGTCACCCGCATCACGCGCCTGCGCGGAATCGGCGACGGGCTGATGACGTGGCTCATGCAGGGCAAGCGCTACATGGCGGCCGAGGCGAAGGAGAAGGGTGTAATCGACGAGCTCGTCGCCACCGCCGACGAGCTGATCCCCGCCGCCAAGAAGTGGATCGGCGAGAACCCCGAGGCGGTGCAGCCCTACGACGTGAAGGGCTACAAGATCCCGGGCGGCACCCCGTCGACTCCGGCGCTCGCTCAAAACCTGCCGGCGTTTCCGGCCAACCTGCGCAAGCAGTTGAAGGGCGCCAACTACCCGGCGCCCAAGGCGATCATGGCCGCGGCCGTGGAGGGCGCGCAGGTCGACATCGACACCGCGTTCGCCATCGAGGGACGCTACTTCGTGGACCTCGTCCGCGGCCAGGTTTCGAAGAACATGATCCAGGCGTTCTTCTTCGACCTCCAGCAGGTCAACGGCGCCCGTGGCCGTGGTGAGGACGTCGAGACGTTCAAGGCCAAGAAGGTCGTGGTGCTCGGCGCCGGCATGATGGGCGCCGGCATCGCCTACCAGTGCGCCAAGTCGGGCATCGAAGTCGTGCTCAAGGACGTCGACCAGGCGGCCGCCGAGCGAGGAAAGGGCTACTCCGAGAAGCTCGTGGCCAAGGGCGTCGAGCGCGGCAAGGTGACCCAGGAGAAGGGCGACGCGCTGCTTGCGCGCATCACCCCGACCACCGATGGGGCCGCGGCCGACGGCGCCGACCTCGTGATCGAAGCGGTGTTCGAGGACCCGGGCGTCAAGGCGACAGTGTTCGGCGAGATCGAGCCGCACCTGGCCGACGGCGCCCTGCTGGGCTCCAACACCTCAACGCTGCCGATCACGCAGCTTGCCGAGGGTGTCTCGCGCCCCGACGACTTCGTGGGGCTGCACTTCTTCTCCCCCGTGGACAAGATGCCGCTGCTCGAGATCATCAAGGGCGAGAAGACAAGCGACGCGACCCTGTACCGGGCACTCGACGTGGCCAAGCAGATCAAGAAGACCCCGATCGTGGTCAACGACTCGCGCGGGTTCTTCACATCGCGGGTGATCGGCACGTTCATCAACGAGGGCATCGCCATGCTCACCGAGGGCATTCCGGCGCCCTCGATCGAGCAGGCATCGTCACAGGCCGGCTATCCCGCGCCCGTGCTGCAGCTCTCCGACGAGCTCAACCTCAAGCTGATGCGCAAGATCCGCGTGGCGGCCGAGGAGGCCGGGTCCGACGGCGGCAGCGGATGGGACAAGCACCCCTCCGTCGCGGTCATCGACCAGATGCTCGACAAGTTCGACCGCCCCGGCAAGCTCGAGGGCAAGGGCTTCTACGAGTACGACGAGAGCGGCAAGCGCACGCATCTCTGGAAGGGCCTGCGCGACGCCTTCCCGATCGTGGACGACCCGAAGTCGATCTCGCTGCGCGACCTCGAGGAGCGGATGATGTTCATCGAGTCGATCGAGACCGTGAAGTGCCTCGACGAGGGCGTCATCGAAACCATCGCCGACGCCAACATCGGCTCGATCATGGGCATCGGCTTTCCCGGCTGGTCGGGCGGGGTGCTGCAGTACATCAACGGTTACGAGGGCGGCCTGACCGGCTTCGTGGCGCGGGCGCGCGAGCTGTCAGCGCAATACGGCGAGCGGTTCGAGCCGCCGGCGTCGCTGGTCGAGAAGGCCGAGCGCGGCGAGACCTATACGGACTCGCCCGAGCTGGCCACCGTCTGATTCGACTCGATCGATCGCAGTAGGTCGGGGACCTCGCGGGCGCACGCCGCGGGGCGTCTGTACTTGCGTGGCCGCAGCGTACGTTCTGCGGACACGTCCCGATGCGCGCCGCAGGTCACGCTCCGAGGCGTTCCCTGCGTTACGTCTCTGTGACGATGCGAAGCGCGATGCTCGCGCTCGTCCTCAAGCTCACCCTGGCGCCTGCGCTGGTCGCCACTGCCACCCAGGTGGCCGGGCGTCTGGGCCATCGGGCGGGCGGCTTGGTCGGCGGACTGCCGGTGGTCGCGGGCCCGATCCTGCTCATCTACGCGATCGAACAGGGCGAGGCCTTCGCCGCCGAGGCTGCGCGCGGCGCGGTGCTGGGCATCGTCTCGCTGGTTGGCTTCTGCCTGGCCTACGCCCTGGCCGCGCTGCGACGCGGCACCGCGGTCGCGCTCGCGGCGGGCTGGACTGCCTTCGGCGCGGGCACGGTCGCGTTCTCAGCGCTCACCCCGCCGCTGGCTCTTGGCACCGCCGTGACCCTCGCCGCCGTGGCCGGCGGCACCGCCGCGCTCTACCGGCTGATCCCTGAGTCCGACCCCGGCAAACGGGGCCCCGACCTGCTCACGTGGCGCCTCGCGGTGACCGCCGTGCTGGTGCTCGCGCTCACGGGTGTGGCGGGCTCGCTCTCGCCCCACCTCGCCGGCCTGCTCGCCCCGTTTCCGATCATCACGGCGGTGCTCGCCGGGTTCACGCAGTTCCACACCGGTCCCGGCGCCGCGGTCGAGTTGCTGGCGGGGCTGAGCGGCGCACTCGTGTGCTTCACGGCCTTCTTCGCGACCCTCGCCGCGCTTATCGGCCCGCTCGGCGCGGCCACGGCGTTCGCCCTTGCGACCGGCGCCGCGTTAGCCGGCTGGGGCATGCTCGTGGCCGTAGTCGCGCGCAGCCGGTGACGCCGCTCGCGCAACCGCTCGATGTCGCGCCGAACGGTGCGCCCAGAGATCTCCAGCCGCCGGGCCAGCTCGTCTCCGGGCCCGTCGCGCCGCGTCTGGAAGCAGCGAGAGCAGTCGAAGCAGGCGTCCGGAGGTGAGGGTCATCGAAATGTGAACGGTGCCACGAGTTGCGGTCACATACTGACCTAAACCGATCCTAAGGTGACGGCATGGCATTTACGACCGCGATAGCGGACTCTGTAGCCGTGGAATCGGCACAGATCAAAACGTCTCGACCCGAAGCCGTGATCAAGGTCTCGGGGCTCGTCAAGACCTACGGCGAAGTTCGTGCCGTCGACGGTATCGACTTCGAGGTGCGCCGGGGCACGGTGTTCGGCCTCCTCGGCCCCAACGGCGCCGGCAAGACTACCGCTGTGCGCGTGCTCACCACGCTCCAGGCCCCCACAGCGGGCGATATCGAGATAGCGGGCATCGATGCGGTGCGCGAGCCTGCCCGACTGCGCCAGCAGATCGGCCTGGCCGGCCAGTACGCGTCAGTCGACGAGAGCCTCACGGGCGCCGAAAACTTGGTGATGGTCGGTCGTCTCTACGGCATGCCGCGCAAGCAGGCCAAGGCGCGCGCGGCCGAGCTGCTCGAGCGCTTCTCGCTCTCCGACGCCGCCGGCCGCGTCGTCAAGAAGTACTCGGGCGGCATGCGCCGCCGCCTCGACCTGGCCGCAGCGCTTGTGGCAAACCCACCCGTGCTGTTCCTCGACGAGCCGACCGCGGGACTCGATCCGCGCAGCCGGCTGGACCTCTGGGCCATGATCGAAGGCCTGGTCGGCGAGGGCACCACGGTGCTGCTGACCACCCAGTACCTCGACGAGGCCGACCGTCTGGCCGACGACATCGCGGTGATCGACCACGGCAAGGTCATCGCCCAAGGCACGCCGACCGAGCTCAAGAGCCGGGTGGGCGGCGAGCGTCTGGAGGTACAGCTCGAAGACCCCGCAGAGGCGCCGCAGGCAATCGAAGCGCTGGCGGCGCTCTCAGACGAGCCGCCGGCGGGCGAGGGCGACACGGTCACCCTCGCGGTGCGCGGACGCAAGGGAACGATCGTCGACGCCGTGCAGCGGCTCGGCGCAGCGGGCGTCGGCGTGGCCGACATCGGCTTGCGGACGCCCACGATGGACGACGTGTTCCTGACCCTCACTGGTCGGACCGTCGAGACCGGTGACGAAGACGAGCCCGAGGAGGCTGCGGCATGAGGCGACTTGCAAGCGACACCTTGATCATGGCCGAGCGCAACATCGTCCGCCTGCCGCGGCAGCCCGATCTGATCACCGCGTTCACGATCCAGCCGATCATGTTCGTGCTGCTGTTCGTGTACGTGTTCGGCGGCGCGATCCAGACGCCAGGCTATGACAACTACAAGGACTTCCTGATCCCTGGAATCATCGTGCAGAACATCGCCTTCGGGGGCTTCGTCACGGCGATGGGCCTGGCGGAAGACCTCAACAAGGGACTGATCGACCGCTTCCGCTCGCTGCCGATGTCGCGGGCGGCGCTGCTGGCCGGGCGGACGCTCTCTGACGTGTTCACCAACATCATGTCGATGACCATCCTGGTGATCACCGGGCTGATCATCGGGTTCTCGTTCGGGTCAAGCGCGCTCCACGTGATCGCCGGCGTGCTGCTGATGGTGCTGTTCGGCTACGCCTTCTCGTGGGTGTTCGCGTTCCTCGGAATGCTCGTCACGACGCCCGAGGCCGCCAACTCACTCGGGTTCATGTTGGTGTTCCCGCTCACGTTCATCTCGTCGGCGTTCGTGCCGACCGACACCCTGCCCGGGCCGCTGAAGTGGTTCGCCGAGGTGAACCCGTTCACGGTCGTCGTGGACGAGATGCGCGAGCTCTGGGTCGGCCACCCGGGTGGCAGCCTGTGGCAGGCCGTCGCGTGGTCGGTGGCCATCATCGCCGTGTTCGCGCCTTTGGCCGTATGGCGCTATCGCAAGGCCGCCGAGCGCTGAGCTCATCGGCCGGGGAGGTCTCGTTTAAAGCGGGGCCTCCCCGACCCATTTGTTAAGCCGCAACGCTTATGGGTGACACCGCCACCAGCGTGTGAAAGAGTCCGCGCGCGGCCCTGAGGGGGGCGTTCCTAACCGAAGCCGAGGGAGAAAGTGTCTGTGGGTCGTCTGCTGAAGTTGTTCGCCGTCTCCTTCTCGGATGCCTGTCGTTTGTCGCGACCGCATCCGCCGCAGGCGACCATGCGGTTTGCCAACCGGCCCACGTTCCAGCAGGTACTGGAGAGCAAGCGCCCATAGGAGGAGAAGTCCATGTCGATCGCAGTGTCGGTGAATATTCAGGACATGACGGCTGAGCGCTTCGATTCCCTGAAGGAGGGACTCGGGGACGACGCGCCGGAAGGGATGCTCGTGCAGACGGCGGGCCCGGCGGAAAGCGGCGGCTTTCGCGTCTTCAGCGTATGGGAGTCAAAGGAGGACTACGAGCGGTTTCGAGAGGATCGGCTCCTGCCCGCCGTCCGGGAGGCCCTCGGCGACGAGGCCGCGGACGGCCCTTCCAGTGCTGAGGTCTACGAGCTGCACGACCTCTTCATAAGGCCAAAGCCTTCGTCCTAGCCTGGGAGCCACGGCCCGGTGCTCGGTGCTCAAGAGGACACGCTGGCCTCCGCCGGCCTCCTCGTTCCATCGATGTAGCGCTGCGGCTCGGCCTCGAAGGCATGGAGGCAATGGTTCGAGCAGAAGTTGAAGGTGCGCCCGTCCAGCTCCTTTGTCACCGCCTTGGCGCGGTCGACAGTCATGCCGCACACGGGGTCGGTGACGCCACGGCGGACGGTTAGCCAGAACAGCAGCCCGAAGACCACGAGCCCTGCGACATTGAGGAACAGCTTGTAGTCGACGCTGATGGAGCTGAAGATGTCCGCGCGGGTAGGTCGCGCCCCGTCGGGGATGAGGCCGACGCCGCTGAAGACGGCGTCGATGACCAGGGCCGCCACGACCATGGTCACGAACATCAATGCCGTGATGCGCAGCGCGAACTTGGTCCCGTAGTACTTGCGGTAGATGGCGAGGATGGGCAGCACGATGAGGTCGGCGAATATGAACGCCATCACCCCGGCGAAGCTGATGCCGCCGCTCCAGAGCACGGCAGCCAGGGGAACGTTGCCGACCGAGCAGACGAAGCTCAGCACCGCGATGACGGGCCCGATGAACGCCCCCCATACGGTTTGCACCAGCGCCGGGGAGCCCCTGAGAAACAGGCCGTTGAAGAAGCTGTCGCCCAACTGCGCGACAAAGCCGGCCAGCACGAAGCCGATCGTGATCTCCTTGTAGAGCATCTGCCAGTCGCCGCGGAAGTTGTGCGCCACATCAGACCAGGCCGAAGCCGAGGTCAGGCGCTGGCGCCAGCTCATGCGCTCGGCGGCCATATGGTGCTGGTGCCCTGTGTCAGCCTCCTGTGCGTGCTCGCGGGCCTCGTCTTCGAGCTGGCGGGAGACGAAGGCACGCAGCAGCAGTGCCATGAGAGCGATCATGACGATGCCGCCGAGGTATTCGGCCAGCGCGAACTGCCAGCCGATCAGCACCCACAGCACGAGACCGAGCTCCCACACGAGATTGGTGGAAGCGAACTGGAAGGCGAGCGCGGACGCCGCCGAAGCGCCCTTCTGAAACAGACTCTTGGCGATGGCGATGGCCGCGTAGGAGCACGAGGACGAAGCCGCCCCAAGACCGGTGGCCTTGGCCAAAGGCTTGACGCCGTCCCCGGCGAGCGCACGTTCGATGTTCTCTTTCGGCACCCATGCCTGGACTACTGCGGAGATCGCAAAGCCAAAGACCAGCGCCCACCACACCTCCCAGGCCATCAGGAAGGAGTCCTTGAAACCGCTGCCGATGACGTCGAGAATGGACCTCATGAGCTGAGCATACTCCCGGGGGGTACTCGGTTCGCAGCTGTCCCCCGCGACCTCACCTGCAAGCTGCTCGACTTCACACTCAGTCCCTCCCGAACCGATGTCCCAAGCGGCGTATCGGCCGGGTCAGCCAGCGAACGAAGAGCATGAGCGGGGAGCGGCCGCGTTGCGTCCTTGGCAGGTCATGACTGACAGTGGCTAGCTCTCCTCGTGTCCGCGCGGCGTACACCCGCTCCACCCTCTCCTCAAGCTCGGCGTCGTTCAGGCGCCCGCGTGTGTATGCCCGCCGGAGACGCGAAGCCGCGTGCTCACGGGCGTCGTCGGTCACGAGCAGGTGGCCACGGACCGAGCGTGAACGGGTATGTCGGGCGGGGTCAGCGGCGAAGACCGATTGGCAGGGCTGCGAACAGAAGTGGTAGGTGACACCGCGGTAGACCTGGCTGGCGTGGGCCCGTTCGGGATCGATGGCCATGCGGCACACCGGGTCGACCGGTAGCGCGCGGGGGGTGTTCTCGGCTTCGAGGGGGAGTTCGAACAGCACTACGGGGCGGGCCACATTCTTGAACGTTCGCTGGCCACGACTACGGACAGCAATCGAATCCCCGAGGGCGTCGCGCGTGTTCTCTGTCAGAAGTACTTCGCCGGCATGGGCTGCATCGGTGACCCGGGAGGCGATGTTGACCGCCGACCCGAACCAGTCGTCGCCCTTGCGAACGGCCGTCCCGGTGTGAATGCCAAGCCGGACCCCAAGCGCTTGGTGGCGTCCGCTGCGCCCGCCGACGATGCGCTCGGCCAAGCGGGCAGCGTCGAGGGCTCTCGTCGTCCTGACCATGAGAGCATCGCCGATGGCCTTTACCTCCTCGGCGTCGTACTCGGCTAGGAGCGCCCGCACATCCTCACAGAACTCGGCCGCGGCATCGGCGGCGTTCTCGTCGCCGT
>JAABUK010008029.1_pt1 | contig 14973 bp, 16 predicted proteins | sample 5559141 | NCBI WGS metagenome assembly JAABUK01 (sample SAMN10711869, study PRJNA513367) | rock metagenome | isolation source: Antarctica rocks | place: Antarctica: Victoria Land, Pudding Butte nord | collected 2016-01-03
CCGTTGTCGCTGGTGTGCCGACGATCGGACGAGGCCGGTCGGCGACATCAAACCGAACCTGCCCATCTGCAGGTACGACTCATCGACCTGGACGGCCAGCACGTCGTGGAACACACTGTCCTGGGCGGAAGCGATCTGAGCGCCACGAACTCCAAGGAGCACCCCGATGCAGTGTCCCCACACAGCAGTAACCAGCACACCCCCGCTACGCAAACCCTGACGCTCCAACTTCCTTCCGTGTCCTGGACGATGCTGCGCACGGCCCCACATGACAGCTGAAACCTCGTACCGCCGTGACGACACCAAGAGGTCCGCACATGGCCACCCTCCGCTCGTCGGGGCGGGTCGGTTCACCTGTGGTTGGTAGGTGAGAGGGCGGCAGGCCGGGTGGGGCCTGCCGCCCATCGGTGTCTTTCAGGCGCCGGTTCGACGCCGCCGGAGTTACTTGGTCGTGCCGGCGCCCCGATCCAGTACCCGCTTGGCCGTCAGCGGGCCGGTGCCGGTTCCGATGACCGCGACGTGATCGCCTACCTTCACCTCGCTGATCGTGCCTGCCTTGCCTTTGCCGTCGGCCTTGAGGTGGACCTTCACCCCGGCCCCGACACCGTAATTTTCGGTGACCCCATCGGCGGCCTTCACGCTGATGGAGGTGGGCGAAACGGCGGTCACCGCGCTGCGGATCTCGTCGTGGGTGGTGAATTTCGTTCCGTTTCGCCTCACCCACTGCCCGTGGATGGCTTCGGTTTCTGCGTGGCCGCGGTGCGCGTGAGCCTTGTGGGCCGCGGGTGCTGTGAGCGCCGGCGTCGGTGATCCCGGCGCGGCGGGCGCGGACGCGAACGCGGCGGTTCCCACGCCGAGTATGGCGAGGCTGGCCCCGCCGACGAGAACGATTTTCTTGAACATGGTGGTCTCCCTGCTGTGTCGGACGAGGCACCGATGTGCCTTGAAACCGAAGCTATCCGGGCAATGTTCAGGCGCAGTTCGGCGACCGTCCCAACCGGATCGACATCTGCTGTCAACTGTGTGTGGACCGTCGCTTCAAGGGCCGGCCCTTCGGCGTCGCAGAAGCGCGCTGGGTTCTGCTCGCCGCGTGACCTGCAGGAGTGCCGGCGAATCAACGCTTCAGCAGTGGAGCCGGGAACTGCGGCGTACGAAGTCGTCGAAGCGTTTCATGATTCGGTGCGGATACCTGTCCGGCGGCTTCGCGTCGTCAGCCGAGGATGACGCGTTGGGTTTTGAAGTCGAAGGTCACGGAGCCGAAGGTGGAGAGTATGTCGGCGCCGATGAGGCCTTGAATTTTGCCGTTGCTTCGGGCGGTGAGGGCGTTGGCGGAGCTGGCGGCGGTCACTGTGGGCAGTTTGACGGTGCTGATCCGGGCGTTGTCGAAAACGACTGGTTGCACGCTAGTGGCGCAGGACACCGCCCCGATTTTGGTGGTGGCGCCGACCTTTTTCAGCGCTGAGGAGTTGGCCAGTTTACTGTCCAAGTCGGTGACCGCGGCGCCGGTGTCGATGAGGAAACCGCCTCGGTTGCCGTGGACGCTGACATCGGCGATGACGCTCACCCCGCCGGCGGTGAGGTGCGCGGCGATGGGAAACGATTGGCCGCCGGTCGGCGCGGGATGTCCCAAGGTCATCGTGGCGTTCTTGAAATCTACGGTCATCGTGCCGTACAGGTAGTACAGGTCCGCGCCGAGCAGGCCGGCGACGGGTATCCCACCAATTTTTTTGCCGGCCAGTTCGGTTCGCTGCGAGGGAATAAGGCTGCCCGGCAGGGCCTGGCTGCCCACCGACCAGTCGGCCAGCGCGACCGGCTGGATCGGTGCGGAGCAACCGATGGTGGTGGCTTTGCCCGGGGCGCCGATGGCGGCAAGGCCCAGCGATTTGGCGACGGTGCTGTCGATCAGGGTCACCGAGGCGCCGGTGTCCACCAGGAAGTAGAACGGTTTCGAGTGAATTTTGAGCTGGACCAGTACTTGCACGCTGCTCTTGTGGTGCACGATCTTCACCGGTACCACGAGCGGTCGAAGGCCGAGCTTGGACCCGCCGCCAGGCGGTATCACCCGGCGACTGCCGGAAACCGTGGAAGATCCAGCGGCCGTCGATGTCGACGCCGGCGTCGCGGCAGTGGATGACAGTGTCGGAGTCGTCGGCGAAGCCGAGCTGCCGGAGCTTGTTGACGGTGGGGTGGCGGTCGAGGTCGCCGACTGCGGCGTCGCGGTCCGGGCAACTGCAGAAGAGGCGGTCGTACTGGTGGCGATGGCCGTCGTCGGGGACGACGAACAGGCACCCAAACTGACACCTACCAGCGCGGCGAGCCCCGCCACCATCAGAGAGCCCCGAAACCTGGAATATCGATTCATGAACCGTCTCCTTCTCAATCCGCAAGGTCTTTCAACAGGCCCGTGCACAGCAACGATTCCCGACCGAACACCAAGCCGCTCACCCGCAACACAAGCACATCCTGGTAGGACAGCCCACCACCGCACGATCCCGACGCATTCATCAATCGCCCGAAGATGGCCAGTTTCGGGCGGCCCGGCGTCACCGGAGCCTGTCGTCTGCCAGATGTCAGGTGCAGCGGAATGTGTGAACCCGGCAGACAGTTCATTGGCAACAACCATCGTTGGGACCCGCTGCGGATAAGGGGCTGGCCGCCTGCGGGGGGCGAGGCGGCCAGCGGGCCCGCACCTGACGCGAGGGGGGTCGCGTGGTTGCTGGAACCTTCAGGTAACGGGCAAGGCCACGGTACATCCCCACCGACACCTGCAGTGACCGTTGAACAAAGCGCTCACGCGGGGATGGGGTGGGCGCCAAGTATTCGTTCCAGCAGGCTCAACGCCGTCAACGACTCGTCATCACCATCTGGTGGCGGCGGTTCGGGTGGCGGCCGGTCGTACCAGTCGGCGGCTGCCGGGGGTGCTGGTCGGTGGCGGTCCGCGATGTGCAGGACCAGTCGGTAGGCCGCCCGTTCGTGTCGGTGACGCAATACTTGCCGGTGGATGGTCTCGGCGACGCCGAGCTGCTCGGCCAGCGCGGTGAGGCTGGTTGCCGCGACGAGGACCCAACAGCCGCGGCGCTGCGCCGCGAGGTGGAACGCGGCGAGTGTTTCCAGCGCCTCGTACACCGCCGACCGCGACAAACCCACCGAGGCGGTGAGCTCGAAACTGGTCAGCGGCTCCTTCGCGTGTTCCAGCGCCTCGTACACCAACGCCGCCGGGATGCCCAGCTCCAGGAACACCGGCCGAAGTGCGTGCAGCTTCCCGCCTCTCCAGTCCCGCCGCCCGGCCCGGTCGGCATATCTGGCCGGGATTACCAGTTCGTACAGGTCGCCGTCGACGCCGCGGTTCCCGTCGATCAGCTCGATCAACGCATCCGGTCCGGTCCGCAAGGCTCGCAAATGGGCGGCGACGGTGGTGTGGTCCACACCCGCGCCGATGCTCAACGACCGGGTCCCGAAGTGCACATACCGGGAGCCACTCATCCGGGCTAGACGATATGGGGGTCGTGGCTGGGGCCTCGCTCACATGTAATCGTGGGTTGCAGGCGAGGGTGGTCCTGGCCGGTAGAGCCACAGATGTGGGAGGCCCCAGTGAGAGGTCAGCGTACGAGTGTCGGGCTGGATGTGCACGCGCGGTCGGTGGTGGCGTGCGGGTTGGACGGTGAGACCGGGGAGTTGTTCGAGCGGCGGTTGACGCCGGAGCATGGTGGTGTGTTGTCGTGGGTGCGGTCGTTGCCGGGCCCGGTGTCGGTGACGTATGAGGCCGGTCCGACAGGTTTCGGGTTGGCCCGGTTCTTGGTCGTTGCCGGTGTTGACTGTCAGGTCGCAGCGCCGTCGAAGTTGCAGCGGCCCAGCGGGGATCGGGTGAAGACCGACGCTCGTGATGCTCGGCATTTGGCTCGGTTGTTGCATCTGGGTGAGATCGTCGCGGTCGCGGTGCCGGACGCGGAGACGGAGGCGGCGCGGGATCTGGTGAGGGCTCGGGAGGATGTTCGCGGGGATTTGATGTCGGCCCGGCATCGGGTGTCGAAGCTGTTGCTGCGGCAGGGGATCGTGTATTCCGGTGGGGTCGCTTGGACGGGTGTGCACGATGTCTGGTTGCGGAAGCAGAAGTTTGAATCGGCGGCGTTGCAGCTGACCTATGACACCGCCTACGACACGATGATCGCTGCGGTGGATCGGCGGGACCGGTTGGACAAGGTGATCGCCGCGATGGCCGCGGATAGCCCGTTCACGCCGGTGGTCACCCGGCTGGGGTGTTTGCGGGGGGTGTCGACGTTGACCGCATTCGGGTTGGCGGTGGAGATCGGCGATTGGCGGCGGTTGACCGGCCGCAGTATCGGCGCGTATCTGGGTTTGGTGCCTACCGAGTATTCCTCCGGCGGGTCCAGGTCCCAGGGGGGCATCACCAAGACCGGGAACGGGCATGCCCGCCGGTTATTGATCGAGTCGGCCTGGCATCACCGGCAGCCGTATCACCGGCCGTCGGTGGATCTGCGGCGCCGCTGGGACCTGGCCGATGCGGCGTCCAGAGCCCGCGGGCAGCAGGCGAACCGGCGGCTGCACGCCCGGTGGGCGGGGTTCGACGCTCGGAAGAAACGTCCGGTGGTCGCCAACACTGCGGTGGCTCGGGAGTTGGCCGGCTGGTGCTGGTCCCTGGCAGTCGGGGAGAACAGCTGAGAAAAGCTGCCCTGAACAAGCCCGTTCACCTCCCACCACATCAACCAGCGGAGCTGCACATGACACCCCCGAACCCGAACCCCCGAGGCCCGTCACGGGACGAACCTGGGACGACCCCATGCCCGGTCTGCCAGATCCGGTTCACCCCGATCGGCCGACAGACCTACTGCAGCACGATCTGCCGCAAGACCGCGTTCCGCCGCCGGCACCAACACGCCGGCCCGGCGGTCACCGTGCCGACCGCCCGGCCCCGCCGGGAGATCACCGTTTACGAGTGCCCCGACTGCGGACAGCGACTCATGGGCGAACAGCGCTGCGATGACTGCGGCACCTTTGCCCGTCGGATCGGTGTGGGCGGCGCGTGTCCACATTGCCAGGAGCCTGTCGCTATGACAGATCTCATCGACTACGCCACCGTCACCACTACCCGACCGGTCACGTTGGCCTCCAACGGTCAGCGCTGACGTGGCCGTCAACGGGGCGGCCGGGAAACCGTGGCCGTTGACAGAAAAGATGTCCGATCTTTCGCACCTGATGGTGACGGCAGCGCCCTGGGAGTGACCCGCGTGACCACTATGAGCAATCCCGTTGCACCCCTTGGGATCACGCTCGTGCTTAGACAGCGGTCCGCTCCAGCCCGAACAGCCGTCCTGCGGTAGCCAACCCGCGCATATCAGACTGACGACGCGTCGATACCGACACGCTCGCCACCATCAACAGCGATCGATCGGTCAACAGGAAGCGGCGTCCGCGGCGACGGTTGTGGACGCCGCTTCACCCTGCCACTTGACAAACCCATCCTCCATATCAGTGGTAGTGGGCCGGGCACGGGGATGTGCTTCTCCCCAGGAGTGGCCCATCGGGGTCCGACCGGTCCAACAGCCGGCCGGGCTGTCAGGAACCGTCGCGTCGCTGGGGTCATCACGTCAACGCCGCAGTGCCGCGAATTGCCCGCCGCCGAACGGCGCACGGGCGTGCCCCCGAGTGGGCGGCGCCGAGTGGGCTCGTCCGTGTCGGTCGATGGGGCCTGGAAATATCGATAATTGGCGGCGATTTTTCATTGAGATGAGCTGCGGTGTCGGCTCCGGGTGCTCGGCGACAACCGGTGGGGTCGCCAGCCCCACTGCGGAGGGAAGCCGAAGTGCATCTGCCCAGCGATGAGCGAGGTCGGCAGTGGCAGTCGCTTGGGTCGGCGTTGTATCCATTGTTGGCCAACCAGGGCCAGTGACTGGCCACCGACTGCGGCGGCGATCTCCTGCATCTGTTCGTCGTCGAAATAGAACATGGTGGCGTCGGTGGTATCCACCGATGACCTCCTCGAGCCGGTCGCAAGTGGCCAGGACGGGTTGGACTGCAGCGGCGATGTCGGCGCTGTTCATCGGGCTGCCGGCCCGGTGTCATGACTGGCCAGCGCCGCGGCTGACCCGCCGTACTTGTCAGTCGCACGTTGCAGCTGGCCCTGGTGCGGCCCAGGGTTGCAGTGGGTGAACTGGTGGCGGTATTGCCGGTCGTCGATGAGGTTGGGCTGCCCATCGGTGGGCGCCGTGTGTGTTGTTCTCACCTGGGGGACCGGCGTGCATGATGCATCTGCCTGGTGTCATGAGGCCGGGTTTCCATTTTGTCGATTGCTTCCCCATCCGGGTGCCAGGTGCGGCTTTCGATCAGCGGGACGCCGGATCATTGCCGTTCCGCAGGGCCGGTACAGCAAGTTCAGTGTCGGCCAACAGGTAGATCGCGGCAGCGGTCCCGTCGGCCAGCCGGGTGCGCCGCTCGGTCAGTACGTATCGGGTGGGTACGCCCGCTACGAGCAAAGACGTCGGCGCGATGCCATGGTCAAATGTGTTCTCCCGCAGCGCGCCGTCCCAAGGCCCCGCCGACCAAGAGGTAGAAGTCGGTCGCCACACCGTGATCATCGCAGACACCCTTCGTCATGGCATCCCATCCTCGGTCGGCCACCTGGAGCCCTGCCTTGATCCGGCGGGTCAGTCATATGCCCCAGTGCATCTGGCCGGGGACCGCGGGTGAGGTACCGCAGATGTGGGTGACGACCATCCTCAAGCCCGACAGCTGCAGGTCGGTGCGTTTCTATTTTGCTTTTCCGCGTTGCGCGATCGGTGCTTTGTCATTGACGGTGTTGATGTAGGTCTCGAGATTCGTTCTGTTCAGGCCGGTGGTTCGGTCGCGCCGTTTCAGTTTTGCGGTGTCTGTTTGGAGGCTGAGAGTCGAGCGATGGGAGGGTCAGTTGTGCCAGCCGTTGTTGTAGATGTCGAGGCCGAACCGGTGGAGGCCGGTGGTCGTGGCGTAGCCGAGGTAGGGCAGCTTGAAGATGTCCTCTATTGAGGCGAGTAGTGAGTAGTGGTTGTACGGGGTTGTGCTCCAGGTGTTCGGCGCGGTCCACCGCGACAGGACCAGAGCGCCGATGCGGCCTCCGCCCGGGCCGCTGATGCCCGGGAGCGGGGAGTTGGGACCGGGTGCTTCTGCGCAGCACGCGGTTGCGTCGCTTTGCGGGCTGTCGGACTCGTCGGCGGTGATGATCAGTGCGCCGTCGGTTTTGAAGGCCGGCGAGTTCAAGATCCTCGGTACCCATACGGTGAGCCATGTGTTGACACTGGCCAGGCCGCCGGGTCGGCCGTCGACGCATGGGGTGTCGTGCCCGTCGTCGCACAGGTTGGGTGTGATGTAGGTGAGGTTGGCTGTCGTGTTGATGCTCGTCAGGTCGTTGGGGAGGTGGGAGAGGTCGACGACCCGGGAGGCGCAGTTCGGTGAGTTGACGATGGCTGCGAAGTAGAGGAACGGGTTGTGGCGTGCGGCGTACTGATCGCCGATCTTCGCCTTCTGGTTGGTGTCGGCGGTGTTGATCACCGGGTGACGGCACGCAGTGGCCATGTCCTGCAGGTAGCCCTTCCAGCTCAGACCTTTGCCGTCGAGCTGGGTGGGAAGGGAGGGCACGGATGCCGGGAACACGCAGCCGTCGCCGACCGCCTGGCCCGGCGCGGCGGTTCCGGTTCCGGTTCCGACGAAGGAGGAATACACCTGGCAGTCCGCCTGCATCTGCGGGTTCGGTCCCTGTCCGGAGAGCTGCGCGATGTAGTTGGGTTGCGAGTTGTGGGCCGTTGCGTAATAGGTGTTGAGCAGCACGCCCCTGGACCGCAGCGTTTTCGCCAGGTATGGCGCAGCCGAGGTAGGACCCCACGTCTTGTCGTAACCCTTGTTCTCAATGTTGATCACGAACACGTGCTTGATCGCGGGCAGGTACGCCGCGGTGCTCACCGGCGCGGCGACACCGGCGGTCGGTACCGCGGCGGCGACACCGCTGGCGCTCTGACCGCCCAGCCCGGCAAATAAGCCCAGGACCGCCGTCAGCGTCCATGCCGCTATCCGCACCCGTGGCCGGCGTTTCGGTGAACGTTGGCTCCCGGAGGTTGTCATAGCGGCAAGTTCCATCCGGCGGCGAGCGCCTTGTTTTTCAGTGCGGGCCATTCGGCTGCTTCCGCGCCGGTGAGCGGCTCCGGTGGGCAGACAGTAGCGGTGAACGGCGGCACCAGGTAGCGGGCAGCGGCCACGCGTGATGGGGAGCTGAAGTCGAGGACTTCGGCGAGGTTGCGGCTGGCGGAATCTCGAGGGGTCAAGGCTTTGAGCCCCCAACGCCACTGGATCATTTTCAGTACCGAGGTGTGGTCGTAGGTGTTGTGCGCGACGTAGCCGCGGCGCGCCAGAGGTGAAATCACCAGCGCAGGCACCCGGAAACCGCGTAGCGCGGTGGCCGCGGAGACGTCGGGCGCACTACCCGGGACGACATGATCGAAGAACCCGCCCCATTCGTCATAGTTGACGACCAGCACCGTGTTGCGCCAATTCGGACTGGTGCGGACCGCTTCATAAACCTGGTTCAGGAACTGCTCACCGGCGCGGATGTCGGCCTTGGGATGGTCGTCCCCGGAACTACCCGAAGCCTCGTCCAAAAAGCGCGGGTCGACGAAGGACACCTGCGGCAGCCGGCCCGCCCCAGCCGCGGCAAGGAACGCCGGGAAAGGTTCGGAGATCGGCTGGTACTTGGTGCCCCACAAAGCGGTGAACGGGACGTCGGAGAAGTAGTACCGACCCGTCAACCCGGCGGCGGCCAGCCGATCCCAGATGGTCGGCAGCGTAGAGGTGACAGTCGAGTTGTGTAGCCGGTCGGTCTGCGCGGCGTGCTGATAGAACCTGTTCGGATAGGTCTCGGCCATCACGGCGGAGAAGTACCGATCACAGACCGTCCACGACGGCGCGGCCTGACCCAGGAAGGCCAGATCCGGTTTCGTGTAGTAGCCGATGGCCAAGGCGTCGTTCTCACCGGCCTTCAACCACCCGTCGCAGCGGCCGTTGTTCAGCTCGATTCGGCCGCCCTCGTAGGAATGATCGGGGTCGTTGTAGGCGCAACTGGCGAAATCGGTGAGATGGTGAGATGGTGCGTGCTGTGCCTGACTCCGTACCGGTCGGTGAAGGTCAAACCGGACTGTTTGCCATCCGCGCCGGGAACCCAACCCAGGAAATGGTCGAACGAGCGGTTCTCCATCATCACCACGACGACGTGTTCAATACCGGACGCCGCCGGTGCCGGCAGCGCCCCGACAACCGCTGCGTCCGCGGTCGGCCCGCGGTGACCCAAACCCCATTCGGCGGCAAGCCCGGCCGCGCCCAAGACACCGGTAGCCTTCAACAACGTTCTTCTAGATCGGTCCACTCCAACAGTCAACGGTCAACGGGCCCAGAACAACAGCGCCGCCAACGCCATTTCACGAACTGTTCACGCACCCGTTGCAACGGTTCCCCAGCGCCGTTTTTTTCCGTGACCGACCCGGTGTGCCCACCGGGCCGCTACGAGCCTGTCCCACCTCGCCTGGACCCAGGGGACGCGCAGCTAGACCGGGCCGTTCCCAAAAAGCTTGTTGGCGGTCGGTTTCTTGGTCGTCGTCGCAGTCGCAGCCCTTACAGATCGCTCATCCTCCGTCAGGTTCGAGAACCGGTCATGGTGTTCGAGTACGGCACGCAGGGTCGGGTCCAGCACCTACGACATCAGGTGCGCTTTGTTCTTTTCACCTCGGCGCCGACGGCGGTGTCCCGGTCGTCCCAGGTCTTGAAGATTCGGGCGTGTGCGCAATGACCAGCGGCGCGGAGCGCGTCAAACAAGTGTGGCCACTGCGTGTTCCTCCGATGTCGCCGCTTAAAAGACTGTTGTGCAGGCCGACGTCGATTTGGGACAACGGCTGAGAAACGCCGGCGGCTACGTGACGGGTTGGTCGTCGGGTGGTGGCAGGGCGCCACCACCGCGCAGGATGACCAGGCCGACCGCGGCGGAGGTCGCCACTGGTGGCGGCGGAACAAGTTGCTGCGGTGGTGTGGCACGCCCGCTGCGGAGACCACCAGGCGTCGCGGTCGGCGGGTGAGTCGCCGCCGTGTTCGGCGATCTTTTTCACCCCACCCGGTGTCGAGGACTCCTGGCTGGGCGATGCCGATCAGGTCAGGGGCGTGGCCGTCCCCGTTCTTTGCTCGGACCACGGTGTCGGCGGCCGCCCGGTGTAGATGTTCGTTAGTCCGAATGTCTTGACGGCGGCGGAGTGGACGCCCTTCGGATCGCCGACTCGTTCGCAGCGGCGTTGTGGGTGAGCAGATAGTTCTTCGCGAACGCTGCCGGCTGCCGGTTGGACAGCCACAGCAACATCCCGGCGTCGTCGACCCTCAAGCGCCCACGTCACCCTTTGCGACCAAACATGCAGGAGGACACCCCCGCCGCCCGGCGCCCACTCTTCGGGCTGCGCCGCCTCGGGTCCGATCCGGGTTCGGGAACCCCTGCGAGGACGCCACATTGGGGTCTGCAGGAGAACCGACCCGAATGCGTCCACTGTTCACTTTCACCTCCCGTGGGGGACATGACCGGTGCAAGTTCCGACTGCCAGACTCGGTGAACAGCGCGGTCAACCAGTTGGCCGTCTCGTGCTCGGCTGATGTGGCGAGGTGGACATGGAAATTGATGGGTCGTTTTCTGTCACCGTTGACCGAACTGCTTGGGGTGACATCTCGTTGACATTGAGCCGTCACGACCTGCAGATCCATCTGGACCCGGTGGAAGCGGCGCGGATCTGCCGGGATGTGCGGGCGGCGCTGGGTCATGGTGCGGCGACAGATGACGGACGTGCGGCGTAGCCTCCGGCTGCCGAACGCGTGCGCGTTGAACTGTGGGCCATCGCGCCCAGTCGCCGCGCACCGCGATCGATCCCCTGGACACCCACATATAGGCGCATGTGGGGGTCAGCCGGTCCGGCTCCTGGGCGCCCTGCCGGAAACCGCGATGCCGATGGCCGTTCGATCTCCTCCAGATGCTGGGCGTCTGCGGCCGTTGCGGCGTCGGAACCAAGTGCCTTGTCGACGAGATTTCGAACCTCACCGGCTTGGGTCGTTGTCGGCGGCCGCAATCTGATCGGGCGACATGTTTTCAATGCGGCCGTTAGAGAAAGCCACGGTGACGATGACTTCGTCAGCGTAGAAGGCGACCGCGGTGACGACGCCTCGGGTTCCTCTGCGAACTAACGGGTTAACGACCCCTCCGATGCGCTGGGCGGCGACGACGCGGTCACCCTTTTCGTAGATCATGCGAAGATGCCTTCCTGTTGTCCCACACTCGTTTGTACCCGGTGCGATTCGGCCGGCGGCGGGAATGAGTGTCGCGCTCTTCCCTCCCCAGGGCGATCGCGGTCAAGGCGAGGCGAGGCTCCTAGCTCGAAGTCATTCGGCCTGTCGGTCACGCCTTCGACGTGTTCGATGGCGCACACCCGGCCGCGAACGGGTCGGTGTGCTCCTTCGAGTGCCGCCGCACGTGTCACCCTTCGCGTGGACATGTACGACGGCCCCGCAAGGCCAGGCCCAGTGGAAACGTTTGGTATGCGAGTTGGACGCATGATCAGGCGGTCGTGTCTGGTTTTCCCCGCCGATCCCAGGCTCATGCGTCGATACCGGTCAGCGAGCGGGTCCATCCGATCGCTGCAGGCGACGGCGACTCGGGTGGCTGTCCTGGTCGGTGACCGGGGCGGCGTCCGTTTCGGGGTCAGGGGTGGTGCAGGGCGGGTTTTGGCAGTTCTGGTGGGGTGAGGAACGCGGGGGGGCTGGTCAGGTCGAGGAAGTCCAGTAGGTCGTTGGCGGCGGCGTCGCGGTGGGTGAGGCAGGGGAGGTTCCATTTGCGGTGGATGGTCTTCAGGATGGATGTGTGGTCGTAGACCAGGTGGGAGACGTGGTCGGCTTTGGCGAACGGGGCGACCACGATGCATGGCACTCGGAAGCCGAGCCGGTCGTAGCCGCCGGGTTGGTCGGGTGGCACCTGGATGTGGGGCGGGATGTCGTCCGGGGGCACTGCGGGTGGTGGGGGCACATGGTCGTAGTAGCCGCCGCCTTCGTCGTAGGTGATGATCAGCATCGTTCGGGCCCACACGGGGCTGTGCAGCACGGCGTTGACGATGCTGGCGGTGAATGCCTCGCCCAGCTGGATGTCTTGCGTTTCGCCTTCGGAGGCGATGAACAGGTCCGGCGTCACCAGGCTGACGGCGGGCAGCTGCCCGCTGCGGCAGTCGTCGTAGAAGTGCTCGATCGATTTTGCGTGTCCCGGGTGCTCGAGCAGAACCCGGGGATATAGCCCGATCTCGGGCAGCGCGACGAAGTAGTTGTTCCATGACAGCTGATGCCGCTCGAGCTGGTTGAAGATGGTGCCTGCTGGCGGGTTCGGTTCCAGCGGGTTGGGCAGCGTGGTGGCGACCAGGCCGCGGGCCGTTCCCGCTTGCAGGAAGCGGCGGTTGGGAAACGTCTGCGCCAGGCAGGAGGCGAAGTAGCGGTCCCCGATGGGAAAGGTCCGTGCCAGCCCGTAGTAGAACGGCAGATCCTGCTCGGTCCAGTAGCCCATCGGGACGGCGCTGCCGGTGGTGCGGACGAATCCGTCGTTGGCGCCGTTGTTGTATTGCTGGTGGCTGGCGTTCCAATGCTGGTCCAGGCCGTGCCAGGGCTGCCACGGCGAGGACAGGTGGTGCACCCTCACGGAATTGCCGGCGCGGTCGGAGTTGCTGTTGGTCGGTTCGCCGGCGGCGTCCAGGGTGAACCCGTCACCACGCCCAAGCATGCCGAAATAGTTGTCGAAGCTGTGATTTTCCTTCATCAACACCACGATGTGACCGATCGCCGGTAGCAGGTCGGTGCCCGCCGGGACACCCGCAGACGGCAGCGATCCCGGCATGGCACTACCAGCAGCAGTCACAGTTCGCCAGTTTCCCATCTGTCGGTGAACAGCAGGTGACATTGAAATGGTGGCCGGCGATCGGGTCTGCGACGTAAGTAGCTTCCCGGGATCAGCTGCATCCGCAGGTCCGCGCAGACCTGGCTGATGTGGGTGCTGGTGAAATCCGCTCCTTGATCGGAGTACAGCGTCGCCGGGATCCCGCATACCGGCCACCGCGGATCGGCTTTGCGCCAGATCGCCTGCCGCAGCGCCAAGGCGGTCTGCACCGCCGTCGGGCTCCCCAGGAACACGGTGTACCCGGCGACGGCCCGCGAATGGTCGTCCAAGATGACCGTCAACCACGGCCGCACCGCCCGACCCGACTCGTCCAGAACCCGCACGTCGAACTCGGTGTGGTCGGCCTGCCACACATCGTTGGGATGAACCGCCTCCCGGCGCAGCGCCAACTCGAATCCGTCCCGGTACACGTCCGGATCGTGGTGGGCCAACGCCAACGAGTGTTCACCGACTGCGCCTGCGGAGCGACCGACGACCGGCCCGAGGACTCGTGGTTAGTCGACCTGGTTGCGGTCGGGCGTGTCCCGGTGGTGCGGGTTCAGGGTGGAGTTCCAGGATCTCCTGCCGGCTACCTGGGTGAGCTGGTCCGCTGGTCGAATTGCACGACTTGCCCGTCCCTGGCGCGGGAGCGCACCGGGTCGATGCGGTTGAACAGTGACCGGCGGTCGGCGAATCGACGTCGGTCAAGAACGGTGAGCGTCGCATCGAGCTGGGGACTCATCGGCCGGCGTTGCCGGGCCACCCAGCGGATGCCTTTGACCGCCATAGCGGCTCCCCGTAACCAGTCGAGGTTCTTGGGGGTGTCGATGAGGGTGAACACGGTCCACCGCACCGCGCTGAATGCGCGGCGGTGCAGCCACGCGTTCCACAAGGTGTTCCGCATTCCGTGCGCGCGCAGATGCGGGGCGTTGGCGACACTGGGGTAGTGCCGCATGACCACCTCAGGTAGGTAGCGAAGGTGCCAACCAGTCCGGACAAGTTTGTGCGCCAGCGTTTCCTCCTCGCCGCCCATGAAGAACGCCGGGTCATAACCGCTCACCTCCAGGTAGGCGGCCCGGCGGATCAGTACCGCGCCGCCCATGAAGCTCATCAACACCGCCCCCGGAATCCCGACCCGCTCGGGTAGCGGACTGTCGGCCATCTCCACCGATATCGCGTCAAGGCGGCCCTGTTCGCCGACCAGGATCCTGGCGTTCACCACCGCCAACCGTGGATGGGCGTCGAGCAGCGCGACCGCGGCGGGCAGACCCTCCGGCTGCCACCAGCCGTCGTCGTCGCAGAACAGCACGTACGGCGTTTCGGCGCGTTGCACGCCGTGATTGCGTCCAGCGGCGCCGATGTTCACCGGAAGCGCGATCACTTCGAGATCGCCCCGCTCACGCAGCACATCCACCGTGTGATCGACCGATGCGTTGTCAACGACGATCGTCGGCAGCCCCAGATCCCGCAGATGGTCAAGAACCGGGACCAGCCGGTGTGCACAGTTGAAGGTCAGCAGCACCACAGTCACCTGGTCAGACACCGACCGGTTCCGGTCGAGGGTCCCGTCCGGTACCAGGCCGTGCGGATTGCGATTGATTTGAACGCGGTCGATCTGTTCGAAGCTCACTGACAGGTCATACCACCGCGGCCGGCCGCACCCGCCCAGCGATGTCGATCAGCCCTCGAAGCCGATTCCACTGGCCACCACCAGGCCCCTAACGCTGGCGCCTCGCGAACAGCTTCCCAGCCACCGCCGGACACCCCGTGGTCCGGTGCCGAAGGTCGACGCGGATCGCAAGTTCCCGCAGGACCCGCCCAGGGAGAATGCCAGGTCAAGGCCCTGGTGTTGGGACACTGGGTGGATGACGGAAGTGTTGAGCGAACTGCCTCCGTGCTGGTTCTTTCGAGCAGGGTCTGGCAGAGCCGCGGGCCGGGGAGCGGCTTGGCTACCGCCGGCCTGCAGTACCGCAGCGTTGACGTGATGCAAAAGTATCGGG
>JAABUK010008030.1_pt1 | contig 14973 bp, 17 predicted proteins | sample 5559141 | NCBI WGS metagenome assembly JAABUK01 (sample SAMN10711869, study PRJNA513367) | rock metagenome | isolation source: Antarctica rocks | place: Antarctica: Victoria Land, Pudding Butte nord | collected 2016-01-03
GCAATGCGGTAGGTGATCTCCTTGGTCTCTGTGGTGGCACGCAGGCTGTCCAACTGCACCGAAAGAGACAGCAGATGAGCTGGTGGCACACAGACTGAGGTATGGCATGAAAGGCACAGCAGGAGGTGCAAAGCTGCCACATCAGGAGCTATAAGACGTAGCAGCCAGCTGAGAGCGTGCCTCATGCACTGACAATAGGCATATCAACACCCTGCCCATGTGAGCCAACACACGGTGCACAATGCAGCAGATGCCTTTAGGTATGTCTGGAAATCTGCTGCTTTTGTTGCAGCTGAACAGACACACAACCAGGCACAACAGCATGGAGTGACGTGATGTGGCAAGCTTAAAAGTGCTGCAAATTTTGAAACTGGAAATTTGATACTGTGAGAGGAGGGCTTACAAAGGCCTCAGCCTTCTCCCTGCCATCAGCTGTCAAAGCCAACACCTCCACACCGAGGTCATCCAACTCGTAGATGATCTGCTGCAGACTGGCCAGGTAGTTGCGGCTGACTGGGCAGTGCTTGCCACGGTAAACAACAATCAGCTGCCACTTGCCGGTGGGGGCACCGACCTCAATCACACCGCCCTGCAATTATGCATGTCAAGTCGGCAGATGTCGCAGATGTCACAAATTAGGCTACAAAACAGTCTGGCGGAATGCTTCTGGAGGGTGACGGCTGTGACAGAGTCGGAATAGTAAGATCGTAGGTAGTACGCTGAACTCGCGAAATTTGGCTGGATGGCTGCCAAGCAAGCTGCACAACAAGAAAACAGGAGGGCAACATTCAACGCTAACAGGTGAATCTGACACCTTTCAGCCCTTACTAGCAAAACGAGCCTTGCTAGATGCACTAGGTCAAGAACTGGCCCGCTGCCGAGCGGCCCAAAAGTGAAGCATTGCTGGTATCGCTTTGCAGCTGACAAGCATCGAGGCTGTGCGTTGCTGAAATACATACAGACGCAGTCATGATGCTCGTAAAAGACTGTCGGAGGAAGTCATGCGCGTCCCGAGGCAGCAGAAAATGCTACCTTAGTCCAGGTAGGAGCGTACCTGGACTGTGTGGAGTGTAACATGAGGCAGACCCTGTCCAGGGATCAGCCTCTTGCCGGCCAACGCTGCAGCGGCCTGTTCTGGGCCCTGCTGTTGTTGACCTCCACCTCCACCACCACCGAACTTCTTCTGGAAAGCTTGCATAGTTCCTCCGCCGCTTTTGCTGCCGCTGGATGAGCCTCCGCTAGCTGCGCTGGATGCTGCGCTCTTGACTTTCTTGGTAGCACCTCCACGTACGAACGGAAGTAGTGTCGGCATTCAGGTCAGGGGATGTGCGGGAGATCTGGCACGAGCAAACAAAGATATCGGCAGGTGCTCAAGGCAAAGCAGCAATGCAAAGGCTGCAGTTACAGTTCAGGCAGGTAACTGAACGCGATCTCACCTGTGTATACGCGAGCTTGAGGGTCTGCAGGCGCGAGCTTATTTTACTGTGTGTGGTTGCTGGATGACAGATCGTCAATTTCGGAGCGCTGATGCTGCAACGGGCAAATCCCGTAGGTCACGCAACCCTACGCCGCGTGCCCGACAGACTGGAATATGACTCACAACTTGCCAATTTTGGCAAGGACCGCTTGCGGCTGTAACGCCTGCGGTCTTGTACAAAGCAGCATGAACCCGTTTTGTGAAGGACCATGGTTGCAATGCAGGCAAAGCCATCAAGTCATTGCACCCTTCAGCTTGCTATTATACCGTTCTGATAACAAACCCTGAAACTTCAGCTTCTGCAAGCTCGCAGAGCAGATGCATCTTACCCACAGCCAAGCAGATGTGCAGATGTATATACGTACGCAAGCAGCTTGGCTGCAACTGATACTTATCACCAGCACACTTGTATGTTACACAAGCCTGTGACAGCTCATTGGTTTGCCCTGCCAGATTGACATTGCCAGTTTGCAAACACAGATTTGTTGGGTCACACGATGTCCATTCATCAACAGAACAGAAGAATCTAATCTTCAGACAGCAAAACTTTGTACACTACACAAGTACATAGTGCGGCCTCTGCCATAGATACACAAAGCTCCATCAGATTATATAAGAGATTTCATTCTATATAACTCCTACGATATTTGCACCTGCAACCTTGGCATCGTTTCAACCCAATGCAAAACAATGTTGGCAACAGAACAATGCTGCATATCACTGCTAGCACAGGCTGCTGTGAAATCATGAGTTGATGAAACTAGCTCTGCGGCCTTCAAAACCAGCTCGCATGAGCTTCTTCTCACGCTTCTCCATTCTGTTGGCCTTCTTTGTGTCTGCTCTACCCTGCAGATTGTCTTGCCTCCTGCAAACACACCATCACACTTCGATCCATTCATGATTCTCATCAGAAGTGATATGCTTAGCAAGGCTGCACGGTCTGTGTGAGTATACGACAGCATGCCATGCTTGCTTGTGAGTGCAGCATTAGCTGATGTACCAAGTACATGACTTAGGAGAAGTGCAGATGGTGAGATCTGTCTGGTATGTCATGCTGTGACAGACATGTCTCAAAAACACTCCCAGCTGAATCGCAGCATACCTCTTCTGCTTCTTGGCCTGGGCCTGCTTCTGCTCTCCCTGGCGCTGCTTCCAGGCCTTGCTCTTCTTCTCCTTCAGCTTGGCATCCTTCTTCATTGACCTGTGCCAATGCAACAATGAAAGCCTGACACCATGCTAATGTGGCCTCACCCATGCCACAATGCCACTCACCACCCCTCAAGAGCACGTCATCAAACGACTGAAAGAGACTGGCATTGTACAGTGGCACAGTGACATGAGTCATTGCAGATTGAAATTTGGCAGCGATGAATAACCTTGCTGAAACATTGATCACAATCACAGGTCCAGCAGACACGTTGCTTTTGCCCTTGTCATGACAGAAGGCGCTGTAGCTGCTGTAGTTCAGGCTCAACAGCCTTCACAGCAAGTGGACAACACCAGCAATGCATGATCAACATCCATGATTCAACAAATGATGTGACATCAACAGTGGGGCAAGCTGCACTGTGCAATGCTGGTGAACCTGTGAACAACCATTGCAGTTGTGCAGAACAGCAGTACAGGGGACATGCAAGCAAAGCAGTACATGAGGCATGAAGGCAGAGAGACCTACCTCTTGAGCAGCTTGGGGTCATCTAGCACCTTCTCGCCTCTGGCGCGTGCCAGGGCAGACTTCCAGGCCTGCTGCTTCCCTTCACCCTGTCACACACCACACCAAATCCGCTTTTCAACCCCAAAATGTCTAATTTAATTCAGAAACGTGCATTCTACAGTGCAAATGGGGATGATATAAACGCATTTCTCCATTGGAGAGATGTTTGTGTTGCCTTGAGCACCTGATGTGCTGATACTTGCTGTGTATGTGCTATGTCACAAACAGTTTCCAGGATTGTGCTGTATCAGCCAAGTGGACATCACCACTGCTGCTGGTCTGAACAGATGTTATAGCGTGAATGACACCAGGATGCGCTATAGCAGGCAAATCTACCTCAATTGTTGGCCCCACCCTGAGCACATGTCATGTCACAGCTGTCTCCAGCGTGGGTCTTGCCACAAAAAGAAAGACAAGCAAAAGAAAAGAAAAGTTTACGCCCGGAGCCTCCTAAGGCGGCAGCCCGGAGCTTTCTTGCCATGCTCACACAAAGCATTGCCGTAGTACTGGCCTGGACATGCGCCCTTGCAAGCCAAAGTTGCACACTAGACTTCATGCAACGAAGCACTCAACAACAATAAGACCATCATCAGTACCTGGGTTTCAGCTGACATGTCGCTCTTCTGCTTCTGCTTCTGCAGAGCATCCTGCAGCAGCTGCTCCTTGCTGGGCTTCTTCTTCTTGGGTTGCTGCTTGCCCAGCTGACCGGTCTGCCCCATTTCCAGGCGCCCATACTGCAAGTCTGCCTGCTGCTCATCCTTGCCTGACTGCCTCTGACGCTTGCCATTGCTTTGCCCGGCATCATCAGATTTCCTGCAGCATGGCATGATTCACACTTCTCAGCATCGTCTCTTTGGTGACTTGTGGTACTTTGGTTTGTTTGTCTGCCTAAAGAAGACAGCCAGTGATGATCACAAGACACAGTCCTGGCATACGTAAGTCAGGGTGCTGAGAGATTTCCTTGCAAAGTTTGCCGATATGATGTCGCCTGTCAGCCTGATGAGCACTAGTAATGTTTCCAAAGACCGGGTGATAGCTTGTCTGCTCTACTGCATGTATGCACGTTTACATGCAGTAGAGCAGACAAGCTGTGCAACAGATTCTCCACAGGCTTCACAAGACAGTACAGTCTGCTTGCACAACAGCACTTTGTCAACAGACTGGGTATCTTTTGCTACTTGCCGCTACATTTTTGCTGCAAGCAGGAAATTGTCACCTCTTCTTGCCCTTCTCTGCTGTAAGCTGGTTGTGTCGCCAAGCCTTTGCAGCAGCAGCTGTGCTCAGATCTTTGGCATCTGCCTTTTTTGCTTTGTCCTGGCTCTTCTTCTTGCCCTTGGTTGGCTGCTTTGCCTCTTCATCTGCATGTCGCTGATCTCTCAGCGCCTGCAAACACAGCAGAAGGCCTCAGCCGCTGAGCCTCAGGCAGGCAGATGGTGAGTCAGAATACAGAGTCTGTATTACAGACAGTACAAACTTACCTGCAATCGCTGCTGGAGCTTCTGCTGAAGGTCTGAGTGGGACGGAGCTCCACCTGATCAGATGCAAGGGTGAGTGTTCTGCAGGGACAACCTATCACTATGATGATTTGCAGGTCGACGTACCTGTTGGCAGCTGCAGTGTCTTGACTGGCTCAGGCCTTTGTTCCTGAGCAGGCTGCTGCTCAGCAGTGTTTTGCTGGTTCAGTGCTGGCTCGTCATCGTCTGCATCACTGTCATCTGACTGCTGCAGTCTCTCGGCCTTCTGCTGCTGGATCTGCAGAGAGGTCTGGGCTGTGTCTGGATTGAGCTTAGCTCTTTTGTTCTGCTTATATTGCTCTTTCATGGCTTGTTTCGCGGCTGCTTTTGCATTTTTCTTGAGGTACTTCGTGTTGACGAGCTCCTGATCACTAGGATGATAGTACTTGGCAGGAACAAGGTCCACGAGCCGATCAAAAAACTTTGCGTTCTGTATCAACTCGCTTTTGGCCATGGTACCGCCGGAGCTTTCGCTCTGCAGTCGCTCTCAATTACGCAGCTACAAGCGCTTGCCTGACGGGAGCGCAAGGCTGTGCCTGGCGGCGGCGATCCAACAGCTAGATCTGTACACCTTTCAAGCGCGCACCTGCTCTGCTGAAGTGCTCTGCCGGCACTGACTCATTGACCCGTCGGGGTACACAGGGGTACCCAGGGCATGCGCAGGGGACTGGGTCTAGTCATAGAGACCAGGAGTATATATGAACCAGTGCGGGAATATCAGACCAAGCATCCAACTCAACTGATTGCAACGGCAAGAGGCAATAGTGCGCTATGCAGCAATCTGATGCTTTGACGCTCTAGGCTGAGCTGTAGATCTAGACTTTGATTGAATGTCTTGCAGTGTTCTGGCTTATGATGCAAGGTTGCCACAAGATGCCTGCATACTTGTGTGACCATGACGCATGCATGCATGCGCACACGGGTGCAGGCACGCGTCATAGTTGAAGGGAGTTGTGCATAGTAGCCCCAAATGCTCGAATTTATGCCTGTACAGGCATGCCTGTGCCAGCTTCATGCCCTGCTTCATCCTGATATTGTTTGCGCGTGAAGGCATAATGACGCATTTCACTGTCATCTTTCGGTGAATTTGATGGACATCCGACAGAGTTTAGTGTTAAAAACAAACCATACGACCATTTTGCATGGAAATGCATGCACATGCTCTGATCCTGCTGTAGCAGGTTACAAATTTTGCAAACCACGACGAAGCAGCAACTCCGAGCACCTTGCCCTTGCCGCGTGCGCACAGATGTACAATGATTTGCAGATCGTTATTCTCGCAGAGGGTGCTTGCCGCCTGCGAGTCTACTGATCAGTAGCTGTCTACCTAGTCAGCATGCTGTCGGGTCTTGGCGGTACTCGTTGCATAACTGCTGCATGCGGCATTCTGCTATTATGCTGCACCGGCGTCGTGTCTCTCAAGCCGGAAGATCCTGACGGCCTGTACAGAAGTATGTGCTAGTGACAAGCTGAACGTGTTGGTGCAGTAGTCCAAGGCAGACCTGCAGTTTGCCGTCTTTCCCTGCAGTGTGCAGAAACAGCATCGATAATGATGACCCTCGCTGCTACAATGGTGGATACTTGCGGGCACAAAACAACACATACCAGGACAACTGTGCTGTCTGCGTATGTCCAGAAGGGTGGGGAGGCATAGACTGCAGCGGTAAGCCAGTTGACTGGCCTTTCTCCAAGAGCAAAGATTCACACCGTCTCAACTGCTCTTGCAATGACATGCCTGCGTTGACATGCGGTAACTACAGTGCAGTTGGTCACCTACTATTTGCTTTGAACAAATCATGCTGTCACCTGCCCGGAACAATTTTGAGCAGCTGCAAAATGTCTTGATTTGCACTATGCACCGTGTGAAATTAGTATGTCACACCTTTCCACTTGCATGCCAGCTTGATGCTGTATGTACATGTTCTTTGGTTGCACATGCTTGTCATGATGTAATGTAGCGCACCTCCATGCCTGTGCACTACTTCCTGTTCATGGCAGGCTGTGATCAAAAGCTCAGATTACAGCCCACCTCTTGATCCTGATGCCATTCAGCAACAGCAGCACCTGAACGCATCCACCTGTCCATGCCTAAGTCTCCCTGATCAATCTAGACCTGTGCAGTCGCCTTGTGGTCAATATCCCAGCACATTGTCACAGCTTTGCTCATCACACACGCGGTCATAGCAGCTTTTGTGCCGCAGTGTGCACCACAGTCGGTATCTGCCCTGCCAAGGACCTTCCAGATGGTACGCAGCAACAACCAGCAGCCTGCGCATCAGACAGCATGATGCCCACAACATATGAGATTGCACATGGCAAAACCTTCTCCTGCATGTGCGGCGGGCTGGCGGGTGACGCATCAACAGAGTGGGCCTGCAAGCAGCAGCCCCTCACATACTGGGTCTTCTCAATGCTGCCTCAGAATGACAGCAACACCAGCGTGACAGCCAATGGCCCCCACACATTGCCCCACAACAGCATTCAGTCAAGTTCAGGTGCAGAGTTCGGTTCAGACTCTCTAGGGAGGTTTCTGACAGCAGCTTCAGCAGCAGCTGCCCAGGATACTAAGGTTGACTTTCATGTGGTGGAGCGAGGGGGTACCATGTCTATTGACCTGAACCCACATGACTTTCAGTACGCATATGCCGGCGTCTGGGAGGGTAACTTCACAGGGTGCACCTTTTCTACCGGAGCTTGCACTCGGCCTATGCAGGGGGATGACTGCTTTGTGGCCACCTGCGAGGGGGCTGGAGTAGTCTGCCCCCCTCCCTGTAAGTCTTCTTCCTCTTGCTCTGCTGTTCCCCCTTGGTTCTCATCCATTTCTTCATTGTGACACTTCTCAGACTTCATGTGTGTGTGTGTGGATGCTGCGCTTGCCAGTCCAGCATGCTGGTGTCAACCACTGAGTGGCAGACTGGCAACAACATGGCAACAATCAGCCAGCCAATCCTGGCCTGTGATCAAAGCAGATAGTGCCCACGGCATGTCAATAGACCTTGTCAACGTGCTCAAAACAGACTCCTCCAAAGAGACAAGACTTGCCCTGAATGTGCCTAGCTCGTCATGAGCCGGCAAGCGTAAACATTATATATCTGTTACAACATCACAACACATGTTAAGTTTTATGTTTGCACATTCATATCGTGATTGATTCACGTGTGTTGCAGATGTGAAGAAGCGCCTCAGATGTGAAGAAGTAGCTCATCGTGAGCTGGCAAGCATAAACACTCATTTCCTATTGTGTCCTTTGTTACATACTAATTGTACACATCTATGTCTTGATTACAGATGTGCAGAAGTGCCCGGGGTGGACCCCAACCTCATGTGGCAAGATCCATGAGGACCAGCCAGGCAACTACTGGATGCACCGTTGCAACCCCTTGGCTATCCCCAAAAACGACACAACTACAATAATGAGCTGCAAGCCCCAGGCTATCAATGGCACCTTCCAGTGCTACTTTGGACAGGCAAGAGCCCTGAGTCTTGAGCCTTGAGTCTTGAGCCTTGAGTCGTGAGTCACATACACAGGCATTGGCAGACCACTTGCATGCATTTCACTGAGTGTTCAGTCAGTGTGTAGTAGCACAGCGCTCCTGCTGGTGTGTGTAGACCACCTTTGGCATGGCTGGTGCTTGCTGCAGTGCACAGCTTACTGATTGCTGCTGCCATGCATGTCCTGTTGACTGCTGCACAGCAACTCTTGTGGCTGGCCACAGCTGCTGGCTTCTCTGGTTGATTTATGCCACCCTGCAACTTTCCCCTCTCTACCTTCTGCAATCCAGTACAGGTTCCACTCCCTGCTTCCCATCAAGTGCCAGCTTCTACCCTTTGCTTCCTTGAAGTGCCATTTTCCACAGTCTGCTTCTTCATTGAGTGCCTGCACAGCATTCCTTCAGCCCTTCTACAATGGATCCCATGCACACATGGCCTCAGCATGTTTAACAATGCAGGAAGGAGCCTTTCTGGCATCTCTGGGCATGCAATGCCAGACCGGCAGCTGCATCTACAACTCCACCCATCCTGAGCCCCCCGGCCCACCAGCCCCACCCGCGCCCCCTCCACTGCCCCCACATGAGCACCATGACGTCGCTGCTGAGATCATCACCTTGATCAGCATCGGGCTGGTTGTGAGTCTGGGGATGATCCTGGGTGGATTCCTCATCTACCAGGATAGTAGACTTTCCCAGGAGAGGTACAAGGCTTGGTCTGAAGGTAAGACACAGAAGGATTGGAGCAGTGAAACTTTGTTCTCTACTTCCACGCTTGCATATGAGCAACACAACTCTGCCATGCACAGATTGATGCTGGTGTCTTTTTAAACAAGAAACACAGCAAATCCTCCTGGAGCAGAAGTTTGTGAGCAATATGCAAGTCCACATCTCTGCAACGCATGACAAACACGTCCCCAATAGACTAGGTAAGTCCATTGAAACCCATTCACCATTTGGCATCAGCTTCCTGTATGCAATGCAGGTGAAACAAATGCAACTACCGTCACAGCTTCCTTACTGGGACCTGATGACACATCAACAGATGTGGTCATGGACAGTCTGCCAGACACAGTAGCCTTAGACTGGCACAATATCAGCTGTAGCATCTACAAGGTGGGCTGCTGTCAAGACTGTCTAACATCACATCTATGGTCATGTCCATGGCTACAATGCAGACTGTCAACGGCCATGTCTGTGGTCATGTTGATGGCTGCACTGCTCAAGCAGACTTTCTACAGTTATGTGTGTAGTCATGTTCATGGCTACACTGCTCATGCAGACCTTTTAGAATTATGTCTAGGGTCGCGTCTTTGGCTACAGAGGACCTTCTGTAGTAGGATACAAGACAATTGGTGTCTCTTCAAATACCTTGAAAACGAAGGGATGCAACAGAAGAAAAACGGTGTCCTGACAAAGACTACATTTGCTCATGTCAGCATGCATCTCTGCAAGCTCATCATGGCACCTGGCAACAGCTTTTGCTCTTATCAAAAAGCACTTAACTTCACGTCAAGGCATCCTGGATGTCATAGCCTTGAGCTGTGCATTGTCTACCCTGGGGCTGGTGCAGAAGGCCCTGAGCTATGCCATCACTGCTGCAAGGCTCTTGCCAGAGGCAAGCCCCACCTTGCAAGCATCGGCAGTCTGGGCTGTTCCAGACAGCACAGTATGCATGAGCAGCAAAGAGTGGACTGACAGGCTTGAAAACGCCAAACAGTGGCCAATGAACAAGCCCAGCATCCCGGCAGCAATGTGCACATGCAACAGCATGTATGCTTGCTGATGAGCATGCTGACACAGACATGGGCGGACATACATTACGGCAGCGTCACTGTTACAAATGTTTCTGCCTGCGTTGGTCTCATGCTTTGCTGTTGGTTTTCAACAGGCTGACAGGAAGAGGCCGTAGACATGGTCTAGTGTCACAGGCACGTCACCAGCGAAGCGCACACACACCAGGCAGTGATGTCAGGGCAAATGGATCCTTTTGTTAAAACGGTTGTTTTGTTGGGTTTGGTTGTGAAGCAGTCAATACACAGGCTACGTAGAATCTAACCCCAAATCAGGTTGTGCCTGGCCATGTCTCACATTATGCCTGTGTCCTTTCAGGCTGGAGGGCAAGGGCTACAAGGAGTGGGCCCCCAGCCCAAAACCCTGTGTCTGTGTTATTGTGGGCTGACTTTAAAGGCCACAAAGCATCAGTCCTTGACCCAAAAAGTCAAATGCTGCTGATGTTGCAGGCTGGAGGTCAGAGGCTACAGGTGCTGACTGGCGTCTCAGGCGTCACCAGCACTGCACACACATCGGACAGTGATACCCAAGGGTCCAAGAAGGGGTGCCTGTTTGCCATTCTGGGCCCTTCAGGCGCCGGCAAGACCACCCTGCTAGACATCCTAGCAAGACGGCGAAGAGGAATAGGAGTGACAGGGCAGCTGACCCTCAACGGGCATCCTGTTGATGGAAGGGTTACCCGGAATACTGTCGGGTAAGCCCTCAATTTTGGTATATGTGATCTGCCTTCAAGTAAGTATGTTAAGTGATGTGGCCTGGTTTCTATATAGGCTCTGCAGATCAGTGCATCTGTGAGAACATGTGTCTGAAATCCAACCCAGAAAGAATTTCCTTTCTAGACATCCAACCTAGAAAGGAAATTCTTTCTGGGTTGGACTTCAGCTACATGTTCCCTTACATGCACTGATCTGCAGAGCTGCCTGGGTCATAGAGCTTTCACCTCCACATACTGGTTGCACAATCCTAGTGCTCTTCACGTTGTGACTGGCGTCTCCCTGCATTTCCCCCCCTTATGCTCAGTCATCCTTTCTGCACTTTTGTCACATTGTAGGTATGCACAGCAAGAGCCAGAGTTACCAGGTACCTCCACGGTATGGGAGTACTTACGCTTCCACGCAAGGCTGCGCATGCCTGAGGAGCAGAAGAGGAACAATGGTGCTGAGAGCCGGGTCTGGGGCGTCATCTCTCAGCTGGGGCTCAACAAGGTCATCTTCTTCTTAGTTTCTTGCTGCTCAGATGCACACACTTGCAAATCTAACATGCCCAGACTTGGATCATGTTGCATGTCATTGTTGCTCACCTAGATTGTGCACTTTATTACATCTAGACTTTGTAGCCACAGCAAACTGAGGCAGCAACAATGCAGTCTGTTTGCAGCAAAAGTCTGCAATAGATGCCCAAGTCAATTAGTCACAACAATTGGCGTGCAGTTGTTTAGTCTGATTGTCACCACTTCAACACATGCATTTGTTGGTGCACTGACTCCCGGAAAAACAGAAGTTATCCAGGGAGCTACTCGGGGCTACTTGCGCCTGATCTTAGAGGAAATTATGTGTTTGATGAGTGAGTGAAGAAAGAGTTTGATGACTCATGCTGCAGGTTGCTCACAGCTTGATAGGGGATGCTTTCACCCGGGGGGTGTCGGGGGGGGAGAGGCGGCGGGTGGCCATTGCTGCTGAGCTGCTCACCTCCCCGGCCTGCCTCCTCTTGGATGAGCCCACCACTGGTAACGCACACTTACCACCACAGTAACTGTTACCTCTGTATGATGTTACATCTGCTTGGCTTTGTCAACTGCCTCTCCTGCATGTCATGTTTCAGATGACCTCACCCTTGTCTATTCCCTGATGGTGTGACAGCAACATCACTGTACTGAGGGCAGCTGTTTGGTTGCTAGGCAGCAGGGCTTTCTGACTTGCCATCAAGTGCAACAGCACATCAGTGGCTCCAAGGTCGCTATGTTTTTGTAGTCTTCAGTGAAAGCCAGCAACAGCATTTTGTCTGTCTGTCTGTTTGTCTGTCTGCCTGCCTGCCTGCCTGCCTGCCTGCCTGCCTGCCTGCGTGCCTGTCTGTCTGTATGTCTGTATGTCTGTCTATCTGTCTGTCTGTCTGTCTGTGCTCGCGCCTGCTTTGCCATGCAACCTGCCATGCCAACGAGCTGTTGTCATCGTGACTGTAGTTTGTGTTGTATTACCTTGTGTGACGAGCTATTCAGAAGTGTACCTGACTTTGAGCTAGACGGTGACATGTGTTCACTGAACAAATTCATGACTGTAATAGTGTTGTGTGACTACAGCAACCATGCTGTTGAATCACTGCATTTGTGATGCTCAGAACAAGCCTGTCTGGAGGCAACTGACTTGTTTTGCACACACCTGATGCCCATTGGCTAAGCCTGCTTAACTATGGTCAACTGTTATACAGCGAGGTTCTCAGGAGTGTACGCTTCTAACCTTGTAGGAAGACACATGTTTGGTGGAAAAAGACCCGTGGTTGTGCTGGTGTCGTGTCACACATCGACATGCATTCTGCTGCAGGCTTGGACAGCAGCAATGCTTCAAGGATGGAGGACATCCTATCAGGAGTCAATGTGCAGACCTCATGTTGTTCTTGGTGTGCAGGGCTTGACAGCAGCAATGCTGCAAGGGTGGTTGACATCCTGTCAGGCCTGGCTTCAGCTGGAGTGACAGTCATCATGACCATCCACCAGCCCCGCCCGGACATCCTACGCCTCATGGACCGCATGCTCCTGCTCTCAGGCAATGGACAGGTTTGCCCTCATCCTTACACGTGCAGCATGCACATGAGCACTCAGACAATTGGCATATGATGTCCTTGATCACAAGCTGAGACTTCATTGTGAAGCATATTGGCATCAACAGCAGAGACTGTACCCTGATGTTGCATGTACTAGCAGTAATTGCTGGAAATGGGTCAGGTAGTTGCTGGGAATGGGGTTATGTAACTCCTGGAAATGGGTTATCAAGACTTGCTTGATGCATTGTACAAAGGGTGGTGGTGTGTGCCTTCTGGGTCAGCTGTTGTCTCAACATGTTGTTTTCCCATGTGTCCCATGCGTCAGATGTGTCTGGCTCACCTGTGAGACAAGCCGCTCATTCAGGTCAACACAGCTCCTATCTTGTACCTGATCTGTGAGTGCAGGTGGTATACTCAGGCCCTCTGGACTCAGCAGCGCCCTATTTCAAGGAGGTTGGATTTGTGGCGGATGAGCTGCGCAGCAACATTGCTGACTACATGTTGGATCTGGTCATCCGTGCGGCTGATGCTGATGTGGCAACCATGGTTGAGCGCTTCGCTGGGTGAGTTGCACTGGCATAGCATGTCTGTTGTCAACATCATCAAGCAAGCAAGCAAGCAAGCAAGCAAGCCAGCAAGCAAGCAAGCAAGCAAGCAAGCAGGCTAGCAAGCAAGCAAGCAAGCAAGCAAGCAAGCAAGCAGGCTAGCAAGCAAGCAATCAGTCAAGCAAACCATCAATCAAATATCAGGCAATGAGTCAAGAACTGTATCAGTCAAGCACCAGTCAATGCTGCAGTCTGGGGTCTGTAAGACAGCCCAAGTACAAGCCTTAGATCTAGTACAGCAGCAGAGCTTGCAAGGTACAGCACAGAATGGACTGCCAGAATGGTCTTCATTGCCTGCCTCAACTTTCATGGCGTTCTTCCTCTTCTGCCTTCTGCAGCAGAAATTCTGGTATCATCTTGGCATGACTGCAGGTCTGACATAGCAGCCAAGGATGATGCAGCAGTGCAGAAGCTGTGCCAGAATCCCTGGCCCCTCAGCCCCCCCAGGCCCCACCCCCCCTACCTCCTCCAGCTCAGAGTGCTGTCTACCCGCCTCATGCGCAAGCTGTACCGCCACCCCTTCCTCATTCTTGTCAACTTCATAGCCACCCTGGTGACAGCTGTCGCCCTGGGGCTGATCTTCCGGAATGCTGGGGTGGACACAGGGGGCATCCAGAACCGGCTGGGCTGCCTCTTCTTCATGCTGCTGTACCTGAGCATGATGAGCCTGAGTTCCCTGCCAATCTGGAGGGCTGAGAAGCTGCTGTTCATCAGGTGCATGAGACAGGACAATACCTATATTATCATAATATATATATGATATTTACAATATAGTTAACAATATTACAGGGGGAAAAAGACAAAAAAGACAAGACTGCACATTTCGGCGTTGATTTAGTGAGAAGCCAGGTAGTATACTGGGCTGCCCAGGCAATACCTTTTGGCATCAGTCAAAGAAAAGGCTATGAATGGAATATGTTTTCCTTCCCTGTCGGTTCCTGCTCAATGGGAGATGTTGGTACTATCCTCAATTCAAAGGCCCAGCCTCCTTTGCCTCCTACTAGATGGGTGACTCAGATGATGGCTTTGATGCTGCCATGGCATCTAATCAAATAAACTGCAGACATGCACAACGCACAGTGGGATAGGTCATTGTCAGCATGCCTCCTGACTGGCATCAATGCCTGTGCTGTGCTGTGCTGTGCTGTGCTGTGCTGTGCTGTGCTGTGCTGTGCTGTGCGGTACTATGATGCGGTGCTGCTGCCTGATGCTGCACCTGACTGACAAGGTGATTAGGCTGTGTCATCCAGTTGCTGCTCTTACAAACATGACACACACATACCAAGAAATCCTCTTCATGTTCTCACGCGACAATGCCTTTTGGGCGTCACACTTGATGGATTGTATCACTCATGGTGTTCATTGCATTGCAGGGAGAGGGATGCTGGCGCATACGGCACTCCAGCCTACTACACTGCTGTGCTGCTGTTTGACATTGTGCCCATGCGAGTGGTTCCGCCCCTATTCTTTGCCATGTTCAGCTACTGGATGATCGGCCTGCACACTCAGTGCACTTCCTGTATCTTTGCCTTCATAGGTAATGCCATCAGACCTGTCTGCTGCTTTCGCTTTCCATAAGAGTACACATCAGCTGCAGCCAGTGCAAGAATGTGTCTTTGGGTGA
>JAABUK010008031.1_pt1 | contig 14973 bp, 21 predicted proteins | sample 5559141 | NCBI WGS metagenome assembly JAABUK01 (sample SAMN10711869, study PRJNA513367) | rock metagenome | isolation source: Antarctica rocks | place: Antarctica: Victoria Land, Pudding Butte nord | collected 2016-01-03
AGCATGCTGCTCCAAACACCCACACATCCGAAACTCCAAGAGCGAGAGTATAAATCTTAACCAGGACTTCATTATTTTGGGGAGTACAAGGTGCCGTTGATGAGATGGGATGGGAGATTTTGTATGGGTATGGGTAGGGTGAGAGTGGGGTGTGAGTGGGGTGGGAAGATGCTGGTTGTTTTGTTATCAGCGATGTGGATTCCATGAGTGAGGTTTTGGCGGAGCTTCTCAGTGAGGGACGAGAGTGGCGATGGGGGTTTGGATGATGGGGAGGCTGTTGCGTGGAAGGATGAGTGTGAGGAGGACACTGAGGATGAGGATGGTTTTGCGTTGTACTCACCTCATGTCTCCTGCCTGACATAGGTATCAAGCTCGGCGCCTGGGCCAATACCGCAGTTTCCAGGCATGTCCTTTGGCCTAGCCGTTCATCGGCCGTCGTGGGGACGGGTTCAATCACCTGTACAACACAGCTTCCATTATGACCTCCGATTACTAATTGCATGCACGCTATGTGTGTGGGGTCCTATGTACAGAATATCGCTAGGCAGCCTCTGAAATCCAGATGTCGGCGTACTATCGTTACATAACATTTACATGCAAGCTTTTCAAGATATCACCCATCCGAGCCTCACAGGCCCTTCGAGCACAAGAATTCGTTGATGACGTCGTAAGAGCCTGTTTGGTTGTAGTGGAAATTGAGACCGTGGCCGGTCTCTGGCTGAATGTAGGCCTCGAAGTTGCCGGGGGCGACTTTGGGAAAGCTTTTCACTGCAGTTGCTGGAATTGAGGGAACGTTGGGGTCGCCAGTGGCGAGGCAGTCGCCTCCGCAGAATGGCAGGTCATTTGCTGTGAAAAAGTCAACAAGTTTTACTATAAGAGAGCCGAAAGATCGTGCTTACAGCCTGTGATGACCAGGACTGGCCCAGCATAATTGTTTTTCGCGGGTATACTCCCTAGTGTCAACAGCTCGCCAACTGAGACCGGCTGCTTCGATTGCTCCCCGGCATACAGAAGACCAGTGTCGAAGTATCCGGGCAAGAAAAACAGGAACTGCTGGGAATTGTCATCCTTATTTGCCAGATACCCATTGACGTAGGGCACCTGCTGCGGCGGGCTTAGTCCGGCGACGTAATCAGTGAGACCGTACGCGTTCAATGCATCTTGGACGGCTTTGCTGGATAAGTTGAGACCATTCGCACTGAGCGCAGAAACGAGGGGTCCAGCGTATACGGAGGCATTGCCAAAGCGGAATGGCTGATTAAGATTCGCTTGCACAAAGTCACCTCCAGCGTCGAAGAAAGGCACGAAGGAACCGTTGGTGGAGAATCCGGTGAGCACGATGCCGTCTGAGATATTGGGATACTTGTCAACCATGGCGTAGGTCTGCGTGGAGCCAAATGAATGACTGAGATGGATTAGCCATGCCTCGCCGAGAATCGAGCGCCTCACTCACCCGACGTGGGCGACCTTGTTGAACTTCTGACTGACACCGGGCATGGTTCCGTTGCGTAGCATCATCGTCAATTCCGTCAGAGCAGCAACCTCGAGGAAGGACTGGATCTCGTTCAGAGGCTCGCCGTGCGACGAATTTCCGATTCCCAAACGGTCATAAGCAAATGTGCAGAATTTGTAGGTGTCGGTAGCGACCGCGACGTAGCTGTAATTGAAATCGTTGTAATTGGCATCCCAATATCTGCGAAAAAGTTAGAGTGCAGTTCAGAGGGGTCGAGGGAAGCACTCACGTCTTATCGAAGCCGATCCCGTGCGTCAATATCTGGACTGTGGAGGAGGAGACGGTTTGCGCTTCGCTGGGCGCACAGAATCGGGCGCTGATCTTGTAGGAGCCGGAGACGGTGGCGTAACCGGTCAGGGCAGTGTCGGTGAAGTTGTGACCTTGCTGGGTGTTGTTCTGGATGAAGGTGGTCGCGTCAAGGTTGGTCTGAGGGACGTCGAGGTTGAAGACGGCATTGCGCGACGAGATGTTTATGGGTACGGTCAGGTTGACACAGTTGCGGGCAATTGCTGGTGCGGCGAGCGCGACCAAGACTGGAAGGGAGCGGGCAAACATCGTTGCTGCGCTGAGGGCGGAGTGGAGTTGGTGGAAGGGGATTGATGCTGTATTGCTGTATGTACACAAGATTGCAGACCAAAAAGAATTAAGAGTTCCGCAGATTGAAGATTTAACGTGAGGCTTCTGGGCTTCACTACCACGAGTAGTACCTCCACTAAACCTATTGAGCTTCGTCGCCTTTGCCTTGTCACGTCATCGAGAAATGAAGCTTTCAGATAGAACTCGATCTTTCATCTTTCACCCGTCGAGCTCTGTACTATGGTAGACGACAAGGTCTAGCCACGATCGACATGACAAATGGAATCCGGGGAAAAGGCACGACGGTGGTTGGCTATGCTTGGATGTAGCATCTTCAGCCATCTTCAGCCATGCTGGTGCAATGCCCGATTGGAGATCTGTGGCGGTCGCATTGGGGGCGATCGACCAGCCCCTAGTTGATCTTGGTTAGTCCATCCTGTTTGGGCCGACTTGGCCACGTTGAGTTTTCGCTATGGGCGGGATGGCGTTCGACTGCCGCTTCTTCCACGCTGCTTCTGGGCCTTCTCCTCTTTCTCCATGCTGGCGAGGCATCCCAATCACTTCTCCAATTGCCCTGGACTATGCGACCGTTTGATAGTCCATACGTTCGGATACTCTACAATAGCGAGGCAACACGGCTTCATCATGGCCCTGGACCTTAGCCAAGTGAAGGCTGAAAGGCTTTGGGAAGGTGTAGACGTCTTGCGGACACGCTGTCATGGATTCTATTGGGCGCAAATGTGATCAGAGCGCATCTGGTCTGCAATTTCACTTTCCAAGTGTCACCACTAGCAATTCTGTTCGCTGTATTCACTGACACACCCCGGAAGCACCATAGCTAGCATGAGTTCTTGAACGAGCTTCATCTCTCGATCGCCTGGCTCTGTCACTCACATGACGGTTCATTGCCTTATCTTAGCTGGAAAAAATCCCACGCGTCACTCTGAAACAGTCCCGGGTTGGCAGGATATTCCGTGGGTTTGTGTCATGTCAAGCTTGCATGAAGAGAATTTCCAGGTGGAATCCGAAACAAGACCTGAAACACGTCGTTGGAAGACAATCTAGCGTCAACGAGCTGAGGAGTGGCGCACCATCAAGTCGCGAGTATGAGCTCATCCTTTTGGCATAAAGCGAAGGTCTGTTTCGCTGCATGATACTCGTGTGTGCAGGAGATGGCAAGGTTGAAGATGCGACGGGCTGTATCTCGGTCAATCAGCCATCGCGTCGTTGGTAGCGATCTTTTCATCGGGTTTGCAGCCCTGATGTGTCAATAATAATTAATGGTACATGTGTATAAATCGCAAAGGTCACACCGCTCTCCCGATTGGAAAACAATCTCCAAATACGACGTCCATTGGCCGACTCCAAAGCCAAGTCAAGCAGCCCGCCCCACTCACCTTGCTCAAGGCCCCACAAACACCTCCAAGATAGCCAGTGCAGCATATACTCCAATCATAACCGAAACGTCTGTGATCTCATCCGACATTGGGTATTTGCTCCCCTTCCTCGCGCCTGTTCCTTCCTTGACTTCCTGCGCAATCTTGACACCGTTGGTTATAGCGAGAGCGACCCATACCGCCAGATTCGCCCATCTCCAGCCATGTATCCTGTCTCCGAAGCCTCGAGTCAGACGCAGCGCCAAAGCTGTAATGAGAGCGACGAAGGTAAAAGGCAGCAGCCCAATGCTGAGATGCGTGAGCGAGAGCCGTACTATTTCCAACACGCACATCAAGATCTGAGCGAGGACGAGCAATAGGTATAGGATAGACAAAGTTGTATGTATCTTCCTGTGCCGCCGCCTCTGATCTCCGTTGTAGACCGCGTCCATATTCACGTCTGTAGTCTGTTTGCTAGAGCTGTAAGGCTTTCTGCTGAAAACCCCCGATGACGAGTTTGTCATATTCCGTGGGCGTCGTGATGATAGCGCGACGAGTATTGCAATGACTAGCAGGTAGAGCCAGGTACAGAGAGGAACAAGGACGGTGTCGAGGAAGCAAGAGGTGAGAATACGGCGGTAGAGGTGGGATTGAGGGCCCTGGTACGCGTTAGCAAGGTGCTCCAGTATCTCGCATGGAGATGCGGACGAAGCCTTCGGGTCTGTTTGTACAGAGCGCCATGATTTACAGTTGCGACTGCTCTCTGCTTCACTGCCACAAGTCAGGATCATGTAAAGCTGAAGTCGATGTCGGCTGGTCAGGCAAGGGAAGCTGTATGCAAAGGCAGAACGTCGACGTCGAATCAGCAGCTTTCGGTCTGCCTCTGACCGAGAGCAGAGCCTGATTATTGTGCTCGCAGCGCGAAACACTTGTTGTTAATATCAACGCAGGGAGCCGAGATGCAAGCTAGATCGAAAGGAGATAACACTGATCTACCGGACATTACAGTCAGCTGGTGAGTAATCTTGGCGCAGACAATGAGATCCAAGGCACCAGCATATCAACAAAAAGACTCGAGAACCCTCAGTCATATATGCAAAGTGCTTGCATCTCTCTATCAGTGACCCCAGAAGAGATCCAGTATGGTCGCCCTTGACATCGTTCGGGCTTCAAATTCCCGGCTGCGTAATCTTCCAGCGGGACTAGTTGCGGTCTTCGGTATGGCAATCATCCATTGCTATGGCATACCTGTGCACTGACGATTTATGAAACAAGCCGGAGCAACGAGCGGTATTGGCGAACAGACCCTCAAGCAATTCTGCCGCCACACTATCAAGCCTCGTGTCTACTTCGTAGGAAGGTGTAGCATCCAACACGGAAGAGTCTACAGGGGGACATCATGTCCTGATAACACGCACACGTAGGAGCCAAGATGCCGCGGACAGGATCATTTCGGAAGTGAAAGCTATTCAGCCCGAGACACAGATGAGCTTCATCAAAAAGGATCTGACCCTGCTCAAGAATGTGGACGAAGTCTGCGATGAGATAAAGTCGAAGGAGACAAAACTCAATCTTTTATGCATGACCCAAGGAATAATGTCTCTGAAGGGCCGAGACGGTAACCCTTTTTAGCTCCGAACATCACGTCGCAAGATGATTTGCTGAAACGCTGATTGGCAGAGACCTCCGAGGGCTTGGATAGGAAAATGATGACCAATTACTACTCCCGGCTGAGATTCACCCAGCAGCTCCTACCCCTTCTCCATGCCGCTTCTCCATCACTTTCTCGAGTACTCTCGGTCCTCTCGCCAGGCGAGGAATTTGCATCTTTCGATCTTGATAATCTCGATCTGAAGAAGAACTTCTCCCTTTGGAATGCCGCAAACCACACCATCACTATGACCGACTTCGCCTTTGAGGAAATGGCAAAGGCCAATCCGACCGTCTCCTTCGTTCATGCCTTTCCAGGCGGTGTAAAGACGGGCTATACCAAAGAGGCCAATTTCCTTATCAGAGGCTTGGCGAATGTGGCCGCCACCGTCGGATCTCGGTGGATGATGCCTTTGGAAGAGAGTGGAGAGAGGCATCTGTATGCTGCGACGAGCGAAAGATATGCCGCTAAAAACAGGACAGAAGGAGGTGTGCCGGTCAATGGTGATTTCGGCGAAAATATGGTTATGAAAGGCAGTGACGGCGTGAACTTCAGCGGCGCTTATCTTGTTGGCTCAGATGGAGAGTTCAGGGCCAATGTGAAGGTGCTGAAGGCATTGCGGGACAAGAATGCAGGACCGAGGGTTTGGGAGCATACAATGAAGATCTTCGAGACTGTGAGGGGCTAGATTTGCGGTACCGGGCCTGTAGGAGGATATTATAGGGCGTACGGCTTACTACTGATGCAGACATCTCGCCTACAGACAAGCTCGACAAGACGGACGTTCCCGAATCTCATATCTAAAGCGTAACCAATTGGGTGCTGTGGAAGGTGCGGGCCGGAATTACATTCAGTAGGACGTTATGGCTCTCAAACAAGTGCTCGTCAGACGGTAACGTTAGGGAGAGCATCATTCTTGTGTGTCTCTGGATTTTATGAATGTATCTCAATACCCTTTTGTCTCAGTAACATTTTTCTTGGTCTTGTCTACCCTTTCATGATATTTTGATCTGTTTTTGCACCCTGATAAGTCGCAGTAGCATCAGTTGTCCCCCAGGTTTGTCTCTGCGCCGCTCTTCTTACTTTATGTTTCTCTGTTCACTCATGCTATCACCAAGCTGTACACAAAACATTCATTCATTTCAATCGCGATGGCAGATTTGTATCTTCCTACCATCTATAAGCATTACCCACAAGCTGCACTAAATACTTCCGCGTTGCGATTCCTTCAACACAAAAAAACGCAACATTGCCATCCCATCACAAAATCATCCTCTCCCTAAATCATCCCTCCGAATATGTCTCAGCAAATCATAAGCACCCACCCTCTCATCCGCCCTCAACTTCAAACAATCCAACATATTCCTACTCAGCGCCTCCGAATAACAGAATGGCAACGGCTTCACACGCTTCGAGCAAGGATCCGTCAACCAATCCAAATCATCCCCGCGATACCTCTTCGGCATCTTAAACTCAACGGGCACCTCACCATGCCCCATACGATGGATCAGCGCACCCAGCGCCCACACATCGCCCGCAGGGGTATTGTACGGGAACTCCGGCGGCTGATAACACGCTGCTTCAGTTCCATCCTTATCGCCTCCTATGACCGCGAGCCCGAAATCACCAAGCACGATATCAGGCGTGAGATTTTCAGCGGAGCGAGGCGTGCGCAGGAAGATATTGTCGGGCTTGCTATCGCAATGAACCACCGGTCGCCAACTATGCGGCATTTTCCCGCTCTTATTGGGATCGCTGCGAGCGTAGCCGGTATGAAGATAAGCTAGCGCTTCGGCCATTTGTCGAAAGACGTGCCAGATGAAGGCTTCGCTGGAGCCGGTGTCGGGGTAGAGGTAGCTTTGGAGGTCGCCGCCGGCGCAGTAGTCGTAGTAGGTGTGCAGCTCGTCACACTTCTTGTCGAAGGTGTAGGAGATGAGATTGATGATGCGGTCGTGTGGGCGCAGGGTGTCTCGGAGTATCTTCACTTCGCGGGGGGTGTTGCCTTGGATCATGTTTTTGCGGATGATGTGGGCTTTTTTGCAGACCACCAGTTTGCCATCGCCGATTCGTTGGTGGAGTTCGCAACTGCCTTCGGAGCCTTCGCCTATGATTTTGATCAGTTGGAGGGCATTTGGATCAGCTTGTTTGAGGCTGTGATGTGTTGCTGCACGTTCTCGTCGTTTGGGTTCATCACGGCGGCGGTCTTCCCGATCTCGTTTCGCTGCGAACATTCTGAGTGACAACTAGCAACAGTCTGTGCTGGAGTGAAATACAACTTACCTATCACCCTCAAGAAATGTGATACATATGTGCGTGCACCTGCTTCAAGTATCCACCGTCAGTGTGCCGGGAAAGTGTCGAGACAAAGCGGAATCGAGGTTTGAATACGCATTGTCCCCTGCAGGAGACAGGGTTCAAAGGAAAAAGGCAACACATTGTGGCTGTCAAAGTCTTGGAAGACAAGGCTCTTTTGTGGGATTGTCGAGGGTGAATCAATGAGATCGTTAGCCAGTCATAGAACTTCCGAAGCGAGAAGTGCAAGAACTATGAACATGGACGGAACCCAAGCAGGGAATGGCGGAACCATCGTAGGAAAGCAGAAGAACACAGCAGGTGACTTGACACACCATCATCACTTCAACTAGAGATCTAAAGAAGGAGTGATGAAAGAAATCAGAAGCCATAATAGCAGATGGTCGCAGAAAGCAGTCAAAGTACCTCGATGTACCATCGCGGAGAGCCGTTCCCAAGAAGCATAGTGATGGCGCCCTGTATGTGGATAATTTGGCATGTTTTAAAAGAGTGGAATTGTAAACAAAAAGCAATGGAGAACAACGACATTGTGGAATCATGCTTGGAGCCGGATGATTGTTTCGAACGTGCTCATTCCTTACAACATCGTAAGCTGGATCCATACAGAGCGTCTTTTATGCACCCTGTGGTAAATCTTACCCTCGACCATGCCTGGAGCGATGATGTTCATGATGATCGCCGCCGTGGCCTTTGGGATTACCCTTTCGTTGTCGACGGCCTTCGTCTAGAAGTTTCCGTCCTTGAGTCTCTTGCTGTTGCTCCTCACGTTCTCGCCTCTCCTCCTCCTGTGCCCGACGAATACTTTCTGCTCGCGCCTTTTCCCGCTCTTGAGCCTCCTCCTCCTCCTCCTCCCATTCTCGCCTGTCTTGCTTCTTCTTCCACATCGCTTTCTTCTTCCATAGCAGATCGACAAGGTCAACGCTGGTGATACGGACGTCCGGATCCAAGTCCAAACATCGCAGCATACATGAATCCAGTGCCTCCGAGTATCTCTTTGTATGCAACTGCTTGGCTCTTTTCGAGCTCGGGTTCATAGCCCAAGCCTGTTCGGCCGTTGTCCCCTCCGGTAGTGGCTCCACCAGTGCCAGCGCCTTCTCGGGCATTTTGCGCATTGGAACGCATCCATGGGCCAGATTGTGAATGATGGCGCCGAGTCCCCATACGTCTGTCTTTGCGCTCACGAAGGGGTATTCTGGTCCCTCGTATGTGGGTGTGCCGCCCCCTCCATCGTGGCTTGAGCCCACGAAGGCGTTGCCGAAGTCGCCGAGAACCAGAGAAGGGAGCTTGCCATATACGTACTCCTTTCGAAGGAATATGTTGGCGGGTTTGACATCAGCGTGGACGACTCTTCGCCAATTGGAAGGCCTATTGTCTGGATTGCCTCGCTTTCGGTCGGTGCCATAATCTGCAACGGCCACCGAGGTCAGCACTTCCTCGAGCAACAAAGATGGCAATAGCGGGCCGGGACAATGAAGAGAATGTATCAAAGAGAAGAAACATGCTTACGAAGAAATGCCAAAGCATCAGCGATCTGAACAAACACATTCCAAATGAAATCCTCGGATCGTCCAATATCAGTATCAACATCAACGAATCTTGTCAGATCTCCCCCTTTGTAGAAGTCGAATGCTATCTCAGAACTTATTGGATCAACCTTGCGCCAGTTTAAGCAATGTGCAATACCACGATGGTGGCAAGACCATCCTAAGAATGTAGACTTCCATAGGCTTATTATCTTGCCAATCAAGTCCTTCGTTTCTGCACATCTTGAAAGCCATATACACATCATCACTCCATCGCCTTTTAACCCAAACTTCCGCATGGTCGCCTTTATGGAGGAGACGGTGCGAGTCGTATCTGTTAGTCGTCTTTTTGGGGGCTTGGAGGGCTTGGAGATCCTGCTCAGCGGTCCCGTCCGTCGGGCGAGGGATCTTCATTATCTGCTTGTTCGCCATCGCAATATTCTCAAAATTCGGTAGATCGTAAGGGAAACGTGCTAAGGTATGGAAGCAACCTGGCACTGTAAAATTTGGGTGTGCTGGAGACAGCTTTTGGTTCTTGATGTAATAATTGATGAAGTGGAATATTGTAGGCAAAGTGAGATGTTCTCGGGTGTCATGGGTAAAGAGAGGGAGATACATAGAGTAGTAGATATAGATAGAGGACAAAGAGGGGGCTGTGTGTATCTGAAATAGACCGCTACGGACGTTGTAAAGGCATGTGGCAATGTACCACGTCAAGAATGCTAGGCTCTCCTCCAATGAGGGCATGTAGCAGTGTCCAGGGATCTATCGGCGTGACTGGAGTTTCCTTAAGTGCGATATCTGAAACTGTCAGAGTCTATAAGTAAAGTCTTGGAGAGCCGATACCCAATGCAACGCCCGACGTTATCATACGCTGTCACGGTGGGACTCCTTGGCCCTACATATCCGTGGATCTGATGCTGCTACTATGGTTTTGGGTCGTCACTATTCCTGGCGGAACCTTTGTCAATAAGCAAGCGTGGTGCGAGATGGGAGGCTGCCGATTGGTCTGCTCTAATTTGGTAACCTTGGTATGGTCTCCAGGAACAAAGTGTTTGTGGCATCATGGGCAAGTTGCTCCACTCGTCGAATGGAATGGATTGCATGAGCTATGTACTCCAATTGTTAATTGTGGTCCGGGTTGCCGCTCGTATGTCGTAGGTAATTCGATCGCGCCAGAATAATCTCTATAAGTCTGATGTAACTTTGGCCGCGTCCAAGACTCGCCCAAGAACCCTAGCAAGTATGGTCTGATGCGGTCGACCCTGCCACTTCACTCTATCCCTTACCAGAATTTTGACAAGACGTCTGCTATCGATACGATCTTCTGGTTGCAACACCAAACAGCTCATCATGTTGTCACTCAGCTCTTGCGAGTATCTCGTCGTCAATGGTCGAGCATCTTTTGACCTAGGACTCCGCATCCATGCGACTTCCTCTTCTTCGCCAGCGGCATGGACCTCCCGCGGAGTTGGCCTCTGAGGAGGATAGCCATGAGCTAGGGCATGAATGATAGCGCCAAGTCCCCAGATATCCATTTTGGCAGTCACAGTAGGCCATTCCGGACCTTGCCAGGAGGGTGTACCTAAACCATCGTGGGTAGTTGGGTCCAATGTGGCGAGGCCAAAATCGCCTAGGACGAGAGGGGGAAAACCACCGCCTGATATGTACTTTCTGACAAGGAAGATATTAGCGGGCTTAACATCTCGATGGACCACACGGCGCCAGGGGGAAGGAATGGTGTTTGGGTGATCCCGGCGGTAGCCATAGTCTGCAGATTTTGTCAGCCTCCCACAATTTCTTAATCTTGAAGTCCAGAACGTTGGTCCGCGAATAGTATGGACGAATGAAGGAACTCACACTCACGGAGGAAAGCAAGAGCATCAGCAATCTGCAGGAATACATGCCAAATGAAACTCTCATGACATCGCTCATGTGTCAACATGAGGCTCGACAGATCACCTCCTTTGCAATATTCGTAATACACTTCCAAGTTGTCCTTTTGAATCTCAGCCCAACCGTCGCAATAGAGGATCCTGAAGTGATGTGGGACGATGTACCGAAGGATATGAACTTCCAACGGTCGTCCGTTGTATTCCACCCATCGATCCAACCTTTTACGCACCACGAGCTTCTTATCGCTTTGACGTTCGCAAAGCCAGCTGGGGCCATCGCTGCCTTCCCCGATGATTCTGATCTCTTAGAACCGCTCTAACGTTGCTAGCCGCGGGAGCTGACGTTGTGGCATTGCGGTTGGTTTGCTTCCCAAGATACTCGCAACAAGATGAAACTGCTTTTTCTATTGTTGAACAGGTCGGTGAGGTGTAGTCGGTGTTTTGCAAAGACGAAGGAGGGTACGGGGAGGCAGAAGACGAAATGACAAACTTGATAAATACTGTATTGCTGCCAATTGCTTGCCTCACGTCAAGTGCATCCTCTAGATATCTACTACATGTTGCACTATAATCTGCCCGGTCCGGCAGGGAAACGGGCAAGATTTCGTATTGGCTTTGCCACTCTCCGCCTTGGGAAGCTGTTGCGTGCGTAGACGTATCTGCACCCAGCTTCCGGTTTTCAATGTAGCGAATAGCTGCGGTCCTTGGTTGAATTTCGTAGTTCGTCACCGGCAGATCTGTAACCCATTGGGCTCCGATCCCTTGACATAAGTCTTATCTGTAGATTTCCTTCACGGATAAAGGACTCTTGTGGCCTTGGAAGACTTGACTAGTCCGAAGCTGACATAGAGTCCCCGTCCCATGAAGGCACGCCTCAAAGTATACGAGCCCGGGAGCACCACAGTCCATTAATTTCAGCATGGCTCTTGTTGGCGCTGTAAGCTCTTTGTGGCCCTATCTATCCTAGGTAGAGACATTCACGGACTTCATAAGAAAGACGCTGTTACGGGAATCCTTCAGAAAGCCATTTGCAGCTGTTGGTGGGAATATGCGCAAGTGAGATCTGGGCGTTTTGCACTCAAGAAGTAGCCGAACCGGCGTAGGTATTCATCCTTTCCGGAACCCAAGATGATGACTTCGGTCCCATACATCTATGTACCGGAATACGGGCTGTCATCTCGTTAGAGATTGATTGTGTGGAACCCTCCATGTGGGAAGCTTATTCGAGTGCCACGAGGGAAGGCGGCGGAGACGCTCGGGCAGCACCCAATGAAGACACGAAATACTCGATTCTACAGGTAAGGCCTAGACAGGTCCTACCATCAAGCCCAAGGCAACAGCTACGGCTCCTCCTTGCCCAAAGCCAGCTTCAAATCAGCCCTCAACCATAAAGTCGACGGCCAAAGGAAATAGACTATAAGCGTGTTCGTTATCTGGCTTCCTTTTACTGAGTATCGGAAAGGGCAGAATGTGATATTTGGGACTGAACAGTCAATGTGAACATTGAACGTGGTGATTGACATCATCTATCAACATGCTGTACGCCGCAAGTGTTGATCTTGTGTACTGTAATCTTTTCCACTACATTGTTCTCTCCATGATCAAACCCCATTGCAGGCACAGTTCCCGTCTCTTGGAGCGCGGCCGAGGGCTGAAATTTGGTGTCCTTGCCAAAGCTATTGTCGTCATGTCATGCTTCGGTGGGAGGGCGATTGCAGCTAATCCTGAAGACTTTCGATATACAGTCTTCGAGTATCAATGGATGTAGGTCACAGGTAATTAGAGGATAGTCATCGAGATCCTTCTCGTTACTGAATTCTCAATACATGGATGCGAAATAGCACTCGTAGCAGGAAGGTGTCTAGGCCCATCGGGTTAGCAACAATCAAGCATCTTCTTCAGTTGGAGTGCCTGCTTACTGGTTGGTTGACTGTGTCAGTCTGTCGATCGTTGAGGAAGCTGCGTATTGGTCATAGGTTCTTGAAGAGCGAGCCCGTGATCGAGGTTCCTCAACTTTGGAATGCTGCACAATTTGGTCCAAACATAGCTAGGCCGTCGAACAGCACGCTTTGCTGTACTTGCAAGAAAAAATGCTTTATTGGCCCGCATGGAAAGGATGAAGCAAACAGCGGCGAGGGATGATACTGGGGCTGGCTCGAGGTTTAGTCCGGACCTGGATTGTATCGATCGAGGCTCAAATTTGGACCTCCATTAGATTGATGAGTACCTCAGGTGGTGCTATTGTGATATGCTGCAGCGGAGCAAAACGTTGATACGAAATTGTGCTCAGGAAGCCTTCTATGAACCCACAGGAGAGGCCATGAGGCACTTGCTGGCCCTGTACAATGGTCCGGCTTCCGGTACCTGCAGGGAAAAGCAAGGCGGTCAAGTAGTCATTTATGGAGAGCAATGTTGGCAGGAAACTGCCAGCTGCCAATGGTCGGTCCTTTCGTCTTGTGGAGAGGCACCATGTGGAGAGAAGCCCTCTGCATCAGAAGAGTGACTGATACATTGCCAGATGGAAATCGTACTGACGGTTGGCTCGACTTGTAGCTTATCGCTGTTGCTGTGTTCGGCCGGTGAACAGTTCCCTCACGGTCCGAGAAATGTGGAGTCTGGTCTATACTGTTGAATCTGGGGATCGAGGAACATATGGACTTGAGGCTGAACAGGTGTTGATTCGACTTCGACAAAATCTTCAATGGGTGGCAGCTTCCAGGGATCCACCGGCTTCTCGTCCCCTTCAGTCGAAGTTATCTCCAACGCTGCAGGTCGAATATCCATCAATTTGCCTATCGAATTTCGTGCCGAAATTGGATCCTTTTTTCTCTTCTCCTGATAATGTACATGTACCTGATGGACGTATTTCCTGTCTCTGTTGTACTCCCATCGGTCATGGGCTTTAATGACTACAGGAGCGACCCAGGTAGTCGGACAGAGCTTCATGATCAAGTCATTGAGAGCTTTCTTCTTCGACTTTTTCTCCAACTTATTCTGTTGATATGGGGCTTTGGCCAGGTAGCTCTGGCGCTTCTCGAGTCTGCGTATGACATGCTCCGCGGGCTGTTTGGGGAGGATATCGAACATGTGTGACATGCGGAGGTAATATGCAACACTGAGGGAGTAAGGCAGGTTCGATACAGAGTAGAAGATGTAGGAAGTGGGGCGACGCTTGAAGTAACGGGAAAGAAGAGGAGGAGGGGAAGCGGGTCGTTTTCATGGTCACAAATTTTCTTAGATGAAGCCATGTGGGCACGCGTGCGTTGAGTGGGGGAACCGCTGCAAGGGGGATATCACACTTGCAACAGGTTAGACCAAATCATGTGGGATCCCAAAGAGGAAGTGGATGAGCGGCCCGGTACTGAGGATGGAAGCTTGTGTGAGCTAGCAACGGTCCTGGGGAAGCTAGAGTGAGATGCCGAAAGCTAGAGAAGCCGAAGAATTGCTTATTTTCGTGGCCGGCGTCCGGCATCTTGGTACTGGGCCTCGACGGTCATTAGTCCAGTCATCATACTTTACGGAGTATCGTTCCGATGATTGGAGGATTGTACGACAAGCTGTGCATGATCCTGTTCCGGCTGGAGCTGCATCGTTTTTGTTGTGGGTGACAGAGAAGAGCAGCCTGCCGAGGCTACCAGCTTCCCTGGGCGACTACCTTATGCAGCACCGACGATTTGTGTGAGCGTGCATACCGGAAGAAAGGCTCACTATTCAGTGGGGAGTTTGGACCCCTGGTTATACTAAAGTAGCATATCAGGGGTGCAGGTGCAGAGAGAGGGCTGGAAGGTCTTGGCATTGTCGGCCCGAGGAGACCGCCAAGGCCCGCCAATGTGTGCTTTGCAGTATCACCAAGGTGAACCCTCCACTCAATGGGAGACTCAAGACCCTCATCCAACCCAACAGCTCCTCCGACCTCACAACCCAACAACGACATGGACCAAGAGCTCGACCCTGAACTTGACATGGTCATAGACCCAGCACCTCCAGACCCCGAAAACCCGGACCTGGACGCTCCTTTGCCCGAGACAAGGGAGCCTACAAGAAAAGACATATCATTGCGGGAATTCTTAGGCAAGATGGACGACTACGCTCCCATTGTTCGTTTCCCCCCCCTCCCCTCGCACCC
>JAABUK010008032.1_pt1 | contig 14969 bp, 13 predicted proteins | sample 5559141 | NCBI WGS metagenome assembly JAABUK01 (sample SAMN10711869, study PRJNA513367) | rock metagenome | isolation source: Antarctica rocks | place: Antarctica: Victoria Land, Pudding Butte nord | collected 2016-01-03
TGTCGGGGCCGTTGGCCGAGACGGGCGGGGCGGCGGTCGCCATCCCGCTCTCGCCCTGCCACTGCACGATCAGCAGCGGGTCGAGCCCGAACCGCCGACCCAGCGCCACGAGCAGGTCGGCCCGCGTCACCAGGGGTGAATCGGATCTGATCGCGGCGATCAGGCGGGCGAGGCGCGCGGCATCCGACGACCCGTGGCAGAGGTCGCGAATCGAGGCGGTCGTCGGCGTGGGGAGGGCACCGGTGGCGCAGCGCGTCGGGTAGACACCCCCGCCGGCGGGGGACGACGCGCCGAACAGTGCGCCGACAACCGTCCCGACGAGCGCCAGCACGACCACCACGGTCAGGAGCGGGAGACCGCACAGGGCGAGGCAGCCGCAGCCGAGCCAGCGCACCGTGACCTCACCGGGCGCGCGCGACCGGGCGCAACGCCGCCCGCCCGCCGCCCGCGTCCGCCGCGTCGCCGCCGTGGCGACCGGGACGCAGCGCCTCACGCTCCTCCGGCGTCATCGCCGCGAGTGCGCGCACCGCCGCCCACACCGCCGCGGGGGTCTTCTCCCCGCGCCCCCGGTGCCGGGCGATCAGCAGGTCGCGCAACTCGCGGTCGGGCTGATGGCTGGTGAAGAGCCAATACTCCTCCGGCGTCACGTACAGGTCGACCGCCCCCGAGGCGGCCCCGGAACGGGCCACCAGGTAGGCCCCCGCCTTCTGCCCCTTCACGGTGCGCAGCCGGGCCACCTCGGCCTCCTCGTCGGCCGTCAGCCCGAAGACCACCCCGACGCGGCGGCGATTCTCCTCGCTCTGGCGGAGGAGGAGTTGCACCGACGCGTTGTCCAGGACAACCCGGCCCAGCACCCCCTCGTAGTCGCGCACCGACTGGCTCATGTTGAGCGTCGCCACGCCGTGATGACGCCCGGTACGGGCCGTCTCGCCGACGAAGCGGGCCGACGCGGGATGCTCGAGCCAGCTCCAGCCTTCGTCGAGGATCAGCAACACCGGCAGGGCCGAGCGCCGACCGATCGTCGTCCAGACGTGTTCGAGGAGCGGCAGCATCACCGCGGCGAGGAGCTCGGGGCGGCGGGAGAAGCCCTTGAAGTTGAAGACCTCCAGCGGGGCATCGCGCCGGATCGTCGTCGGCCCATCCAGCAGGCCCGCGTAGGTCCCCTCCCCGATCCACGGCGCCAGCCGGTCGGCCAGCGCGCCGAGGAGCTTCCGCCGGTCGGGCTCATCCTCGGCCGCCGCGACGCGGCGCAGGTGGGCGTGCAGGTGCCGCTCCCACGGCCCGGGTGCGGCGGGGCCTCCCGCTGCGCTGCTGGCGGCGTGCTCGCGATAGACCGCGCGACAGGCCCCCTCCAGGAGCGCCCGCTCCGGCAGCGGCAAACCCTGTCCCGGCTCCGCCAGCAGGATCGCGTGGAGATCGAGCAGGTAGTCGATCTTGTCGCGATCGGGCGCGACCTCGCCGGGCGCGAGCTGCCAGGGATCGACGCGGAACCCGGAGTCGAGCCCCACCTGGTGGACCATCGCCCCCGGGACGGCCGCCACCAGGTCGTCCCAGTGGCCGGTCGAGTGGTCGAAGACGAGGACCCGCCCCGGCCACGCGAGGTGCTTGAGGGCGAACGACTGCGCGAACATCGTCTTGCCCGAGCCCGAACCGCCGAGGCAGACCATGTTGTAGTTATCGAGCGCGGCGTGGAAGAGGTCGAGGGTCACCGCCTCGTGGCCCGGGCTGCTGAAACCGATCAGGCGCCCGCCCGGCGTCCCCGCGCGCCCCTGGAGGAAGGGGAGGGAGTCGGCCAGGTTCGGGCCGATCACCCGATAGCTGAGGCCGGCGGGGTTGACCCCGAGCGGGAGGGTCGCCTGCCAGGCGCGATCCTGCCACCCCAGGCAGCGGTCGATCGAGGTGCCGCCGGCGTCGCCGAGGGCCTTGGCGACGGTCGCCGCCGCGACCCGCAGTCCCTCCGCGGTCGTCGCTCGGGTCGCCACGAGGGCGGCGAAGCGGAAGGTGCGCAGGTCGCCAGCGGCCATCGCTTCCAGCAACTCGCGCCCTTCCCGATAGGCCTCCTCCTGCTCGAGATCGGGCAACTGGCTCTGCGCCTCCTGCCCGCGCAGGACGCCGTGGCGCTGCCGCAGGGTGCGGGTGAGCGCGCGGCGTTCCTGCGCCTTCTGCAAGGGGGTGACGTGCAACGCCAGCCGGAGCGGCACCCCGGCCGTCGCCAGCCCGCGCAGCCAGCCGGCGACGGTCGCCTCTGGCAACGCCCGCAGCGCCAGGGTCTGCTCGTAGCCGCCGTCCAGCCGGATCCACTCGCGCCGACGCACCAGTCGGCTCTGCCCCAGCCGCTCGCGCAGGGTGCGCGTCTCGGCCGGTGGGGCCTCCGCGCGCGGAGCGGCCACGTCGCGGCCCCATTCGGGATTGGCACATTCCCAGAGGAGGTCGATCGTCCCCTGCCGCCCCAACGGCGTCGCGCGCACATCCAGCTCGGCGAGCGCGCGGCCCAGGGCCTCGCTGGCCTGGTCCAGCGCGGTCACGGTACGGCCGTGCGCCTCCCGCCCGCGCCCCAGGATACGCCGCCGCCGGAAGCCCCGCCCCAGCGCCCCGCCGGGTCCGGCAGGGCCGGGCAGGCTCAGGACGGCGTAGAACCGCAGATCGGTGACGTGCCGACCGACGAGCTCCCGCGCGTAGGCGACGCCGAGCGCGCGGGTGTAGTCGGCGAGCCCGGGCGGCGGGGCGTACTGCGCCAGGTGCGTCGGCACCCAGTCGTCGCCGCGCAGCGGGCGGTTGAACGCCAGTAACTGGAGTCCCGCGTCGGGCGGAAGGTAAGCGAGCGCATCCCCGAAGCGACCAACGGTCAGCTCGGCCGCCTCGGCGCCCTGGATCGCCAGGTTGACGCCGTCGCAGGCGAGCACACGCCCGTACCGCCCCGCGACGGTGACGAAATGGGTCTCCTCGATGGCGAGCACCGGGATGAGGTCGCTGACCGGCGTGTGGCGCGGCAGGCGGGGACCGCGCGCGGGTCTATCAAGCATCGGGGGGGTCCTCCTCGTGGGGACGGTCGTCATACAACTCGAAGCGTAGCGGGCCGCGGCGCGGCGGGCCCGGCAGGTGCTCGGTCGGCGTGATCAGCGCATGCCAGGCGCGGCGCGGGAGTTCGACGAGCGAGCCACCCGCCCCCCCGCCCGTGAAACCGAGGGCCAGGCCGACCATCGTCGCGCCCGCCACGACGCGCGCCATCGGGGGGACGAAGTCGATCCGGGTGAACACGACCCAGACGAGCACGATCGCCAGGACGGCCACGGCCCACTGCGCCAGGGTGAAGGGGCCGAGCTTCAGGGGATCATCCAGGTGGCGCGGGGTGCGATTCACGGTGCGCGGCATCGTGCCTATCCCCTACCTGGCGGTCCCGCCGCCGGCGGCCGTCGCCGCGCCCCAGAGGGTCGTGACGATGAAGGGCGCGAAGGCGATCAGGAAGAGCCCGAGTCCGACGCGGGCGAGCTTCTCGGCGCCCTCGCGATGGCCGAGGAAGAATTGCACCGCCGCGGCGACGAAGACGACGATGCCGAGCCCCACGATCGGGGGGACGAGCAACTGGTTGTAGACGTTGAGGAAGAAATTGTTCACGGGTGCCCCTCCTCTGGGTGGTCGCCGCGCGGTCGCGGCGTGTCAATTTCGGACCGCAAGCTATTGCCGGTAGCCGGGCATGCGGCGGGGCACGACAAGGCATCGCCGCTCACCCCTCGGCCAGCCGCCCGAGCACGGCGGTCAGCCCGCCCTTGATCGCGCGGCGATAGGGGGTGGGCAGCACCTCCGGTGTCAGCACCTTGTCGTTGATCCGCCGCCGCAGCTCCGCAGAGTAGGGCACGTCGATCACGGCGTTCAGCCCGGTCGCGGCGGCCCGGATCTTGTCGGGGTCGACCGGGTCGCGGCGCCCCGCGAAGCCGACCCCATTGACGACCAGGGTCATGTCGCGCCGCCCCCGGCTCCCGCGCGCGCCGGCCCACTCCGGACCGGCGGCGTCGGCGACCTCGCGGAACACCCCCCGGTAGTCCTCGGCGTAGGCGGTTGAGGCGAGGTAGTCGATCGCGGCCAGGGTGGTCAGCAGCGGCGCCTCCTCCGGCTGCGTGACGAGGACCAGGTGGTCGGCGGTCTGGATCGCCCACTGCTGCAGCCGGTTGGTGAAGCTCGTGCCGCAATCGAGGATGACGGTGCCGAAGTAGAGCTTCAGCAGGCGCAGGGCCCGCGCGTAGTCCCGCGGGCTGAGGCGCGCCATCTCGTCGGGGCGCTGCGGCGCGGTCAGCACCCCCAGGCGCCCCCACATCGTCAGGTAGCCCTGGACCCGGTTGACACCGCCGCGCTCGGCGGCGACGAGGCCTTCGAGCAGGTCCTGCACGGTGCGCGGGTTGGGCTCGGGCAGGAGTTGCCGGACATTGCCGAGGTCGGGATTCACTTCCATGACGACGGGCTTGGCCGCGTCGAACGTGCCGAGCAGGAGGCCGAGCGCGAGCGACGTGGTCGACTTGCCGGCGCCGCCCTTGGCACCGAGGACGGCAACCGTCTTACAACCATCGGTGAGGGCCGGGCGAGACAGCAGCCCCGCAATCACCCCGTCGGTCTCGGACTCGATGCGCCCGGGCTGGGTCAGTTCCTTCAGGCGTCGCTGGGCTCGTGTGTGCCAGAGTATGACCGGACTCGGCGCGTAGCGTCGCAGGCCCGGTACGGCTATTTCCGGTCGTCCGCCAGATTGCAGCGGCCCCCTGGTGTGCAACGCAGCCGCCGAAGCCGGTGGGGGCGCGTCGATTACCAAAGAAGGGGCGGGTGTGGTCGTCGTAGCATCGACAAGATACCTGACGTCATCCCGGCTATCGGCGTCAGCGACACGCTTTGGAGAGTGAAAACTTGCTGGTTCAGCCGAGGGCTCGCGCCCGCGCTCAACACTATCCTCTAGCAGGCGACCCAACCAACGATGGTGTGGTGAAGGGAGGTGAGGATCGGGCCGCCCAAGCTCGTTATCGGGCTTCACTCCTGCATCAGCCTCTTGGCTGGAAGCAAGGCCATTTTGCGTCGCCACAGCTTGGGCCTGCGCCGCGCGGGGACGTTTACGAGCGGTAGCAGGCTCTATCACTGGCGGTGCCTCATCCTTGCCAGCCGCTTGGTCCATCGCCGACATGGGCATTACTCCTCAAATAGAAAAGGATTTACCTTCAAGGTTTTCCATAAAGGAAATAATACATCGCCGAGGATTTCCTGTCTAGGGATAGCGATGAGACTATCTGTTCGTCTATAGTAATGCGATAAGGCTGATGACTCGCCGAGGAAGGGGGAGATGAGCGACGACACGTACGCTGAGGATAGGTCCATGGCTGCATCAACTTTGGCGGAGAAGCTCGACCTACTCTTCAGAACGCGACACCCCGCGGGACGGGGCGAATATACCTACGAGGAGGTCGCCGAGGGGATCAGACAGCTGGGCGGGTCGACGATCGCGGTTACCCAACTGTGGCAGTTGCGGACCGGCAAGCAGACCAATCCACGGAAGAGCCAACTCGAAGCGCTCGCGAAATTCTTTAGAGTGCCAGTGCATTACTTCTTCGACGACGACGAAGAAACCAAGCGGATTCAAGCGCGGCTGGAACTCCTTGCTGCAATGAGGAACAACGACGTCGAGCGGATCGCTCTGCGCGCGGCCGATCTCTCGTCAGAAACCCTCCGAGCGATCGCGCAAATCATCGAGAACGCGCGGCACATCGAGGGCCTACCCAACGGGGGAGATCAGAAGCCACACCCACAGAGCAAGGCAGCCTCACGGACAGACAAGCCAGACGAGGAGCAGCAGGGATGATCGTGAAGACGGTGCAGCGATACGTTGGAGTTGCATGGCGGCAGCGCATCGCCACGAAGGCCCTGCGCGAACGCTGCGAGACGAAGTTGCGCGAGCTGCCTATCCCCACGCCCTGCGATGGACATACCTTCTGCGATGCCCTGGCTAGGCACCGCAGACGACCTATCGCCCTCCGACCGTTACCCTTGCGAGCAATGACCGGACGGGGCACGTTGTACGGGCTGCTCGTCAGCGATCCATTGGGCGATACCATTTATTACGAGCGGGACACGAGCAAACTGCATCAGCAACAGATCATCGCACACGAAGCCGGGCACCTGATCTTGGAGCATCCCTCCGCGCTCGTCGACCCTGATGAACTGACGCCGCTACCAAACGAGATACTTGAGGGCGTCCAAGTGGTCCACCTGCATCGCCGCGATGGCTCTTCAACAAAAGAAGAAGAAGAGGCCGAGATGTTGGCCACGCTCATCCTCAAGCGTGCCGCAGCGCTGCACCTGGCGGTACAGGTGCTCGAGCCGCAATTGATCGAGGCGCTGACGCGCCTGGAACCGTTCTATGACGCCGATACCACCCAACTTTACCGATGATCTGGGAAGTGCTCCACCTTAGCATTGTCCTGCTCGTCGCAGCAACGGCGCTCGATAAACTACGGTCGCTGAACTGGCGATCGTGCGGGGTGATCCAGCGGGCTAACTGCTGGACTTTGACTGCGATCGCACTCGCCTTGGCTATCATGCTTCCACCGGTGTACCTGGCGATCGATCAATTCACGGGCATCCCGAACCTGGCCGGGTTGCTCAACACCCACCTGGTAATGTTCGGCCTTTGGGCCTTCCAACCAGTTGTAGGGCAACTCTTAGCATCCGGGATAGAGCACCGCATGATCGACCAGCGTCTCGCGCAACGCATGCAGGCCCGGCGCAAGGTCCTGGGCAGCCGCTGGCTGCTGATTGGGATCATCGCGGCCCTCGCGGTGCTGTTCGCCCTCGCGCCGGTACATGGGGCGGAGGCACCCGGCTTCAATGGGCTTATAGCTCGCTACGGCGAAGTGCCCTTCATGACTGAATACACACTCATCGCGGCGGGTTATCTGGCGCTGCTCACCTTCGATCTCTTCCTGCTCGCGCGGACGGGAATACAGTCGGGTTTGACCGCGCCGCTGCGGCTGCGCGCCAGGTTACAAACTTACGGCTGGGTCGCGGCTTTGGCGGTGCTGCTGCACGAGTGCCTCTATGTGGCACTCCGCCGACTGGATATGGCGTATCCCGCAACTAACAGCCAGGCCATAAGAAGTGGATTGCTGATCGGCAGCGTTACGCTCCTGATGAGCGGTGGCTTCATCGACCTCTACGGGTGGGCATACCACTACCGTGCCTATCGCCAGCTTTTCCCGCTCTGGCGGGATTTACGCCGGGCAACCCCCGAGATCAAGCTGCGGGTACTGTTCCAACCATCACGATCGATCTTGGGCGACGCGCTCGCCATGAACGATCTCCAGCTGCGGTTGCAGCGACGGACGACGGAAATCCGCGACGCAGCGCTGGCGCTGCGCCCGTATATCAACGCTGCGGCGGTCGATCGCGCCCGGCACCTCTGCCGCATCGCGGGGCTCACCGAGGAGGATACACGCGCGACGGTCGACGCCGTCGCCCTACGCAGCGCCATCCACGCAAAGCTGTCCGGTGACAAGCTCGAATGGTTACCGCTGCCTGCCGCCGCCGACACTGCAGATGGGATGGGCACTATCGACAAGCTTATCGAGCGGGAAGTCGCACACCTGCAACGCGTAGCCCGCGCTGCCCGGCGATCATCGATCGTCGCTGTCGCGCTTACAAACATGGAGAGGGATACCGTCAGCGACCGCCTGATGCGACAATTATGAGCAAGCGCAATACGATCGGGACGGTACGCCGCATCAGTCGCGACAAGTCTATCGTCGCGGTCGCCGCTGCAGGTCTGATCCTGCTCGTCCACCTGCTCCTCTTCTTGCGGCTGCTCCCCAACCGCTGGCGCATCACCAAGCTGTCCGCGCGTACCTCCTCGGAGGCGGGGCGAGCCAAAGGTCTGCCGCGATTGTCAGTCATCGTCCCGGCATGCAACGAGCGGGAAGGAATCGGTTCGGCGGTTGACTCAATGCTCCGCCAGGACTACCCCAATCTCGAACTGGTCCTGGTGAACGACCGCTCCACCGACGACACGGGGCGAATTATTGTGCGGCTGTCGGACGCGCACCCGGACCAGGTGCGGGTGGTCACGGTAAAGACGCTTCCGGCAGGGTGGCTAGGTAAGAACCATGCCGCGTGGCTTGGCTCGCGGCACGCGACAGGCGACTGGTTCCTGTTCACTGATGCAGACATTCTGTTCGAGCCGACGTGCTTCAGTCGAGCCGTTGCCTACGCCGAGGACGTTGGGGCCGACCACCTGACGCTCTTCCCAAACGTGCAGGCCCATGGCTACTGGCTCGACGCCTTCATCACCTTCTTCGTTTACGCTTTCAGCGCTTCTCAACGCCCTTACCTCGCCGAGGATCCGCGGAGCGACGTGGGGATAGGGATCGGTGCCTTCAACCTCATCCGGCGAGAGGCCTACGAGCGGATCGGCACCCACATTGCTATCTCGCTGCGCCCGGATGATGACATACGCCTCGGCATGCGTGTGAAACGGCTCGGCATGCGGCAACGCGCGTTGAGCGGCGTGGACTTGATGAGCGTGGAATGGTATCCCTCGCTCGGGACAGCCTTGCGGGGATTAGAGAAGAATCTGTTCGCAGCTTGCAACTACAACTTATGGTTGGCTGCGGGAGGCCTGATCGGCCTGTGGCTCACAACCATCGCACCGTACCTGTGGGTATGGCGCGCCTCAGGTTCGGTCCGGCGGCTTTTGCTCGCCGCAATCGGGCTCCACAGCTTTAACTATGCCTACGCGAATCGCCGGGAAGAGGGAGGCGTTGAGCGATACATCCCAGCGCTCCCAGTAACGGCGACAATCTTTTGTTACGCGGTGGCGCGGGCTACCTGGCTCACGTTCGTCCAGGGAGGGATACGCTGGCGAGAGACGTTCTACTCCTTAGAGGAGTTACGAAGTCAGAGCGGCTTGGAAGGAATACCTAGCCGATCAATCGGGCTGTTCATTCGTCGACGAGGCGCCGACACGGGGTCGGTCATCAGACGTCCACGGTGAGACACGACCGGTAGCGATGTCTCTGGCAGCCGCTGAGCCACCAAAATCGCGGAGAAATTTATTAAACCACTGATAGATTAATCCCGCCGCGCCTACATAGGCGGCGACCTCCGCAACACGTCTTACCGTATCTTTCATGCTTGATTACCCCATACTATCTGACGTGCATACGCACCGCTCGGTAAAGACGAGTATACACATAAGGGGTGGGTATCGGCATATATTCGAGCCAACTACGTCTACGCAAATGTGAAGGTCGGTCCGGCAATGTGCGCCCCCGCGCGGCTCGTCCTAAACGCAGCATGGCATTCGCTGGCGAGCCACCTTCTACTCGCTTGGGCGGTTGCGCGAACATACCAGTTTGGAAGAGTCAGCAGCAACACGCCAGCAAGCACCGTCGATGCCGCATTACAGCCCGGCACCGCCCCGGCCAAGATCAAAGCAGGCGCTAGCATACCCGCCCAACGGTAATCGGCGCGACGTCGTGCGCCTCTGCGTTTTACCATCCAGACCGTACCTATACGTAGCCCCGTCGTTACCATCGAGCATGACAACACGCACATATGTTCCCATCAACTCCTAATCATTTTGTTTTCTTAATTAGAAATAAATGCCTCAGTGTGCTATCCTAAGCAGAGAAAGAGTGCTCCGTAACTCCTAAGAAGATAGTGGACATGGCAGCATAAGCTGAGAGGAAATTTCGGGCCGAAAGTCAACCCTTAGCCTTACATGTAAATTTCGGAACCGAAAGAATGACCTTTACCTTCGGCGATTATTCATCTATAGTAGGGGCGTACGTACATTTTAGCGTGTGCCGGGCACGACGGGAGAACAGAGAAGATGATGACGATAGAGGTGCCAGCCAGCAGGAGCGGGGAAACCATCGTCCGGGCGGCACCAGTGCTGGCGGTGGTCAACCGCAAAGGCGGAGCGGGAAAGACATCGGCGACGCACAACATCGCCGGCGTCTGGGGGACGTGGGGCCTCCGAGTCTGCCTGGTCGATTTGGACACGGCGTTCAATCTCACGGAGGCCTGCGGCTATCCCGAGGAGCTGCGACCCGATGGCGGGGACTGGCTCGCGAGCGGAGAGCCGGAGCCCTGGCCGGTCCCCGCCATGCCCAACTGCGCGCTCGTGCCATCGGGGGGGCGACTCGCCGGTGGCATTGAGCGGATGGAAAAGCTGGCGATCGATCGGGAGCGCTACCTTGGCAAGGTGCTGACCCCGCTGCGCCAGCGCTTCGACGTGCTGCTGCTCGACACGAAGCCCGACCTCGACCTCTCGGTGACCGGCGCGCTCGCCGCAGCGACCCATGTCCTCGCGACGGCGCTGACACTGCCCCAGCCGATCTACGGCGTGGTGCGCTCCCTGGGCCTGGTGGAGGATCTGCGCGAGGGGGTGCCCGATCTGCGGGTCGTGGGTTTCCTGCCGATGGCCTACAACGCGCGCGGGCTGCGACCGGCGGCGCTCGGCTCGATGGTGGAGATGGCGCAGGAGTACGGCGTCATCTGCCTGCCGCCAATCCCGTACACCGAGCATGCGGGGAAAGAGTCGCAGACGCACATCCCGATGGCGCTGGCCTACCGTAACGCCCCTGTGGGACAGCACTATCGCTACGCCGCCGCGCTGATCGGGGAGCAACTCGGCCTGCCCGTCCCCGCCGAGTGGCTGGAGCGCGGGCGGCGACTGCACGAGCAGATGCTGCGGGAGGTGTTGCAAGGATGAGCATGAAGTTCGGCAAGGCCTCCAACCGACGCCTCACCCTCGCCGCCGTGCCGCGCGAGTCGGGCGCGGCCGACCGCCTCCTCGACAACAGCCGCCAGATGGTCCGACTCGATTTGATCGACGACAACCGCCGCAACCCGCGCAAGCGGCTGGATGAGGAGTCACTGCGCGAGCTGGCTGCGAGCATCGCCGAGCACGGCCTGTTGCAGGCCCCGGTGGTGCGCCGACACCCTGACGACCCGGATCGCTACATGGTCGTCCTCGGCGCGCGCCGCGTCGCCGCACACCGCATCCTCGGCCGTGACGAGATCGAAGTTATCGTCCGCCGCCTGGAGGATGGCCAGGCGTTCATCGCCTCCTGCGTCGAGAACGTGCAGCGGGTCGAGCTCTCTCCGCGCGAGGAGATGGACATGATCGGCGTGCTGATCGACGAGTTGGGCAGCCAGGACGCCGCCGCGCGCGCGCTCGGCAAGAGCCCGACCTGGCTCTCCAAGCGCAAGCGCGTCCTCGCCGCGCCGGCATTCGCCGCGGCGGTAGAGCGCGGGGAGCTCAGCCTCGACCACGCCTATGACCTGATCGCCCGCTCGCCCGATGAACTCACTGCCCTGGCGCACCTGGAGCGCGTCAGAGCCAGCGGGCAGAACCAGGGGGCGACCCGCGACGCCCTGGCACCGCGCCCGCGCCCGGCAGGGCCGACGGCGGAGTCCGCGGCGACCCCGGCCCTGCCGATCGGGCATACCCGGTCGGAGCGGGCGACGGAGGGGCAGACGCCGATTTCGGCCCGAAATGCCCGTGCGGGGGCCGTGACCATGCCGACCCGATCACCGCTGGCCCGCCCGGCGAGCGACGACGAGGCGGGCGACCGAGATCGGGTCGCGCGGCACGGGCAGGCGTCGACTGACGGGGCGGTCCCGATTTCGGCCCGAAATCGGGCGCACGAGCGGTCGGCATCGAGCGATGACGTCGGCGACGAGCTCGTGGACCTGAACACACTGGCCGTCGTGCGGCTCGTCCAGGACCGACACGGGCGCGCGTCGCGGCGGGCAATCCTGAGCGCGCTGCGCGCCGACCTGGCGGTGTTGGAGGGGGACTGACCCCGCGAGACGGGCACGGCGCCGGGGGGCGCGAGGATGAGGGGCACCGATGGCGTCTGAGAACTTCAACCGGCAGTTCATCTTGCTGGACTTCGCCGATCTGGACAACCCGGATTTCCTGGCGTTCACCCGGTCGCCGGAGTTCTCGACCTACCTGGTGATGCGTCGGCACATCTGGCGGTCGCCCGAGCCGCACTACATGGGCCTGCATGCCCTCTACGCCGACGGTGCCCTCGCCTGCTCGCTTGAGCGGGAGCAGATCGCCGATCTCCTCAACCTCTCCCTTGTGTCGATCAGCAACGACATCCAGGCGCTGGCGCGGCGGACGGTGATCGAGAGCCGCCGCACCGGTCGCCAGAACATCTTCGTGCTCGGTCGCTGGGTCCGGGACGAGGGCGCGTACTACGAGCACTTCCACCTCGACCGGCTTTACGTCAGAAGTAAAGAAAACTTGATATCAGGACTGGGCGATGTCAGAGATAAAGAAAACTTTACATCAGACGACAACCCATCCCGCCCTTCTGATCTAAAGAAATCTTTAGCCAATAATAGAGAAGAAAATACAAAAGGAAATACAGAAAAAGAGCGATCGAATATTCGATCAACCACCACACCAAAAGAAAAGGAGAAGACGCGAGAACGGGCTCCTCTATCGGCATCGCCGATAGCCACCAACGGCCCATCTTTACAAAGCACGCAGCAGTTGGGGGGGGGGGCGAGCGAGGCGGCTGAGCTGGCTGCGGTACGGCTCGAGCTGGCCGGGTTCATCGAGGACTTGCGTCGCGAGCTGAACGACCAGGCACCGGCCGGTGCCACACTGACGCGCGCGGTCAACCTCTACCGTCGTTCCGGCCTGTCGCCGGAGGAGTTTCGCGACCTGATGTACGACGCCCGTCGGCGCACCCAGCAGCATACCGGCTCGATCCGTGCCCAGCGGATCGACAAAGGGGTGGGTGGGATGCCGGGCAAGCCGAAGATGGCCTACTTCTTCGGCGTGTTGCAGCATGCCCTCGGTCTGGAAGGGGCGGACATGCCGGGCGCTGCCGAGGCCGACGCTTCGGTACCGTCGGTGCACTCGCCGGAATCTGCGGTACCGGCGGAGGTTTCCCCGCTACCAGCGGTTGGCACCGAGCGAGACTTCGTCGAATCGATCGCCAACGCCGCGATGAGCCGCAATGTTAACTGGCGACTGGCGCGACAGCTGGCCCAAGAGAATCCGCACCTGCTGGCCGATTGGCTCGACCACGGCGGCACATGGGCGCTGGCGCGCGATCCCGGCGTGGAGCTGGCCAAGCTGGTGCGGTCGGGGGAGCGCCCGCCCCAGACGCGCATCTCGGGGGACTAGCGGTTGCGAGAGCGATGAGGGGGAACCTGAGATTGGTTGGGGGAGTGGCGACAACAACGCGGATCGGTGGGACACATGGGCGTTGAACCCGGGCAGGTCCTCTCGGCCCACGAGGACTACGCGCGGCTGCTGGCCGATGTCCGCGCCATCATCGCGGTCGGGCGGGGGCGCGCCGCGGCGGCGGTTAACCAGGAGCTGGTCGCGACGTATTGGGCAGTGGGAGAGCGGATTGTGCGCGAGGAGCAGGGCGGGGCCGATCGTGCCACCTACGGGGAGCGGACCTTGGTGCAACTTGGGCGGGCGCTCGATCGTGAGTTCGGGCGGGGCTTCGGGCTGCGCTCGTTGCAGCTGATGCGCCAGTTCTACCTGGCCTACCCGATTGCGAACGCACTGCGTTCGCAATTGGGCTGGACCCACTATCGTGCCCTGATGCGCCTGCCCGATCCCGCGCAGCGGGAGTTCTACGGGCGGCTGGCGGCAACCGGCCGGTGGAGTTCACCCCCGTCCGACGTCTTCAAGGACCCGTACATCCTCGACTTCCTGGGGCTCGAGGATACTTACTCCGAGCGGGACCTCGAGGCGGCGATCCTCCGCAACAGCGAGCGCTTCCTGCTGGAGTTGGGGACCGACTGCTGCTTCGTGGCGCGCCAGCGGCGGCTGACGATCGACGGCGAGGATTATCACATCGACCTCGTCTTCTACCACCGCTCGCTGCGCTGCCTGGTGCTGGTGGACCTGAAGCTGGGGGCCGTCACGCCGGCCGACGCCGCGCAGATGCAGCTCTACCTGGAGTGGTCGAAGCGACACGACCGGCGTGACGGGGAGGAAGAACCGATCGGCCTGATCCTCTGCGGCAGCCGGGGCGAGCAGGTGGTGGAGCTGCTGCTGTCGAGCCAGACGAACCGGATGAAGGTGGCGCAGTACCTCCTGCCCGAGGATACGGCGGCGCTGAAGGCGCGGCTGGCGCGGGTCACCGCGGCCTATGAGGAATTGCACGAGCGCTCGCCGGGCGAGGAGCCGGACACCGGGGCGGAAGAATAACCGCCCCGCATACACGACATATCCCCTGGGTCCAAGGCTAGCTTGGCTAGACGGTGTTATCCATCCGGTAGGGGAGATGGTGCTTCGGGCCTGCATCGCGGCGCTCCTGGCGCTGGATCCGCGCGACCGGCGGTGCCTCTGCGCGCACCTCGCCTGTAATCCGATGCGGGCTGAGCTGCGTCGGGATGTGGTTCTCGCCCCGGTCGCCCGGTACCCGCTGGCCTTGCGTGGCCGGGACGGCGTGTGGTCCGACGCGGCGATCAGACGCGCGATCTCCGCACACACGCCGCTCCTTATCTGCTAAAGCGCTGGTACTCCCGGCGCAACCGCGCGGACGTCGGCCCGGCTTGGCGCCCATCAGCGCAGGCGCCGGAGGGCGCGGTTCGTCGCTGCGAGGTCGAAGGCCGCCGGGTCGAACGGGCCACCGAGCCAGGCCAGCAGCTCCCGGTACTCTGAGCCACGCCCGCGCCGCAACGTCGCCAGCAGGTCCGCGTAGCCGCCGATGCCGCCGCAGTCCTCCGGCGGGCAGGCGCCGCCCCCCGCCAGGCAGGTCGCCCCCTTCACCCCCGCATCGTGCCAGAGCAGCCCCTCGACGATGATCAGGTGGTCCCAGCCGTCACCGAAGTCGTACTCGTAGCGGAGAGTCGCCCCGACCCGGGAGGCGATCTGCCCGAGCCGCGCCCGTCGTGTGCTCTCCTGTGGCGGGTCATCGATCAATAGGTCGGGGTCGCCGTAGACGGTGTCGCCG
>JAABUK010008034.1_pt1 | contig 14967 bp, 13 predicted proteins | sample 5559141 | NCBI WGS metagenome assembly JAABUK01 (sample SAMN10711869, study PRJNA513367) | rock metagenome | isolation source: Antarctica rocks | place: Antarctica: Victoria Land, Pudding Butte nord | collected 2016-01-03
TTCATCTGGACGGCGTTCCTCCGATTCCCGTTCGCCCGATGATTGGCACCCTTGGGGTTGCGCCCGCGATCGAGGTGATTCTCTCCGGCGGGATGGGCTCCCATGGCGGGAATCTCGACGCCGAAGAGGTTTGTAAGGGCAGCACGATCTACCTCTCCGTCTTTGTCGAGGGCGCGTTGCTGGCGCTGGGGGATGCCCATGCGGTTCAGAGCGATGGCGAGCTTGGCAGCGTCGAGATGCGCAGCGTGGTCACGCTCAGCTGCGAAGTGATCAAGATCCACGGCAAGGCGATGCCGTGGCCACGCATCGAGACCGCTGACTCGATCGTCACGGTGGCCGTGGGGCGGCCGCTCGAGGACGCGCTTCGATCCGCCCTGCGCAACATGATTCTTTGGCTCGAAGGAGCCTATGGGATGAGCAAGCATGAGGCCTACCTGCTGATCGGCGCGGCGGGCCATGCGCGCCCAGGCCAAGCGCAAGTGGGGCTCTTCTCAATGCGCTGCATTGTCCCAAAGGCTTATCTCCCGGCGAGTCCCGCGCGCTACGAGTTGACATGATGAACCGCATTTGCTACCGTAAACGCTCATTAGGATTGCCAAATTATGAACCCCGAGTCTCGATCGTTTGTGAAGCGCCGATCCGTCTGAGGGTCAGGTCTCAGCTGGAGCGCAGAGGAGCCGAGCGTGCGGCAATACCGGGTTCCTGCGCTCGAAAAGGCGATGGCCATTCTCGAACTGCTCGCGCAATCGGACAGGGAGCTGACCGCGACCGAAATCCACCAGGACGTCGGCATCCCGAAGGCGACCGCGTTCATGGTGCTGAGCGTGCTCGAGCGCCACCAAATGGTGAAAAAGAACAGCGAGCACCGTTACACCATCGGCGTGAAGCTGTACGAACTTGGCGTGACGTACGTCTCGAAGCTCGACGTGGTCAAGGTCGGACGGCCGCACCTCGAGCAACTTTTGCGCCGCACGAACCTGACCTCTCATCTTGGCGCGATCTACAGCAACCGGATGATCTATATCGACAAGCTTGAGCCCACCTCGTTCATTCGCTTCTCGACGTTTCCCGGCATGCGTTCGGACATCCACATTTCGAGCCTGGGGAAGGCGATCGCGGCCCACCTCGACGCGCAAGAACTCACTGCGATCATCAATGAGACCGAGTTCGGCATCTACACCGCGAACACCATTCGGGACGAGACCGCGTTCATGCAGGACTTGGCGTTGATCCGCGAGCGGGGCTACTCGATCGAGAAGGAGGAAGGCGAGCTGGGCATCCGCTGCGTCGGCGCGCCGATCTTCGACAACAGCGGGCGGGTCGCGGCGGCGGTCAGCGTGACCGGCCTTGTTTCGCAGATTTCCGAAGATGATTTCCCAAAATTGGGCGCGGTGGTGCGGGAAACCGCCGACGCCATCTCGCGCGCGATGGGCGCAGCCATCAATCCGAGCCTCGACGGCGCGGTCCCGGCGGCCATTCGAAAGGGTTAGTTCATGTGCGATGTAAAAAATCTCAAAGAGGCATTGATAAAAGTTCGCGCCTGGCGATGACTGCTGTCGCCAGGGACGCTGTTTCCCGCGATACCGAGGCTTGATTCGATGATCGTCGACGTTCACACCCACACGCCGCGCTGGAAAACGTCGCCTCCGGAGACGGACAAGCGGCTCAATGCCATGTGGCGGCCGGACCAGACGCAATCGACCGCGCACACCTGGGACGAGTATCTCAAGGCGATGGAGCCGGTCGACCGCGCGATCGTGTTCAACATTGCGTCGCATCCGGCTCAGCCTGAGCCCGACGGCCAGCTTACCTATCCCGCCGCGCAGGTCAACGACGACACCGCCGCGATCGTCCACACCCATCCGGAGAAGCTGATCGGCTTCCTCTCCGTCAATCCACACGATCCGAACGCGCTGGATGAGATCGAACGGGGCACGCAAGACCTCGGTCTGAGCGGGATCAAGCTCGGGCCGAACTACCAGCACTTCGATCCGCTTGGGCCAGAAGCGTTCCGCGTCTTCAAGCGCGCCGAGGAACTGAGCCTGCCCATTTTGCTCCATCAGGGCACGTCGCCAGTTCAGTTCGCCGAGCTTGATTTCGCCCATCCCCGCCATATCGACCGGGTGGCGATCGCCTTTCCGAAGCTCAAGATGGTCCTGGCCCACATGGCGCACCCGTGGCAAGTCGATTGTTTCGTCGTGGTTCGCAAGCATCCGAACGTTTATGCGGACATCTCCGCCAACTTCTACCGTCCATGGGCGTGCTGGAACGCGTTTCGCGCCGCGACGGAATGGAACGTCTTTCCCAAACTGCTCTTCGGCTCCGACTTTCCGATCGCCTCGCCGCAAGAAACGCTCGACTCGCTCAAGCGGGTCAACGACGTGATCAAGGGAACCAATCTGCCCCCGGTCCCGGAAGCGGAGCTGGAAAAGATTCCGCATCGAAACAGCCTTGAATTGCTTGGCCTCGAATAGCTGGTTTGTGAGAAGATATGTCGATGCACGTCGGATATGTCAGCGATGAGCGTTTTGTCGCGATCGCGGACGCCCTCTTCGAGTTCGAGCGCAATGGCGAATCCGTTGCGACGGCGCGTTCCTCCGCCCGCGGCCGGGTTTGCGCCGAGATCGAGCCGGGCGAATATCAGGTTACAGCGGTCAAGGACGGCTATGGCGGGAAAACCACAACCGTCAATGTCGACGGCGAAAACTCGCATCAGTTCCGTCTCATGCGCGATCTGCTGCTCGGCTACATGTGGCCGAAGTGGGTCAAAAGCGGCGAACTCTCCGAATACAAATTGAGCTCGCCCGATCCGATCCGGCTCAGCCTCTGGCGCTATGGGCTCAAAAAAGAGTTCGTCAAAATGATCGGCTGGATCGACGAACACGGACCGCGCGCCACGATCCAGGTCACCCCCGACGGCGACTACACCCAGACCGGCGTGAATTGGAACAAGCAGGGCTACGGCAATCCCCACATCACCGCCTTCGTCGCGGGGCCGGAGCGTTCGGGCCTCTACTTCTTGCACGCCGAAACCGATTCCGGCATGTTCTTCGCCTCCCCGTGGGTGGTCGCCCCGGCAAAGCCGACCGCGTCGATCGCCGTGGTCGAAGCGACCAACACCTGGAACGCCTACAACAACTTCGGCGGGCGCAGCAACTACGTCAACGCCGCCAGGTTCACAGCCGGGCCGGTGGTCAATGCCCGCTTCGACATGATCCGCTACACCGACGCCGGCTTTTCGGAACGCGATTTCCCGGACGACGAGCATCTTCCGCTCTCGTTTGAACGGCCGGAGCCGAACAATTTCCCCCCGTTCCAAGAGCAGGTCACCGATCCGATTCGCGGGCGACAGCAGTCGCATCTCGCTTCGGCTGAGTGGCGCCTGCTCGGCTGGCTGGAGCGGGAAGGCTTCGCCCACGACATTTACAGCGAAGCGCAATTGCACGACGGGACGCTCGATCTCGACGCCTACAAGGTTCTGATCATCAGCGCGCATCCCGAGTACTGGTCGCGCGAGATGTTCATCCGCGTGCGCGATTGGGTTCAGCAGCGCGGCGGCCAGCTGATGTATCTGGGCGGGAACGGCCTCAATTGCGAAGTCGAGTTCGTCGACGAGACGCGCATCCGCTTTCTCTCCCACGATCCGGCGACCAATCACGGCGAGTACGCCTATATCGAGGAGGGCACTGGCCGCAAGATCGAAAGCCGGATGCACCGCACCTTCGAGAGCGAGGCGAGCCTGCTCGGCGTCGTCTTCACCGATCCCGGCATCATGACCGCCGCTCCCTACAAGGTCGAAAACGCCGGCCATTGGGCCTTCGCCGGAACTGGATTGAAAAATGGCGACTTCTTCGGAGAGGCGAACCAGCAGGAGCGGATACCGGGCGGCGCCTCGGGCCACGAGACCGACAAGCGCAGCGCCTCGTCGCCGAAGAACACGGTGCTGCTCGCGCGCGGAACCAACATCGACAACGGCGGCGCCGAAATCGTCACGTACGAAACTGCGAGCGGCGGCGCGGTCTTTTCGGTTGGCTCCATCACCTACAACGGATCGCTTTTGGTCGACGATGTTGTTTCCCGCGTCACGGCCAATGTGATCAGTCGCTTTCTTGTCGATTGGTCGCCTGCCCGCCCTGCAGCCCTGCTTCAAACCGAGGGGAAGCGATTTAACTATGATGGAAAGGAGGCTGGCCCACCCGCGTTCAAGTGATGCGGGGACAGAGAGCTACCGAGTATGGAGAATCGCACCTGACGAAAGGATTCCAAGCAATGGCTGAAGATCAGAAGGGACTGAGCCGTCGCGGATTGCTCAAGGGAGCCGGGGGAATGGCCGCCGGCGCGGCGCTTTTGCCGCAGCACCTGCGAGCTGCCTCACAGCCCGGCGTGGTCGTCCGCATTCAGCGCGATGACAACGGCACGCCGATCGCCGGCAGCGACATCGAAGTCGGCGTGTTGTACGAAGAAGGCACCGCCTGGTTTACCCACGCGAAGTCAATCGGCGATCAGCTTGAGAAGGATTATCCTGGCACGAAGGTGAAGTACACCTTCGCCAACACCGCCTCGGATCCCGCCCGGGCGCTGCGTTGGCAGAACGGCGATCCGCTCGATGTCGACACAGGACGCTGGAGCAATCCCGCTCCGCCGACATGGGATTGGGTCAACAACGGGTTTGTCTACAATATGACCGACGAAGTCGCCAAACCGGGGGCGGACGGAACGGTTTGGAAGGACACATTCCTCAAGTCGCTCGATTCGTTCATCATCGACAGTCACCCCAACACCAAGACTCCAGGCGCGTGGTGGGGTGTGCCGTATGAGCTTGTACTCATGCTCATGCAGTACAACATGGACCACTTTGACACGGCGGGCGTGAAACCTCCGAAGACATGGACCGAGTTTCTCGACGTCTGCGCCAAGCTCAAGGCGAAGGGCATCCAGCCGATCTGCGTTTCGGGTCCAACCGCTCCCTACTGCGCCCAGTGGTGGGACCGGTTGACGCAGCGCATCGTGGGAACCGACGCCGTCAAAGCTGTTGCGTTTGGCGAAGCGAAGGTTGCCGACAACCCTGGTTTCCTCCTTGCCGCCCAGGAGCTTGCGAAGTTCAAGGCGAACGACTGGTTCATGGAAGGCTATGACGGGGCCGACTTCACCACCGCACAGGCGCTCTTCTTCCAGGGCAAGGCGGCCATGATTCACATGGGCTCCTGGCTCACCACCGAGATGGTCGATGTCATCAAGGCGCTGCCAAAGCCGTTCCGCCTCGGCGTGTTCGACTTCCCGCAGTACGAAGGAGGCAAGGGCGATCAGAACGCCGGTTTCGGCACGGCGCAAATGTGGTCAATCGCCAATCCAGTCAAGGCAACTTCGCACAAGGTCAATGTGCCGCTGGCTGTGGAGTATCTCAAGCGCTTCACGAACCAGGCAAATACGACATTCCGCGCCCAGAATCTCAAAATGCTTCCGCCGGTCGCGGGCGTGCCGACGCCTCCGGGCATCGACGGTCTCGACGCAGTCATTGCCAGCACGTCCAAGTCGGACCTGATCATTTACTACTACGCGATTCACTGGGACACCAATCTCTCGACCGCATGGTGGAATCCGATTCAGGCGCTCTTCCTAGGTCAGTCGAGCCCGGAGGAGGCGATCAAGGCGCTCGACGACGGGCTCGCGCACTACCGCTCGCTCAAGAAAGCGGGGGGGTGATCTTCGAGCTTCGACCCAGCTAATCGCGAACCGCCAGCAGTAACGAACACTCGTAAGGGAGAGGCGCTTTCTCAGCGCCTCTCCCGTCATTCACCTGTGCAAAAGCCGCCGACAAAGCGGTGGCGGCTCGTCCGAGGGATGTTGACATGTTTCAACGATCGCGGCGCAAACTGATCATCCCGTTCATCGCGCCGCAGTTCATTCTCTATTTCATCTTCATGTTCTTGCCGCTCGCTGCCACGGTCTTTTATGGCTTCACCGATTGGCAGGGGCACGGCAACCCCTGGCGCTGGGCCGGCGGACTCAACTACCAGATTCTCTGGCAAGACACTAATTTTCATAAGGCGCTGCGCCACGCAGTGTATTTGATGATTGTCGGCGGCGTCATCGTGTTCATTCCCGCTCTGTTTCTGGCTTGGGCGCTGCAGAACAATATCCGCGGCCACCGGTTCTTTCAATTCATCATCCTTTCGCCCCTCGTCATCGCCGCCAGCGTCGCGGGGCTCATATGGAAGTGGATGTACAACCCGACCCAAGGGCTGATTGACCCGGCGTTGAAAGCGTTGGGCTTGAAGCAATTTTCCCATGCGTGGCTTGGCGATCCGAAATATGCCTTGACCGCGATCATTGTCGCCTCGGTTTGGCACGGCCTTGGCACCTGGGTGCTGTTGATCGGCGCCGGCATCGATCAAATTCCCGCTGATCTCCCCGACGCCGCCAAGATCGACGGCTCCGGAGACTGGCAAGTATTCATCTTCATCACGCTCCCGCTGCTCTGGGAAGTGCTTCGCATTCTCCTCGTGCTCTGGATCATCCAGGCGCTTCAGGCCTTCACCTTCATCTTCGTCATGACCGGACCCTACGGCGTCGGCGGTCCGCTCAGCTCGACCGAGGTGATGGGCACCTACGTCTACAAGATGGCCTTCACCGATTTCAAATGGGGCTACGCCTCGGCCCTGGCGACCAGCATGTTGGTGGGCATTCTGATCCTCAGCATCATGGTCAATCGCCTCACCTTCCGCGAAGCAATTGAGTACTAAGCCGCGAAGGAAAAGGAGATCTCCACATGGCAACCACCGCATCGCCTCATGGCACGCTGCAGAAACAGCGACGGTTCAAGCCCGGAACAGGCAAATTCACCGCGCTCTACATTGTGCTTGGTGTGTACGCGCTCTTTTCGTTGACGATCTTTTCGTGGGTCGTCTTGATGTCGGTCAAGTCAAATACCGACGTGCTGCTCTATCCGCCGTGGCACCCTCCGGCGCTCTGGCAGTGGAAGAACTATGACAACGCCTGGCATTCCGGGATCGGCACAATGTTCCGGAACAGTCTGCTGGTGACGTCGGTCGGCACGTTTTTCAGCGTGTTGATCTCATGCTTCGCCGCCTACCCGATCGCCCGGATCAAGTTCCGGCTGTCGCAACCGCTGCTTTTATTTTTTCTGCTCGGCATCATGATCCCGTACATGCTGACCGCGATCCCGCTCTATACGCGAATTGAGCATCTTCGCCAACAGCACCCGATTGACAGCCGCGTGATTTTGATCGTGCTCTATTCAGTCTCTGGTTTCTCGTTCAACACCTACGTCATGACCGGGTTTTACAAAACGTTGTCGTATGAGATGGAAGAAGCCGCAGCGCTGGACGGCGCCTCGCCGTTCCGCACCTTTTGGCAGATCATGCTGCCGCTGGTCCGGCCGGGGATCGCGTCGCTGGCGATTCTAAACTTCGTCAGTCTGTGGAACGAGTTCTTCTACGCCTTAATCTTCACCCAGGACAAGGCCAAATACACGGTCACGCTCGGGCTGGTCTATCTCGACCAGCAAGCAACCTACAGCGGCAAATGGGTCGTGCTCTTCGCGAGCATGACGATGACGATGGTGCCGGTCCTGATCATCTTCGCGGTTCTGCAACGCCAGATTGTGAAGGGTCTGACGGTCGGGGCGGTGAAGGGATAGTTGACGAGGAATTGGGGGTTGGATGCGAGATCACGGCTGCATCTTTCCAAAACCTAAAACCAACACCTAACACCTAACACCTTCTAAAGGAGAATCATGGAACCCCAAGAACTCAAACAGCGGTTGCGCGGGGTGATCGCGTTTGCGCCGACGCCGTTTACGAAGGATGACCGGGTCGATTACAACGGCCTGGCATCGCAGATCGACTATTTGTGCCGCCACGGCGCCGATGTCGTCGTGGCCTGCGGCGGGGTGGCCGAGTTCTACGCGCTCGAGTTGGACGAATACCGCCAGTGCATCTCGATCGCGGCTGAGGCGGCTGGTGGTCGCGTGCCGCTCCTGGCCGGAATTGGGCACACCACGAAGATTGCCTGCCAGTTGGCGGAACATGCGGCGAAGGTGGGCGTCGATGGCTTGATGATCAACCCGCTTTATTTCGTCGAGGCGTTGGAAGCCGGCCTGCACCGCCACTATTCCGAACTGGCGAAGGCGGCCGGGCTGGGCATGATGATGTTCAGCACCAAGGGCGCGGTCTATTCCCCAGCGATGGTGGAGCGCCTGGTCGACATTGATGAGGTGGTCGCGCTCAAGGACGAGTGGGGTGATCTGCGCCTCTTCATCGAAACCAAGGAGCGGCTCGGCGACCGGCTCGCTTGGGTCAACGGCATGGCCGAGGTGATGGCTGCCCCATACTTCGCGGCGGGGGCGGCCGCCTTCACTTCAGGCATTGTGAATATCGCCCCCTCATTAGTCCGCTCCGTTTGGGACGCGGGCGCGGCGGGTGATTGGGACTGTCTCAACGAGTTGATCGCGACGAAAATCCGTCCCGTCGCGCGGCTCCGCCAGCGCGCGCCTGGTCACCACATCACAGTCATTAAAGAGGCGATGAATCTGCTGGGCATGCCGGGCGGGGAAGTGCGTGCGCCGTTGCTTCCCTTGAACGACGTGGATCGCGCCGATCTTCGCCAGGCGCTAGTCGATCTCCAATTGCTTGAGGCCTAGGCCACTCCGACGGAGGAACCACACAATCGTGCATAACAGAGAATCGCTTACTGCTGATCTACACCGCATCGGTGTGCGGCCAGGGGACAAGCTTGTCGTCCACAGCTCATTGCGGGCGATCGGCCAAGTCGATGGCGGGTCCAAGAGCGTGGTCGCCGCTCTATTGGACGCAGTCGGATCTGATGGTCTAATCGCGGCGCCAACCTTCACGTACCACGCCACCCGGTTCAATCCGGAAACCGAACCCAGCCTCACCGGCGCGATCACGGAAACCGTGCGGCATTGGCCGGGCGCCGTGCGCTCATGGCATCCGACCCATTCCTGGGCGATGATCGGTCCCGATGCGGCGGACATCGCAGACGGGCATCACTTGATCGGCGGGGTCAGCTTCGATTCGCCCCTTGATCGCATTGCGAAGGCGGGCGGAAAAGTTCTCCTGATCGGCGTCGGTCACGCCGCCAACACCACGATCCACGTCGGTGAAACCCACGCTAACGTTCCTTACCTCGACGTGCCCTTTTTTGCGGACAGTCCGACCAAGATGACGATCCTCATCGGTGAGTGTGAGATTTCGGGCGATCAGCTCGACCCGTCCGGGTGCAGCCGCTCGTTTGGGATGGTCGAGTACATCCTCCGGCGCGACGAAGCGATTCGGGACGGCAAGATCGGCAACGCCATTTCTCAGTTGATGATCGGGATGAATGTGATCGACGCGGCCAAGGAGATCCTGGCGGCCGAACCCGACGCACTGCTCTGCGACGATCCCGATTGCCATCGTTGCACCCAAGCGCGCGTCAAGATCGCGAAAGCGAGGCAGACATAAACGAGCAAACTATGCGAAACCGGATATTCGATCTGATCGATTCGCGGCGTGGCCAGATTGTCGAATTGCTGGCTGACCTGGTGCGGATTCCCAGCGTGAACCGGCGGCCATACGGGGATGAGCTTGCTTGTCAGCACTACATTGAAGGCGTCTTCGGCGAGATGGGTTTGGAGATCGACGTCTTCCGTCCCGATGAGATTCCCGGCATCGCGCAGAATCCGGGCTGGGATCCGGGCGCTGACTATGAGAACCGACCCAATGTCGTTGGAACTCGGAAGGGGACTGGCGGCGGCAGATCGCTCTTGCTCCTGGCGCACGTCGATGTCGTGCCGGAGGGGCCGCACGACCTCTGGCGGCACGGCCCGTTCAATCCCACCATTGAGGGCGACCGCCTGGTCGGACGAGGCAGCAACGACGACAAGGGCGGGATCGCCGCCTTCATCGCCGCCCTGCAATGCGTCGAAGCGGCGGGGCTGCGCCCAAAGGGCGACGTCATCCTCGCCTCGGTGGTCGATGAGGAGAGCGCTGGCGCGAACGGAACGCTGGCGGTGCTGCAGCGGCCGCATTTGGCCGACGCGGCGGTCTATTGCGACGGGCTCGATCTCGTGGTCCATCCCGCCAATCTCGGCGGGGTCAACGTCAAGGTCGATTTGCAAATGCGCCCGGACAAGGCCGGCGTTACGGTGAAACGGGCGATGGTTCCCGCGACGGCCATCTACGACGCGCTCAACCGGTTTGGCGATGAGCGCGAAGCCCTGTTCGAGCAAGACCCTGGCTACGAAGGCACGGTCTGGCCATCGTACGCGATGCGGATCAGCCGCTTCACGGCGGGATCAGATGACGGCGGCAATTCGGGCGCGGCCTCGCTGACCGCCCATGCCTACGTGCTCCCGGGCGAACAGCCGGACGATGTCCTCGCGATGGTGCGCGGACGCGTCCATGCGGAATTGAGCGGCCTCCTCGACCTCCTGCCGCCGAAGATCGAACCGTTCGGGCGAATCATGCCCGCGTCCTCAATTCCGTTCGACGATCCCTACGTCGATCTGGTCGCGGCTTGCTATGAGGAAGCGACAGGCAAACCCGCCGTGCGCAAAGGCATGCCGATGAGCGATCTTTTCCAGTTCAATCTTTACAGCCCAGCGCCGATCAAGACCGTCGCGATGGGGCCAGGGCGATGGGGACCGGAAGGCGCGCACGAGGCGAACGAAAGCGTCTCGATCGACGAGCATCTGATCCCATTCGTGAAAACGCTGGCGCTCTTGATCATCGATTGGTGCGGCGTCGAGCCGGCCGCGTAGGAAGAAGGAGAGGCCCTTGATCGTCGACGCCCACACGCATCTAATGTGGTACCCGGACCACATCGGGCAGCAGTATGCCGAAGAGGCGCTCGCGGCCAAGATGGTGAAGCTGAAGTATTCGGACGGCCAAGCTTATTCAGCCAATCTCGATTTGCACGTCTACGACTCCAAGCCGGAGGTCCACTGGGAGGTCTCCAAAACCGCCGACAAGGTCGTTGTCTTCGGCTTGCAGGCAAAGGCGGTCGGGGTGTGGGTGCCGAACGAGGTCATCGCCGACTACGTCAAGCTGCACCCGGAGAAGATGCAGGGCTGGGCGTCGGTCGATCCGAACGACCCGGGCTGCATCGAGCAACTGGTTTATTGCGTGGAGCATCTCGGCCTGAAGGGCCTCAAGCTGGGGCCGTGCTACCAGCATTTTCATCCGGCGGACCGCGCGCATTGGCCACTCTACCGGAAGGCCCAAGACCTCGGCTTGCCGATCATGTGGCATCAGGGCACGACGTTTCCGACCCAGGCCAAGCTTCAGTATGCTAATCCGCTTCAGCTTGAAGACGTCGCGATGGAGTTCCTCGATCTCAAGATGATCGTCGCTCATCTCGGCCATCCCTGGGAAGACGATCTGATCGCGCTGATCCGCAAGAGCCCAAACCTGTATACCGACATCTCCGCCGTCCACTACCGCCCGTATCGCTACTGGCACACGATGATCAAGGCGCTCGAATACGGCATCGCCCACAAGATCCTGCTCGCCTCCGATTTTCCCAGCGGCACGATCGACAACGTCATCTCCGGACTGCGGAACATCAACAAACCGGTCGAAGGCACGGGCCTTCCCCAGGTGCCGGCCGAGATTCAGGACATGATCATCTACGACAACTGGAAATCGTTCTTTCCTGAGTGGACGTGAAGAACAGCCCTCACCCCCGGCCCCTTTCCCAATGTTGTGAGAGGGCAGCACATGGCGGCGGGGCATTGGGCGGAGGCTAATCTTGGGCAAACTGATCCTCTTCAATGAACTGACGCGCGTGGCGGCGCGGGAGCACGCCAAGAACGGACTGCTGGTCATGCCGGTCGGCGCGACCGAGCAGCACGGGCCGCACTTGCCGGTCGGCACGGATTCGTTTGCGGTCGAGGCAGTTTCGCGGCGAGCAGCCGAGGCGGCGTCCGATGCGATCCCCGTCGTGGTCGCGCCGACGCTTCCGTTTGGCTGCTCGCCGCATCATCTGCCGTTCGGTGGGACGATGTCGCTCAATACCGAGGTTTACTATCGCGCCGTAGCCGATCTGGTGGAATCGGTCATCATCGGCGGCTGGACCCGCATTATGATCGTCAACGGGCATGGCGGCAACAGCGAACTGATCCAGCTCGTCGTGCGCGATCTCGCTTTGAAGCATCCGGCCCATCTCGCCGCGCTCTCGTATTGGAACCCGGCGTGGGACGCATTGGTCGAGCAGGACGGGCATCTGCGCGGCCGGATGCCAGGACACGCAGGGGCGTTCGAATCGTCGCTGGTGCTCGCGCTCCGGTCCGATCTGGTCGCCGAGCCGCGTCCGAGCCGCCCGGGCGACCACGCCGGCGATCCCAAAGGCCACGCGCCGAAATACCGGCTCGAAACGCATGGTTGGTGGCAGGCGACCGACGGCTACACCGACAGTCCGGCGGCGGGCGCGGCGGAGCACGGCGCCGCTTATCTTGACACGATCGTGGAAGCACTCCGCAAAACAATGATCGAGCTATACGAAGCGATGAAGGGCTGAGCGCTTGAAAATTACGGCGATTGAAACCATCCCGGTCAGCGTGCCGATCGATCCCGGCCTGGCGATCAAGGGCGGGCGCGGCGCGCATACGGAATCCCCGTTTCTCTTCCTTTACGTTCATACGGATGAAGGCGTCACCGGCATCGGCGAAGTCACCTGCACGCCGGTCTGGAGCGGCGAGGACTCCTGCACCGCGGCGCATGTGATCAGGGAATTCATCGCGCCCGCGATCATCGGCCTGGATCCGCTGGCGACCGAGAAGCTGGCGATCAAGATCAAATACGCGGTCGCGAACCACCCCTTCACCAAGTCCGGCGTCGAGATGGCGCTCTGGGACATCGCCGGCAAGGCGGCCAACTTGCCGGTCTATCGCCTGCTCGGCGGGCCCGTGCGCGAATTCGTGCCGACCAAGTTTTCGATCTCCGGCCAAGCGCCCGCGCGCGCGGCCGAGATCGCCGCTTGGGCGGTCGCTCAAGGTTTTCGCACGATGAAGGTCAAGGTCGGGATCGAGCCGGAAGAGGACATCGCGCGGGTCAAAGCTGTGCGCGAGGCGATCGGGCCCGATGTGCGCCTCGGCATCGACGCGAACGGCGGCTGGGCCCCGCGCGTCGCGATTCAAACAATCCGGCGGATGATGGAGTTCGGCGTCTATTTCGCCGAACAGCCCGTTCCCGCCGTTGACGTTTCCTGGCTGGCCGATGTGCGCCGCGCGATCGAGCTGCCAGTCATGGCCGACGAAAGCCTCTACACGCTCCAGGACGCGATGGCGCTCGTGCGGGCGCAGGCGGCGGACATCTTTTCGATCTACGTCGGCAAGGGCGGCGGCATTGGACCGGCGCGGAAGGTCGCGGCGGTTGCGGAAGCAGCGGGCTTGACCTGCACGGTCGGCAGCAACCTCGAAATGGGCGTAGCGAGCGCGGCCATGATTCATCTCGCGATGGCGACGCCGGGGATCGGGGCGGAAGAGTTCCCGTGCGAGATTCTCGGCAGGTTCTTTTACGCCGAGGATTTGCTCGCCGAGCCGCTCCCGATCACTGCGGGCAGCGCCCGACCGCTCGAAAAGCCGGGCCTCGGCGTTGAACTTGATCCGGAAAAGCTGGCGCGCTACCGAGTCGACTAGGGAGCGGACATGCATCGATTGGATGAAAGAGTCGCGATCGTCACCGGCGCGGCGCGGGGGATCGGCAAGGGCATCGCCCAGCGCCTGCTCGAAGAGGGCGCCAAAGTTTGGATTTGCGACACCAATCTCGACGGGATCTCGGCCTCAGTTGGCGATCTCGGCCGCTATGGCGAGGTCGCGGGCGGGTACGCCGATGTCTCGAACCGGGAATCCGTGCAAGCGCTGACTGACGGCATTGTCGCGAAGTGGGGCAAGCTCGACATCATCGTCAACAATGCCGGCATTGCCCATCATGCCGCGCTGCTGGACGTGAAGGACGAAGACTGGGACCGCATCTTGAACGTCAATTTGCGGGGCGCGTTTCTGGGCACGCAGATCGCAGCGCGGCAGATGGTGAGGCAAGGCAGCGGCGGCGCGATCGTCAACATCGGCTCAACCAACGGCTTGCGCGGTCAGCCTGCTCTCGCTCCCTATGGCGCGAGCAAGGCGGGCATCATCAACCTCAGCATGAGCGCCGCACTTGAGCTTGGCGAATACGGCATTCGCGTGAATGCGCTCTGCCCCGGCACGGTTTGGAGCGAGATGAGCGCCGAAGCCGAACTCGGGACGGCGTTTTGGGATGAGCTGCGCCGCCACACCGCGATCGGCCGACTCGGCGTGCCCGCCGACATCGCCGCCGCCGCCGCATTTCTGGCGAGCGACGACGCCAGTTTCCTGACCGGACAGGCGATTGTCGTGGACGGCGGTCTCACCGCTCGTCAGCTCCTTCTGCGCACCCAGGACGTCATTCTGCCGTCGGGGTCCTGAGCCCTTACCTTCGCGGACGCTCTCGTTGTGATTTTGAGAAGGCTGCTGTCGCCCCGAAGGCGACGCACGCCAAACCGCGCAAGATCGCCATCAGCGACCACCAGGCCACTCAGCCGGAGGTGATCGCGGCAAACGGCTCAACGCCCAACGAAACGCCCGAGACGATCGACTCGGGCAAAACCGTGAAGAGGCACGCGAAATGGTCCAGGTGTGGGGCTCGGCCGGTCTCCGGTCGAGCCCCACCACGGGTTGTTGACCACTTCAGCCTCGCGTCTCGAAAACGAGGTTTGTAACGAAGCATCCCACGTGAAGCGTGAGGTTCTCGGGATGGCGCGGCGAAGGCCGATTCTCCGCAGTTTTTCCATTCGGTCGTCTATTTCTCGATCAACCGCTGGCTGTTCGAGCAGCCGCACGAGTACATTCCGTTGATCGCGCTCGCCTTCGTCCCCGCCGGCCGCGTCTGGGGTCTGGACGCGCGGCTCGTGCGGGCGTTGCCTCGT
>JAABUK010008035.1_pt1 | contig 14966 bp, 14 predicted proteins | sample 5559141 | NCBI WGS metagenome assembly JAABUK01 (sample SAMN10711869, study PRJNA513367) | rock metagenome | isolation source: Antarctica rocks | place: Antarctica: Victoria Land, Pudding Butte nord | collected 2016-01-03
GCCCTCATCCATCGTGAACCGCTCGTCGGCGTAGTCGAGCGACGCGCCGAGCTGTCGGAATTGGTCGGTGATCACGCCGCCGTACTGGCTGCGCCACTGCCAGACACGGTCGATGAACGCGTCGCGGCCGAGATCCTCCTTGACGAGGCCCTCCTCCGCCAGTGCCTGTTCGACCTTGACCTGGGTGGCAATTCCCGCGTGGTCGGTGCCGAAGATCCACTTGGCTCGCTGGCCGCGCATCCGAGCGCGGCGCACCAGCAGGTCCTGGTAGGTGCCGTTGAGCGCGTGGCCCATGTGCAGCGCCCCCGTCACGTTGGGCGGGGGCACTGCGATCGAGAAGTTGTGCTCGGCTTCGCCTTCGGGTGCGGGGCTGAAGACGCCCGACTGCTCCCAGCGGGCGAACACCTTGGCTTCGACCTCCTGGGGGAGGTAGCGGGTGCGATCCTTGAGCTCCTTGAGGCGGTGACCGGACACGGCCGCGGAGTCTAGGCCCGCGTCAGCCGAGAACCTGCTGCGGTGCTCGCCGGATCAACGATCCGGCTGCGCTCCTAGCCGGGGAGCGACGCGCAGAAGTCCACGAACTTGCGCGTGTCGCGCACGGGCGGCCCGTGACCGAAGAGCACGAGCAGCGGCTCGAGCTCGCCAAGGCGGCGCGCAGATCGCCGGTTCTGTGCCGGATCCGGCGTGAAAAACGACTTCGGCTCGCGCAGCCCCGGGATCGCAAGCAGCGGATCCATGCTGTTGAGCACGTCGCCGAGGATCAGGGTCCGGTCGGACTCGCGCCAGTAGGAGACGTGTCCAGCGGAATGCCCGGGCGTGTCGAGAACCCGGAATCCGGCCACCTCGTCGCCTTCGGTGAGCGCCCGGTCGACCTTGTGGCCGGGCCCTGCCAGGGCGCGATACATGAGCGTGTTGATCGGCTTGCCCGGCTGGCGCTCGCGAATGAGCTCGGGCCGCTCGGCGGGCGCGACGTCGGCCTCGGGCACCCAGAAGGGCACGCCAAACTCCTGGCACACGGCGTGGCTTGCGCCTTGGTGGTCGGGGTGGGCGTGGGTGAGCGCGTGGGCCGCCAGGGGGCGACCGCGCAGCTCCTTGAGGATCACGCCCGTGTCCGGGCGCCCGCCGGCGTCGATCAGCACGTCGCCCACCAGGAACGTGTTGATGGCGTTGGGGATAGGCAGGCGCCCGCGCAGCTGGAAGACGTCCTCGGCCAGCTGCTTCATGCGCTTGCCTGCAGGCGCGCGCCCATCTCCTGGGCCAAGGCCACAAGACCCGAGAGCGGGCGCACCATGACTACCAGCTGGGTGACCAGGCCGTCGGAGTCGACCGTCAGGTGGTCGAGCCCCTCGACTGTCTTTTCGCCGACCCGTGCCCGGAACACCAGCGCGTGGGTGCCACTGCCGGCGAGCTCGTCGGTGTACTCGAAGTCTTCGAACACCTCCAAGACCGTGGCCAGCAGGCGCATCACGTTCTCGCGTCCCTCGTACGGTGTGAACACCGCGGGGGAGCGAAACACGACGTCTGGATGGAGCGCCCGTTCCATCGCGGCGACGTCCCGGGCTTCCACGGCGGCTCGAAAGCTGGTCACATGGAAGACCCTAACCGCAGCTGAGGGCCGCCGAGGTCCGGGGCTCGTACAGAGGACAGATGAGCGACGACAACGGATCGAGGAACGGCATCGGCCGCACCGCGCGAATGGGCGGGCTCGTGGCCAGCCAGGGCGCCCGGGTGGCCGGCGGCCGCGCCATGGACCGCGTGCGCTCCGACGACGCGAAGTCACGCGCGCAGCGAAAGCGCATCGCGGCCGTGGTCGAGCAGATGGTCGTCCAGCTCGGCCAGATGAAGGGCGCCGCCATGAAGCTCGGACAAGTGCTCTCGACCATCGACCTCCCGGGCCTCGAGCCCGAGGATGCCGAGCGGATCAAGCAGCGGCTGGCCGCGCTGCGCGATGATGCTCCCGCCGTGGGCTTCGACAAGCTCGAGAAGCTCATGGTCAAGGAGTGGGGCGAGCCCGTCTCGCGCGTGCTGGCAGAGATCGACCCAGAGGCCATCGCGGCGGCGTCGATCGGACAGGTGCACCGAGGCCGCACGCACGAAGGCGTCGAGGTGGCCATCAAGGTGCAGTACCCGGGCATCGCCGAGGCCGTCGAGACCGATCTGCGAAACCTCGGGCTGCTGATGCCGATGCTCGGGCGCCTGGCGCCGGGCCTCGACACCAAGGCGGTGGCCGCCGAGCTGCGCGAGCGCGTCTCCGAGGAGCTCGACTACGAGCTCGAGGCGCAGTCGCAGCGGCGCATCGCCCGCGGCTGGCGCGACCACCCCCACTGCTTCGTGCCCGGCGTGCTGACTGATCTCTCGACCCGTCGCGTGCTCGTCACGGAGTTCGTCGACGGCGACGGGTTCGCCGCCGTCAAGCGCCTCGACGAGGCCGGGCGCGACCGCGCCGCGGAGGTCATCTACCGCTTCTACCACGACACCGCTCGCCGCCTCGAGGTCGCGTGCGGCGACCCCCATCCCGGCAACTTCCTCTACACCCCGGACGGGCGGCTCGCATTCCTCGACTTCGGGATGCTGCGCACGCTGCCCCCCGGCTACATGGAGGCCGAGGCCGAGGTCTACCGCGCGCTCGTGAACGAGGATCCGGCGGCGATGCGGGAGGTGATGGGCCGACTTGGCTATTTGCCCCAGCCGTGGGACTTCCCGGATGAGCTGCTCTACGCGCATATGCGCGGAGCGGCGTCCTGGATGCTCGAAGCCGATCAGCCAGTGCGCCTCACAGGCTCGCTGGGATACGAGATGATGGAGTCACTGATGGAGCTTGGCCCCGATTGGCAGCGGATGGTGCGCTCGTTCTCACTCCCCCGCGAGGCGCTCCTGCTGCGACGCATGGAAAACATCGTCTACTCGGCGGCGGCCGATCTGCGCGCGGCGTGCGACTGGCGCGCGCTTGCCGACGAGCTGCGCGCGGGCGAGCCGGCGCGCACCGCGCTCGGCAGGGAGCACGAGGCCTGGCTGGCCCGCTAGGCCGCGGTGCCTAGGCCGAAGCCGCGGCGTCGTCGGACTCGGACTCCTCGTCCTTGGCCGCCTCGGTCACGAGCGTGGGCTTCAAAGCCCTGGTGATGGTCTCGCGGGTGACGACGCACTTCTTGACGTCGCGGCGCGACGGCAGCTCGAACTGCACCTCGAGCAGCGTCTCCTCGAGGATCGAGCGCAGCCCGCGGGCGCCCGTCTCGCGCTCGATCGCCTTGTCGGCGATCGCCGACAGCGACTCCTCGGCGAACACCAGCTCGATGCCGTCGAACTGGAAGAAGCGCTGGAACTGCTTGACCAGGGCGTTGCGGGGCTCGGTGAGGATCGTGATCAGGTCGGCCTCGCCGAGCTGGTGGATGACCGACAGCACCGGCAGCCGGCCAATGAACTCCGGGATCAGGCCGTACTCGACCAGGTCCTCGGGCAACACGTCCTCGAAGGTCTTGCCGGCGTCCTTGTCCACACGCGAGGTGGTGTCCGAGCCAAACCCCAGGCCTCGGTGCCCGACGCGACGCTCGATCACCTTGTCCAGCCCGGCGAAAGCTCCACCGCAGATGAACAGGATGTTGGTGGTGTCGATCGTCAGGAACTCCTGGTGGGGATGCTTGCGCCCCCCCTGCGGCGGCACCGAAGCGACGGTTCCCTCGAGGATCTTCAGCAGCGCCTGCTGGACGCCCTCGCCCGACACGTCGCGGGTGATCGACGGGTTGTCGGCCTTGCGGGCGATCTTGTCGACCTCGTCGATGTAGATGATCCCGGTCTCTGCCTTTTTGACGTCGAAGTCGGCAGCCTGGATCAGCTTCAGCAGAATGTTCTCGACGTCCTCGCCCACGTAGCCGGCCTCGGTAAGTGCGGTGGCGTCGGCGATCGCGAACGGCACGTTCAGGATCTTCGCCAGCGTCTGGGCCAGCAGGGTCTTGCCACACCCCGTCGGTCCTAGCAGCAGGATGTTGGACTTCTGCAGCTCGAGATCCTGCTCGGTCTCTGACTGCATCATCTGGACGCGCTTGTAATGGTTGTAGACGGCAACCGACAGCGCGCGCTTGGCCGGATCCTGGCCCACCACGTACTCCTGAAGCACCGAGTTGATCTCGATCGGCTTTGGCAGGTTCTCCAGATTGAACGTCGAGGTGCCGGTGAGCTCCTCGTCGATGATCTCGTTGCAGAGATCGATGCACTCGTCGCAGATGTAGACACCCGGCCCGGCGATGAGCTTCTTGACCTGCCGCTGCGACTTGCCGCAGAAGCTGCAAAGGAGCTGTTCGTTTGAATCCGTTGGTCTAGCCATTGAACGTCTCCCCTCCCTGGGGCCCTACGACTGCGGCACTACGAAGCTGGTTCGATGACCAGGTCGATCAGGCCGTACTCCTTGGCCTCCTCGGCACTCATGAAGTAGTCGCGCTCGGTGTCCTTGGTGACTTTCTCGAAGTCCTGGCCCGTGTGGTGGGCGAGGATCTTGTCGAGCCGCTGGCGCGTGTCGAGGATCTCGCGTGCATGGATCTCGATGTCCGAGGCCTGACCCTGGAAACCCGACGACACCTGATGGATCAGGATCTTCGAGTTGGGCAGACTCATGCGCTTGCCGGCCGCGCCGCCGCAGAGCAGCAGGGCGCCCATCGACATGGCAATGCCACAGCAGATGGTCTGCACATCGGGCTTGATGTACTGCATCGTGTCGTAGATCGCCAGCCCCGCATAGACGGAACCGCCGGGCGAGTTGATGTAGAGCGAGATGTCCTTCTCGGGATCCTCGGCCTGAAGATGCAACAGCTGCGCGACGACCAAGTTGGCGATGTCGTCGGTGACGGGCGTGCCGAGGAAGACGATCCGCTCGTTCAGCAGCCGGGAGTAGATGTCGAAGGACCGCTCTCCGCGGGAGGTCTGCTCGACAACCATGGGTACCAGTGGGCTCATTGCTCTCGCTCTGTTTCGTGTGCTCGGAATAAATCCTTCAGGCGGGTGGCAATCACCGTGACCGGTGCGCCAAATCCCTCCGGGCGGCCGAGTCTAGCAATGGGTCCCTCGCCCTCCGGAGCGTCGAAAACCCGCATCAACAGTGGGACTTGGGCCTGCGTCGCCCTAGCTGTCGGGCGTCCAGATCTCCTTCTTCTCCGGCTTGTCCTCCTCCGGAGTCCAGATCTCCTGCTCGACCTCCGCCGCGGGGGCCGCGACCGGCTTGGCCGCCTCGACGATCAGGTCGACCGCCTTGCGCATGGCGATGTCCTCGCGCAGCGAATCGTCCTGGCCGCGCTTGCGGGCCTTCTCGAGCGACCGCCGCAGCGCCTTCTCGCTGGGCTCCTTCTGGCCGGGCTGGGCCGATGCCTGGCGCAGCGCGTCCATCATCTCGTCGTCTGAGACCTCGATCTGCTCCGCTTCGACGATCGCGGCGAGGGTCGACGCACGGCGCAGCGCGGCCTCGGCCTCGGGCTCTGACTCGGTGATCAGCTCTTCCTCGGTCTTGTTCATGAACTGGAGGTACTGCGCGGGGTCGAGGCCCTGGTGCTGGAGGCGGTGCGAAGTGTGGTGCCACATGTCGTGGGCCTTGGCGTGAACGAGGTCGTGCGGGACCTCGATCTTCGCCTGCTCGGCTACGGCGTCGATCGCCGCCTCGCGGAAGTCGCGGTCGATGGCCTCCTCCTGTGCCTCGCTCAGCTGCTTGCGCACGTCGGCCTTCAGGTCGACGAGCGAGTCGTAGCCGCCGGCCTCGATGGCCAGGTCGTCGTCGAGCTCGGGCAGCTGCTTTGACTTGACCTCCTTGACCGAGACCTTGAAGGTGGCGTCCTGGCCGGCCAGGTGCTCGGCCTGGTAGTCGTCTGGGAAGGTGACGTTGACCTCGCGGTCGTCCCCAGCGCTTGCGCCTTCGAGCTGCTCCTCGAAGCCGGGCACCAGCCGATCGGAGCCGAGCTCGAGCAGGAAACCACGAGCGTCGCCGCCCTCGAACGGCTCGTCGCCCAGGAAGCCCTCGAAGTCGATGACCACGTAGTCGCCCTTGGCCGCGGCCTGCTCGACCGTCTCAAGCGATGCGAGCGACTCACGCAGGCGGCCGATCTCTGCGTCCACGTCCTCCTCGGCCACCTCCGGGTCGCGCCGCGGAGCCTCGACTCCGCGCCACTCGCCAAGCGTGGCGGGCGGCCGCACGGCCACCTCGAAGCTGAACGAGAGCGGATCGCCCTTGACGGGCATCTGCTGAAGGTCGAGGTCGGGGCTACCCACGACGGCCAGGCCGGCGGCCTGGACGGCCTCCTCGTACCACTCGGGGAGGCCCTTGCGCACGGCCTCGTCGAGCACGGCGTCACGACCGACCTGCTGGAGCACCACCTGAGGGGGCACCTTGCCCTTGCGGAATCCGGGGACGCGCATGTCGCGCCCGATGTCGCCGGCGGCGGTCGAAAGCTGGCGCTCGACCGCGTCCGGACCCACCTCGACCTCAACGCGCACGCGCGAGTTGTCGAGCTCCTTGGTGTCGGTCTTTATGGCACTCATTCGGTGGCAGCACGTTAGCGTCTGTCGCGTGTCCTCCCCCCTCGCCCCCGCGCGTCGCCGACCCGCGGAGCGAACGGTCGCGTGGCTTTACACCGGGCCGTTCGGACACCTCTGGAGCGCGGTGGCCGACCTGGCCGTCTACGGGGCGCGGTCGCTGGCTACGCGCGCCCGGCGCCGCTAGGGAGCCAGCGCCCGCCGGTAGCGGTTCATCGATGCGCGGCGGAAGTCGCCGTGGGTCTGGTTGCGCAGGCGTGCGACCCGCTCCCGGTGATAGGGGCTCGACAGGCTCTCGTTGTGCCCGATCACGTTCCGGGTGGCGATCCCGTACCGGGCCTGCAGGTAGCGGGTGAGCCGCAGCGACGCCCGTAGCTGGCGAGGGTCGCCGAGCACCTGCGAGTCGCTGAACCCGACGTGCTCGATGCCGATCGCGGTGTAGTTGAGCCCGACCGTGTGGCGGCAGATGATCTGGGTGCTCACCAGCTGGTAGATGCGCCCGTCACGGTCGATCACGTAGTGCGAGCAGGTGGCCGGGAGCTCGTGCAGCTCGGAGTCGGGCACGTCGGGTGCAAACGTGTTGAACGTCGCACGCACGCTGTCGTTGGCGGTGAAATGCTCGACGATCACCCGCGGCCGCGAGAGCCGGTAGCCGTCGATGCCGTAGTGGCGTCGGGCGTAGGCCGCCGTCTCGCGCTTGCGCACGGTCGGAAACGGGATCGGGCGTTGGATCACGGCGGGCCTCGGGGTCGCCGCGATCCGCGGCTTGGAGTCGTTGGCCTGCGCCCAGCTGAAGAGCCCTGCCACCGCGGCGAACACCGCTGCGATCGAAAGTCCCATGCGCCATGATCTTCTCATGACCGCTGAGCTGGCCGCGAGCGCCGCTGAACACGGACGCATCGCAATCGACACCGAGTTCGTGTCCGAGCGCCGGTATCAGGCACAGCTCTGCCTCATCCAGATCGCGGTGCCCGATCCGGCGGGCGAGGACGGGGTGCGTACCGAGGTGCTCGACCCGCTCGACGACTCGGCACCGAACTTCGAGCCGCTCGCACGGGTGCTGGCTGACCCGGACGTCGCGGTCCTGATGCACGCCGGGCGCCAGGACGTGGCGATCTTGCGCCGGACGTGGAGCACCACCGTCACGTCGGTCTTCGACACCCAGGTGGCCGCGGGCTTCCTCGGCTTCGGCAACCAGGAGGGCTACGAGCAGCTCGTGAGGCGTGTGCTCGACATCCAGCTAAAGGGGGGCGAGGGCTTCACCCGCTGGGACAAGCGGCCACTCACCGACAAGCAGCTGGCCTACGCCGCCGACGACACACGCTGCCTGCTCCAGCTCGGCGCCGAGCTGGAGCGCCGCCTGGAGGAGCGCGGAAGGTTGGATTGGGCCCGCGAGGAGAGCCGGCTGGTCGAGGCATCCGACGACGTCCGGTCGGCTGAGCGTGCCTACGAGCGACTTCCCAAGCTCGGGCGCCTCGATGCCCGCGGCCGCGCGGTGGCCAACCGGCTGGCCATCTGGCGCGACGGCGTGGCCCGCGAGCTGGACCGCCCGCCGCCCTCGGTGCTGCCCGACCAGGTCCTCGTGGAGCTGGCAAAGCGCATGCCAAAGGACCGCAACGCCCTCGACAACATCCGCGGCCTGCCTCAGCAGACCCAGCACCGCCGCGGGGCGGAGCTCGTCGAGCAGATCGCGCGCGGCCGCGACGAGGAGCCACCCCCCGGCCCACCCCAGCCGCCCAAGCGCGACTCCTCGGAGGCGCCGCTGATCTCATTGGCCCAGGCCGTGGTGCGGACACGCTCGCGCGAGAGCGGCGTGGCCACCGAGCTGATCGCTACCCAGGCCGAGCTGTCCGCGCTGGTGGCCGCCGCACGGCGCGACCAGGGCCGCGACGGCGTGCGCGCTCTCTTCGGGTGGCGTCGCGAGCTCGTAGGCCAGGAGCTCATCGAGCTCGTCGGGGGCCGTCGCCAGGTTGCAGTGGCCGATGACGGGTCGCTGGTGATCGAGCCGCGCCCGGGCGGCTAGGGCGAGCCCGAGGCCCTGGTCACGCGCCCGAGCCCGCGGCTCAGCTAGCGCCGCGCTGCGTGCCCTTGCCGCGCTTGTGCTCGAACATTCGGGCGTCCGCCTCGGCGAGCATGTCCTCCAGCCTGCCCGGCGAGTTCCCGGCGGGCTCGGAGCGGCCGACGCTCATCCTCAAGCGGTAAGGATTGTCACCGCGCTCGGCGAGCGCTGCCTCCAGACGCGCGATGGCCTCGTCCGCGCCGGTGGCCGCAACCCCGGTGAGCATCACCGCGAACTCGTCGCCACCCATGCGCGCCACGACGTCTGAGCCGCGAAAGGTCGTCTCGAGCACCTCGGCCGCATCCTTGAGCATGCGGTCGCCGACATCATGTCCAAGCGTGTCGTTGACCGTCTTCATACCGTCGAGATCGACATATACGAGCACCACGGGGAACTTCATCCGCGCCGCGACCTGCAGGACATGGGTGCCGAGGAGGGCAAACCCGGTGAGCTCGTCAGAGATCGCGAGGTGGAGCGCGGCGATCTCCTGCTCCGCCATGGCGGCAAGGTCCCCGAGCGTCGCCCGATCGTCTTCAGAGAGCTCGCGCGGCTGCGAGTCGAGCGCGCACAGGGCGCCCAGATTGGCGCCGTCCGGCCCCTTGATTGGCGACCCGGCATAGAAGCGGATGCTCGGATCTCCGGTGACAAGCGGGTTATCCGAGAAACGCGCATCCGCACTGGCATCCGGCACGTGCATCAACTCGTCCCCGACAACCACGTGGGCGCAGAACGAATCCTCTCGCGGGGTCTCCGAGGCCGAGAGCCCCTGCCTCGACTTGAACCACTGCCGGTCGCCATCCACGAACGTGACTGCTGCCATGGGCACCCCGAGCACGCGCTGGGCCATCGGGTGATGCGGTCGAAGCGCTCCTCCGCAGGGGTGTCGAGAATTCCGAGGGCACGCAGCGAGGCGAGGCGCTCCTCCTCATCGACCGGGATCGAGGCACCACTCATGCACGACACGGTATCCGAGCACTTGCTCCCAGCGTCAGGCGAAGCGTCCGCCGAACCGCAGCGCCGCGCCAGCCGCCAGCAGCAGCAGGACCGCGCCCGCCCCGGCGAATCCCGCGGTGATCTGACGCTTCTCCTGCTTCTGCCCGATCTGGGAGCCGAGCTTCTTGTAGACCTTTGAGAGCTCGTCGGATTGCTTTGCGGTGAACGCCTGGCCGCCCGAGACGTCCGCGATCCGCTTGAGGGTCGCCGGATCGGGAGGCACCGGCAGCAACTCGCCGTTTGGGCCGGGCACCACCGCCGTCTCGGTGCCAAGCGCGACAGTGAAGATCGGGATCTTGCGCCGCCCGGCCTCACGCGCGACGCCGACCGGGCTGCGCCCGATCGTGGACTGGCCGTCAGAGAGCAACAGGATGGCCGCCGGGGTGCGGCTCCCACCCGGGCGCTGATCGAGCGAGTCGAGAGCGGCCTGGAGGCCGTCGCCGGTGGCGGTGCCCCCGTCGGCTACGAGGCCGTCGAGCACCGAGCGCGCCTCGTCGCGGTCCTGCGAAGGGCTCTCGACGATCTGCGGCCGGTCGGAGAAGGTGACCGAGCCGACCTGGACCTGGGGCGGCGCGTTGTCGAGGAAGCTCTCCCCCGCCTTGCGCGCGGCGTCGAGTCGGCTGGGCTTGACGTCGTCGGCGCGCATCGAGCGCGAGACGTCGGTGACCAGCGTGACCGATGCGCGCTCAACCGGTACTCCGACGCTGCGCTGGGGCCGTGCCAGCGCGACGATGAGCACTGCCAGCGCGGCCAGGAAGAGCGCCACCGGGATATGGCGACGGCGGCGATTGACGGTCGGCACGACGCCAACCAGCGTGCCGACGCCCGGGAAGCGCATCGCGTTGCGGCGGGAGCGGTGGGCCATCAGCCGCTGCAGCGCGACCGCTAGCGGCAAGGCCACCAGCAAGAGCAGCAGGAGCGGGTTGGCAAAGCTCATCGCCCGCGCGTCCTCGACCCGAGCGCCCGCCCCAGGTGGCGCAGCCAGTCGCCCTCGGTGCTGAGCACCACGTGCTGGGCGCCGGCGTGGCGCAGATCGGCGGCCACCGCCTGCCGCTGCGCGCGCTCAGCAGCGGCGTAGCGGTCACGCAACCGCTTGTCCGAGCTGTCGACCCGCACGTGTCTGCCGGTCTCGGGGTCGACAAGCGAAAGATGACCGACGTCGGGCAGCGCGCCCTCACGTGGATCGCGGACCTCGACTGCCAGCAGCGCGTGACGATGGCCGAGACTCGACATGTCGCGGCGCCAGCCGCGCGGGCCGCGGAAGTCAGAGATCACCACGATCAGCCCCGTCTGACGGGCCAGCCGGCCCGTGCGTACGAGCGCGCGGGCGAGCCCGGCCTCGTCGTCGCGGCCGTCCGCGCCCACGCCCTCCGCCAGGATCTTCTGCAGCGCCACGTAGCCAACCCGGCCGCCGCGCGGAGGCACGCGGCGCTCGTGCTCGGTGCCGCAGGTGACAAGTCCGAGGCGGCCGCCGCGCCGCGTCGCTAGGCGGCCGAGCACGAGCGCGGCGCCCTCGGCGACGTCGGACTTCAGCCGGTCGGCGGTGCCGAACGCCATCGAGGCCGACAGGTCGAGCACCATCCAACTCGTGAGCTGGCGCTCGGGCACCTGCATCCGCACGTGGGGGATCCCCGTGCGCGCGGTGGCCGCCGGGTCGAGGCGGCGTACGTCATCGCCGGGCTGGTAGGCGCGCAGCTGCGCGAGCTCGGTGCCATCGCCCATGCCGGGCGCCACCCGGTCGCCGGGTAGCACCGATCCGGCGCGCCGGGCCACGGCCAGCTCGAGCGGCCCCAGCAGCGAGCCGGGCATCGGCCCGGGTCCCTGACGGCCGGGAGGGGGCGCCGTCACGCTCAAGCGCTCGCGGCCTCCGCTGGCGGCTCGGACTCGGCTCCGGGCTCGGGCAGCTTCTCGAGCACGCGTTCGATCACGTCGTCGCCGTCCACGCCGTCGCTGAGGGCGTCGTAGCTGAGCACGAGGCGGTGGCGCAGGACGTCGGGCGCCAAGTCGCGGACGTCGGACGCGAGCACGTAGCGGCGTCCGCGCAACAGTGCCAGCGCCTGGGCCGACTGGATCAGCGAGATCGGGCCGCGCGGGCTGGCTCCGTAGTCCACCAGGCCGGCGAGGTCGTCGAGGCCGAAGCGCTCGGGGCGGCGGGTGGCGTCGGCCAGCTCGACGGCGTGGTCCACGATCTCGCGATCGACATAGATCTGACGCACGACCTCGCGGTAGCCCAGCAGGTCGTCCATGCTCAAACGCTGCTCGACCCTCGCGGGCACGCCGATCACACGCTCGACGACCGTCGCCTCCTCCGTGGGGGTCGGGTAGTCGACCACGACCTTCATGAGGAACCGATCAACCTGCGCCTCGGGTAGTGGGTAGGTGCCCTCGGACTCAATTGGGTTCTGCGTGGCCAGCACCAGGAACGGCCGCGGCACGGGGAAGGTCTGGCCGCCGATCGTGACCTGGTTCTCCTGCATCACCTCGAGCAGCGCCGACTGCACCTTCGCGGGCGCGCGGTTGATCTCGTCCGCGAGCAGCAGGTTGCCGAACACGGGGCCGAGCTCGATGTCGAAGGACCCGGTGTCGGGGCGGTAGATGCGCGTGCCGACGAGGTCCGACGGCACGAGGTCCGGGGTGAACTGGATCCGCGCGAAGCTGCCGCCGGCCACGTCGGCCAGCGTCTTGACGGTGAGCGTCTTGGCCAGCCCGGGCACGCCTTCGAGCAGCACGTGGCCCCCGGCCAGCAGCGCGACCAGCAGCCGCTCGAGCATCGCGTCCTGGCCGACGATCACCCGCTTGACCTCGTACAGCACCTCCTCGAGCGCCTCGCGGGGCGCCTGCACGTCGGGGCCCGGACCGGCCTCGGGCGGCGGCATCTCACTGCTGCTCATCGGTGCTCCTTCTCGTTCTGGCGTCGGTGGTGATCAGGAAGGTAGGCGGCGGGGCTCATGGCAGTCGACCGAACATCCGCAGGGAGGTCAGCGCGCCGGCGGCCAGTAGCAGCAACGCGCCGCCGGCGAACCAGGCGGTGGTCTGGCGGCGCTCGTCGCGGGTGCCGACCTCCTTGCCGAGCCTTCCGTAGATGTCCTCGAGCCGGACGCGGTCGCCCACCGAGTAGGCCTGCCCGCCGGTGATCGACGCGATCTCGCGCAGAGAGCCACGGTCGGGCGGCACGGCGCGGGTGCTCTTGGTGCCGTCGGCGCGCTCGATCTGGATCGTGCCCGCCTGGGTGCCAAGCGCCACGGTGTAGACCCGGATTCGCTTTCGCTTGAGCTCGCGGGCGACCACGATCGGGTCCTTGCCGCTGGTTGAGAAGCCGTCGGACAGGAGCACTACCGCGGTCGGGTTGCGCCCTCGCGGACCCCTGGCGCGCTCCAGCGAGCGCATCGAGGCCTCGAGCGCGTCGCCCGTCGCGGTGCCGCCGCTGGCCTCGAGGCCGTCGATCGACTCGCGCACCGCCTCGCGCTTCAACCGCGGTGTCTCGATCCGGCGGACGCGGCTGTCAAAGGACACGCTGCCGACCTTGACCTCGTCGGGCACGTCCGCGAGGAAGCGGCTGGCGGCCTTGCGGATGGCGGTGATGCGCTCGGGCTTGACGTCGGTGGCCCGCATCGACGCCGACTTGTCGGTGGTCAACATCACGGCCGCGCGCCCGTCGGGCACCGCGATAGTGCGCTCCGGTCTGGCGTAGGCGAACACCAGCGCTGCGAAGGCGAGCGCGTAGACCACGATCGGCGTGTGACGGCGCCAGCCGATCCGGTTGGGCGCCACCGAGGCCAGCGTGACGGTGCCCGTGAACGCGGCGGTCCTGCGCGCGCGGCGGCGGTCATAGAGCGCGTAGGCCGCCGCCGCCAGCGGCAGCACGGCCAGCGCCAGCAGGTGCAGGGGCGCGCCGAAGCTCACGGGCCGCCGGGCAGCCGCTCGGGACGCGTGGTCAGGCGGACGGTCACCGTACGCCTGTCGCTGCCCCTGCGCACGGTGACCCGGATGGTGTCGCCGGGCTTGTGCGCGGCCACGACCTTGGACAGGTCCTCGGGCTTTGCCACCGGGCTGCCGTCCACGCCGACCACGACGTCCAGGCCGGGCCGCAGGCCCGCCTGGGCGGCCGGGCCACCCGTGGTGGTGTCGCGGACCTTGGCGCCGCCACCCGGCCGCGCCGAGGTGGTCAGGCCGATGAACGCCCGCTCGATCCGCTCGCCCGCGCGCAGGCGCGGCAACACCTCACGCACGCTGTCGGCGGGCACCGCGAAGCCGATGCCGATGTTGCCGCTCGCCCCAGCTGTGGCGATCTGGGAGTTCACTCCCACCACCCGGCCCTTGCGGTCAAGCAGCGGGCCGCCGGAGTTGCCGGGGTTGATCGGGGCGTCGGTCTGGATCACCTTGTCGATCTGAAAGCCGTTGGGCGCCTGGATGTCGCGCTCAAGGCCGGACACGATGCCGGCGGTGGCCGTGCGATCGAGTCCGAGCGGATAGCCGATGGCCACCACGTCGTCGCCGACGCGTACGTCGTTTGACTCGGCGAGCGCAAGCGGCTTGCGCGACCCGACCTCCTTGCGCTCGATCTTCAGCACCGCGAGGTCGGAGGAGGCGTCGGTACCCCGGACGCGAGCCGGGATCAGCGGGCCACCATCGTCGAGGCGGATCGCGGCGCGGCGGGCCCCGCCCACCACATGGGCGTTGGTCACGATCGTGCCGTCGGCGCCGACCAGGAAGCCGGTGCCCGAGTCCTGCTGGGTGCCCTGGGTCACGCGCACCGACACCACCGCGGGCCCGGCCGCGCCGTAAACCTTGCCGGCGTCGGTCTTGGCTCCAGCGGCGCCCTTGACCACGGCGGGGTCGGCGCCGCCGCCACCGATCTGGTCGAGCTCGCCGAGCAGCAGCCCCACGCCCAGCGCCACCACCGCGGCGACGGTCGCGGCGCCCACCGGGGTGCGCAGCTTGCGCCAGCGTGAGCGGTCCTCCTCGGGGCCCTGGCCACCGCCGGGATCGGCCGGCGAGGACGCCGGCCGGATCGGTCCGGGCCGGCGCGGTCGCTTGGGGCGAGGGCGGTCGGCTGCGCCACCGGCCCAGAGATCCGAAGGGGTCACGACTCGAAATCTAGGCGGCCGAGCGTCAAGTTCCGATAAAGACCCGCCACCGATCGGGCTGTGGACCCGGCGCTGCGATGCTGCCTAGATGCTCTCCGCCCTCGCCTGGGGCCTGCTCGCGGCGTCGTCACTGGTGCTGGGGATGGTGGCCGCCCTCATACGTCCCTGGCCCAAGCGGCTCGTGGGCCTCGTGCTCGCGTTCGGAGCCGGCGCATTGATCAGCGCGGTGAGCTTCGAGCTGGCGGCCGAAGGCGTTGCCGAGGGCAGCACGCTCTCGGTGGCCGTCGGCCTCGCAGCCGGCGCCCTGACCTACTACGTGC
>JAABUK010008036.1_pt1 | contig 14965 bp, 17 predicted proteins | sample 5559141 | NCBI WGS metagenome assembly JAABUK01 (sample SAMN10711869, study PRJNA513367) | rock metagenome | isolation source: Antarctica rocks | place: Antarctica: Victoria Land, Pudding Butte nord | collected 2016-01-03
GTGTCTGTAGTTCTGAGGGTTGTTGAAGCAAGTGTGCAGGCACTGCGCAGAATGCAGCAAGGAGTCAGGACCGGGCATCTCAGCTGCACCCTTGCTGCCTCCGTCTGCGCCAACAAACTCGCGTGGTGCAATTGCCAGATATGGCCAAAAAGGCGAGGCACACGAAACAGGAAGAAGATGGACGCAACAACCCTGAGCACAGAGGCCTCTGCAGTGCAGAGTCTGCACCAGCTCAGGTAGTTTCCCCGGTATAGAACGCCTCGGGTCGCCTGTAGTCTTGCAATTGAATTGAACTTGTAATGTAAGATGTGACTCACGCGTGGACTGCGGTTGTTTGCACCAGAAGATTACACAGAGCTTGCCTGTTCTTGTCAGAAGAGTGGCAAGAGAAAAACGCTGAGTTTACGTCATTTCACAGCATAGCCTTTGCCAATCTGTGGCAAAAGAGTAGATCTGCATCAAGACACAATGAACAACAAGCTTAACAACACTCTTGAACAATGGAAGGAGAAGATGGCGTTACAACAGGCACAAGCAGTAAAACGAGAGAAGGTGTTACATTCATGTGCCAGACAAAAAGCAAGAAACGGCAGCACAACATTGCCTGCACCCTGTTCTTGGACATGCTGTCACATCCTGTGCGCTTTGTGCAGAAGCAGCCAGCCAACAGAAAGTCAGGCGCTGCTTCCAAAGCAGGCTCTGGACGCAACTCCAAGCCTCCTGCTGCTGCCTCTGATACAACTATGCCCTCAGGCCCTGCAACAGGGCAGAGCAAGCAGGATTGGCGAACAGCAAAAGTGCAAAAGCCTGCCTCGGCGGTGCCTATTGGCAAACAGCTGAAAGTGAGCACTAACAGGAGACACTTGTTCATGTCATGCACTGTGTGCATGCACGCATGTCCTTGAGGGAGTTCTCACCTGCAAGCACGTATGCAGCATCAAGCTCCATTGCACTAAAACCATAGCCACAGGAAGCAATCATGTTCTGCTCCCAGCTGACTTTTAGTCAACAGTATAATGGCCAAATCACGGTATACTTCAACTCAGCTTAGCAATTTCCACAAACATTGCTGTGCCAACCTTTCCAGCCGAACAGTATCACCCACACCACCCCTGGAGCAGCTAAGTCCCTCCTGTGCAAAGACCTGCACCATATCAGTGCATGCAGACTGTTTGGGACAGGCAACACTGAATATCTCACGCTCTGCAATCTCAAACCTCTTGTACAACCAAGTCATGAAGCAAGGACACGGCGCAACACTGCTTCTGGTACATCTAATGCCCATCCATTACAGTCCCCTCTCCGTTCACACGGCGCAACACTTCACTCGCTCAGACTTGCATCTTTTGTTCAGGATGTGGTAGATCATCTGGAGTCCAGTCGAAAGGCATTGACAGCTGAGGAACTGAGAGAGGCGGTTCAGCATGATGTAGTCGGCAACAAAGAGCTGTATGATGTTCTGTCAAACAATCCCAAGATACGCATCAACCCTGATGGGCGATACGAGTACAAAGTGAGTGGATGAAATCCATGACAGAACACAACAGGAGCAGACACTCTACAACTTGGACTATGTCTTATGGTTACTGGTGTAAATTCAGCAGAACCAAATGCTGAGGCCCTCTTTGCTTGGCACACATACATGAGACAGCTTTTGGATTGTGCCAGACGCTCATGCACAAGCTTTGCGTATGATTCCAGCTGCGGTTGGCTGCAATGATGCATGCAGTGTCACAAAGTGTTTGCCTTGTCATTGCCATTTCCTGCTGCAGCTGTTCATTTGTGACAGTGGCTTGCTGACAGCATGTTGATTTGAGCAGAACAGATCCCACATGTTGCGTACATGCGCTCTCCCTTGTTTCAAGACACTGAGTTGATTACTGTTGTCAATGCAGCCTTCACACGAGCTGCAGAATGTGGATGAGGTTCTGACTCTTGTGTCAAAGCATCCACATGGCGTCATGGCAGGGCAGATCAAAGATGCCTACAAGGGCGTCAGTGAAGATGTCAAGGTATGATTTGTGCATTTGACTTACTGCGGGGTTTCAATTTCCTTCATTAAGCTCGTTTTAAAAACACGCCATCCCCTAGGGTCAGGTGTGTAAAGCCCTGAGTACATTTGACTTGACTGTTGGGTGCCCTTCAACTTACACTCATTCCATTGTTCACTCATGGAACATGCGTCTTCCCCTAGAGTCAGGTATAAACAGCCCTGTGTAGTAGCTGTCTGTATGAGGTCCTGTTTTGAGCTTGTCAACAATGACCTGTCTTGATTGAAGGTTTATTTAGACTGGATGTCAAGCTTTGCAAGCATGACCTGGGCATCAGTGGCCCCTGACTTAACAGAATAGCAGCTTTTTAAGCAGCCTATCATGAGTCATGCCCAAATCAGCATGTTTGGACGCTGATCAACTTCAATGTTGCATCTGACCTATGCAGAACATTTTTGGTGTGCAGTTTCTTTGCAATGCTGACTACTCTGCTTGCAGCATCCTAATTGTTAGATGCATCTCTTGTATGCAAACCGCTCTAGCATAGCTCAGCATGCTTGTGGGCTACATGCGATACCTTTCAGTCATCATTATGACCTTGGCACATTACAGAAGCAGAAGTTTAAGCATGGCTTGAGTAATGTAAGTTGTCTGTGGTTGCTGACCTGTCACCTCCCACCTGATGCATGTTTTGTGACAATCACGAGCCCCTTCATTGCTTGCTACAAAAGCAACAGGAGAGCAAAACGTGCCTTCTGCAGTCATTGCCACGTCCTCTCCTTTGTCACTGACAGCTCTTCTTTGCTGCTCCAGAGATTGAAGGAGGAGGGCAAGGTGTGGTGCATACACAACGCCTCAGAGAAGGATGATGTGCTGTTTCCTAAAGACGCCACCCCTCTCATTACCCTCACCCAAGATCTGGTTGACTTCTGGCATGCCACCAAGGTGCGCCTTGCCTCACAAGCCTTGTTTGCAACGGGTGCCTCGGCTTGAGCTGACTTGCGAAGCTTCCCTACATATCTGCCCTGTGCAAAATCGTGTTTACTAGTCCCCAAACGTATTTGAGAATCGTATTGTGAAAATGACATTTATTAAGAAAAAACGAACGTTTTCTGCGTTGCAAAGAGCAATCTTTATCTGTCAGGGTGCGGACCTTAGTGTGTAGGTAAACTAAGCCTAGGACTGACCTGGGGTTTGCATGTGGCTGGCACAAAGCAAATGCACTTGTACCAGCTGAGGGTTCTGAGAACATCACCTCACTTGCAAAGGATGACTTGCTGCGCCTTTTGAGCTGCGCTTGATGCTTGTCTGTTCTGGGCATGTGTGAGAGGATCACCCACTGCACTCTTGATAGCTGCCCAACTATGCTCATCATTGACAGCTATGCAAATCATGCTCATCATCAATGCTACAATACTCCAGATAAATGGATCAGGTGTGTGGTTCTAGAAGGTGCGGTGCGCGCTGTCTGCTGCAATCTCCACCTGATTGCTGACAATCTTACCATTGCACACGCTTATCCATTTCTTTGTCAAATGACTGTTCTTTGTCTGTTTCTTCACTCTTCCTTGTCAGATGCTGTGTATCTTTACCTCTCTTTACATTCTTTTCTCCGATGACTGCTCCAAGCTCTGCAAATCAATGTACCCTTGGGAACGTGTATCTGAGATGCAACCTATCAAGGAATCACTGTGTGTCTGAAGGAGCTGAGCTACCCAGATCGTGCTTGCGTCATTCAGGTGCCTGAAGATCCAGCACAAGTCATAGAAGAGCTGCAAAAGGCCAAGCTGCCTGCTGCGCCCAGGAAGGTTGCCAGGAAGCGTGTGGTCTTACCCCCCAAGGAGAGCAAGAAGAGGAAGAGGGCTGTCAACCTGGCAACAGCAACAAACCAGCATATGCCAGAGCTATTTGCTGGGGCTATGCCAGTCCAGATTGATTGAACGAATCTCAAGAGTAGCTCAAAACGCACCCTGACCCATGCATGATATGATGCATATGCATGCTTGCATGTCCAGAAGTATGCAATGAATGTGACATTGTATACAGCAGCTGCAGCAAACAAATGATTTTGTGTTTTGGGTGCTTTCCTGAATACGTATCCTGCACAACAGTGATGATGCCTCTGGATGTGCTTGTTGTTTTGCTTGCCTGCCTACTTTCCTACTAATTTGAGGTCTTGTTCTGCTGTCTTCAGTGCCTTTGTTGTGCAACCTGTACAATCTCAATATTGATTATTATCATTGATGTGCTGTCTTGAACACTACTGTCTGTGACGCTAGTTGCCCTGCACCTGTGAAATCCAAAGCCAACGTGACTCATAATAATGCGGATTTGAGGCTGCCTGCATGGGCAGTTATCGACACAGGCCAGCCCAAGCTGATCCCAGCTGCAGTCGCTGTTTTGCTGTTACTGTACATGAAGCGTGCTGTCAGTAATTTCGGTGAGAGACATAACTATTATATAGCCAGCCAGCAGGTTTGCTTCACATAATGAAGAAGAGAGAAATCATCTTACGAGGCACTGCAGCCAAATAGAAACAAAGGATACAATACTTGATGCACAATGTAGTCCATTCATCGCCGCCCGACGTGTTGGTCACGGCAAGCGGAAGAATCTCGATTCCTTGAGGGTGTGGTCAAGGCAGAAGACTCTTCCCACTCGCGCTCGCAGGGCATGGTGAGGTACGTGCTTTGATCGCGCATTCCTACCAAGGTAGACGCGGCGGACGACGTCATCACGGCTGCATCGGTGCATCGATAGGTCAAGGGCACCAACTATACCGCCTAGATGGCGCAACCAGCTGCTGTTGAGGAGGAGCATACCCGCTTCATCTCATCAAGCGCAATTGAGTGGACAACTAAGCCAGTGACCGGCTTTTTGGAAGTCTGCAACGAGCCAATCCTGTGCAGCGAGGTATTCTTGGCATATGACGGGCCTCGATAACGCTTTGCTGCTCTGCGCAACCCCTCAGCTGCTGTAACTGCCACAGGAAGACGAGGATGTGCAACTGGAACGACGCGGGGACCTTTTGGCCCCTTTGAAGGTGAGGCTTCTGTCTGCTGCACAGAGCATATGGATTGCCACTGCACCTGCTCTCACAGCAGAATAGTTCTTCAGGTCAACAAGTGGACCAGGAAAGTTTGGGCAGCTGTCTTGGCAGAGTTTGTTGGCATGGCCATCTTTGAGATTTATGGTGGCAATGCACCAGACTCAGTGGCTGCATATGGCAATGGTATCACATTGGGAATTCTAGGTAAGATCTCCATGCTACAGTGACACATAGGCCTTATCAGCAGCTCATTGCGACTGCTGAGGGCATGCACATTAGAAACTGACAGCCTGACAGCGCCTTGTGCACATTTGCCGGCTTTGATTGCTGTGTCATTTGATACTACCAAAAACAACACAGATTTTCATTCAAACAATATGCCCTGTCGATGCACCGCATGTGTACACTGTCACAGAATTGGCACAGACTTGGATTTCCATGTTTGGCCTGCCAGTTCTTATAAACATCTGCCTATGCCATCACCCTGCACCTAGGTGTACCTGTAAGTAGCCTTGACACACATACCAAAACACGTACCGTATGAGCGATGACTTACACACTGAAACATGATATCTCTGGTTGCAGTGTACATCACAGCCAATGTATCTGGAGGTCATCTGAATCCTGCAGTCACCTTTGCAACCTGCCTGACTGGCCACACGTCCTGGGCCAAGGGGGGGCTGTATGTCATTGCACAGGTCATGGGGGGCATCTTTGGCTCCCTCATGGGGGTGAGTCAGCTTGCACATCTTTGGCTACACCTGTGTCAATGTATGTATCTTGCAATCAATGTCATGTTTTGCACAAGATTGACGATAAGTTTAAAGGTTTTCCTCTTTGGTACCGCTGCAATGCTTACATTGGCTTGCACACATGAGCTTGACTGTGCCCAAGCAGCTCTGTGTTTGGCAAGCCTCTCCCATTCTGCAGTAGCATGTGCTGCAATGGGTGTCAACCTTATTGGGTTGTGTTGACATCCTGAACAGCATGATCTTTGGTTTCTTGAATGTGCAATCAGACTTGTAGGCTGGCATAAGAATTGTAGTTTCTTTGTTACAGATGCGACATAACATGTTCTGATACAAGCCTTGCTCTCATGACCCAACATCAGCAATCTCCCTAGCAAGCTGCCTTTTGTAATGCCAGCTGTTGACTAGAGCATCAGCAGCAGAGCATCCTTTATGCTGCACACTGGCAACTAGGTCAGTTGTGTTGCCTCACACTCCTCTTTTGGCATGAAAGTTGAGGTGAACAAATCTCCTATCTGGCCTATCAAACCTGCTTTGGGATTCTTGTCACTGGAGCAGCAAGTGTCCATGCAGGCTGTCCTGATTCCCTCAGTCACTGTTGGTGGTGGGGACAGCATGCCCGGCTGCTTTACTCATGAAGGAGGAGTCACCATTACTATGGGGCAGCTGTTCCTGTGGGAGATGATCATGACCTTTGTGCTGGTGTCCACTGTGTACGCTGTGGCAGTCACCAAGCCTGGCCATGGCAACATTGGACCCCTGGCTGTGGGGTTCTCCCTCTTTGCAAGTGCCTTCATTGGTGAGCAATCTGGCATCTGCTGCACAGCAGCCATACCACCTGAGGCATGCCTGGCAACCTGTGCATCTAGGAATCTGGAATGTGTCTGCAAAAAGCACAAATCAACAGTATGGTTCATTTGCTGTGCTCTTGATTTGAGAACGGAAAGATTATCTGGGGTCTTTCTGCCTCTAGATCATGTGTACATGAAATAAGGCTAAGAGCTATCAGGAAATCAGTTGCCAGATGCTGCTGTTGCCTGTATACATGCTATTCATATGCTGCATAGCAATGTAAGTTAGAGTTCAAACTGGATGCAAAGTGTCACTTGCCAGGGTTGAACTGGACTGGCAGATAGTAGGCAAATCCTAGAACAGCATACAGCCAGTCATATTGCACCTCAAACAGCAGATGCTGCCCATAATTGGCCCAAGATCTAACCACATTGACTGACAGAACGGTCAGAGGGCATTGGGCAGAGGGCATTGGGCAGAGGGCAGCAGTCCCCAGCTGGAGAATTGCCAGTCACCTGTTTTTCAGTGGAAGGGCAATTCATGGGCACCAACTCCACAGCACAAATGCCTTCAAAGCACAGCTGCTTCTTGTGCAAAGTGCTGCCAATCGGCCGCTGCTGCATTTGGGCTGCATGTGTACTAGCACCATGCAGCTGCAGCTGTCATTGCAGCTCAACATGCAGCAAACTCTCCAAGACTGGCGCCATGATCATCCATTGGCAAGGGATGTGCCGCGTCAATGAGCTTGCTATGACGTTTCCTGTGCCTGCCCTGCAGGCGGCCAGTTCACAGGAGCAGCCCTGAACCCTGCTAGGGTTCTGGGCCCAGCCATAGTCTTCCACTGCTATTGGGACACGGCTTTCATATATGTCTTTGGGGAGCTCTTTGGTGGCTTGCTGGCAGCTATTATTGTGCTGCCGCTGTATGGCTTTGGCCAATTCGGCAGCCTTCTGGACACCAGGCTTTGCAACGCCCTGGGAATCAAGATCCCTGAGAAGCATCAGCACAGGTAACATGGATTGTGCCTTGTGCCTGTGTGACATCAGCTAAGTGCTGCAGTATGGGTTGTGGCGTCTAGGTAGCAATTCAGACACCAGAGTTGCAGGGTCTTCAGCATTGGGGAGGGTTCTTTGTACACAGCATCAGCACACTTAGTCACATTTTGCAGATGCTGTTGTTTTATTGTTGTCTGCTTCCATGTAGTAGCATGCTGGGTTCTGCATCAGGTCATAATGAATCCAGGTGAGCAGTTTGTCCCTGGCTACAGGTATGTTTGTCTCTGGGACAGGTCTGTCCTGACAGAAACATCAAACCATATGCATGTACCAAGGCCTTCAATCCAGTCCTTGATATCTGCTGGTCAACAACCAGTGTATCGCAATAGGACATAAAATCTACAGCATTGTCTAGCTCTTTGTCCCCAGCTGTGCCCAGATGCTGTGTTGTAGCACAGCAGCCTGTCATAGGCTGGTGGTGAGTGTGTGTATATGCATGTTCATTTACTCCTCATCAGACCCACCCCATCAAAAGCACAGGATGCAGTCAGTGGGAGATGCTTGAATGACATAAAAGGGGCTCAAGCAACATCATGTCCCATGTGTTACTAGTGGCTGAGGTGTCCCTCACACAAGCACTGTCAAGGACATGTTGGGTTGTAGAGTCAAGTTGCATGTCTAATGCAGGCATATTGCTGTGCAGGTTTGTGCTTGCACGGGACAATGACATGGAGATGGGGCCTCTGCAAGAACAGCCCCACAGCCCTGCCCCTGTACGGCCCCCTAAGCCCTCTCTTGCTTCTTTGGCTGAGCGTCCCCACCCCCCTCCTCAGGGTTACCGACCCCAGCCTGACCCCTGGAGAGTGGGCGCTCAGATCTAGATAGACTGCTGTTTTGTCAAGCCTCATGAAACTGAATTTTGCTCGCGGGAGTTGCATTGTTGTTGCTGCATGGTGAATGGTGTGCTGTAGTATTTGAGTTGGTTTTCAGCCACCAATGCCATATCACATGTTTCACTGCTTCATGGCACAGATTACACTATAGTAGCTACCATCACTGTAATACTCATGCTTCTTCATGTCACACATATCAGCTTTCTGATCATGCGACCATTAGCCTACCATCATTGACCCCTTCGCTGAATGCCAGGGAACATACTGAATTTGACCTCAAAAGACATGTCCCCAAGTCCGTTTGAACGCACACTGAGAAGCATTGACAAGCCTGGTGAACTGCCAGGATTGGTGCAGATAGAGATGTACACAGAAGACACGCAGCTAACATTCAGGCATTTAGTGGATTGCCATGAACAATTGCCACGGAATGCAGGTCATGCCACTAGGCACCTCGCTTGATCCCTGCGCAATGCCTGTTTGCTGTTGTCATTAAGTGAGGCAGACGAAATGCAGGTTGCTGCAGAAATACCATGCACAACAAGAGCCCAATACAGCTGCAAAGCAGTCTGTCTGGCTGCTGCTGCACATACAACGCCTTGCAGACCATGACGCACACGCAACCTTCGAACTCTAAATGACAGGTTCAGAGGCGAGATTGGAGCTTTGACACACACACGCAGTATTCCAAGGGCTTGGAGTCAAACAATGCACTGACCACGTGGCCATGCTAAGGCCATATACCAGACATGCTTGATCCATGCTTGCATTTCGAGCCTAATCAGCTCAGAGGAAGATCTCAGAGTGACATACGGTCTTTTGTTGAGCGCTGCTGTTGCAGAATGCCCAGGCGTGTGGCTCCTTGGGGGAGAAGACACCCCAGGCTAAATTGAGATCACATGGGATGCCGCATGCTGAGCAGTTTGCTTACAATACAGACTGGAACATAGCTAGTGTACAAGAATGCAGGGCTGCTCTAATTCCTGGGCTTCTCCTTCTTTTCCCTGAAGAGTGCCCACAATGACACACCAGCCACCTTCACGACCTACAAAGCAAACATACAAGCCATCAACACGCTAACGTACGTCAGCTGGCACAAATAGAACATAGGCGTTTGACGTGACCAATGTCAGGTGTTACAACCGAGTGCCAGGCAAGAGACTGCCACTTGCTGTACATCACACAGTGCAGCATGCATCAGCTCTCCCATAATGCAAAAGAGGTTTGGGTGCAGCAGTGCAAGAGCTGCTGCCTGATTACTGGCAATCACACCTTGAAACGCACTCCTGGAATATCTCCCACAGCGTGTCCTCGTCGTCCAAATCCAGCAATGAGAACCTCATCCTGTAGCATGCCAGAACTTTCTTGGCATTGGCACAATCTAGGCAAGGCTCAAGACACAAGCTTGATGGATGAACGTCATCACAAGGCCAGCCATGACTAATCATGCATAATGCGCATGAGCATGTTTGTGGCTACCAGCATGCTGAAGTCCCTCACGACCAGCTATGCCAGGAGACATGCAGCAGCCTGTGAGCTAGATGCTATGCTGAACCTGACTCTGAGCAGTGAGACAGGTCATGGCAGCCAGCAAAGCGTTGCAGTAGAGGCACAGCAGCATCCATGTTGGATCAGCTTTTGTGCTGCTCTGTTGGCTTTTGTATGACAGATGCTGCATAATCTGAACAAACTCACGTTCTCCTCAATGAAGTTCAAACATCCATCATTGGGCACAAAGGCTGCAATCTTCTTGCCATTCTTGATAAGCTGAACTCTTGCGCACTTCCTGATGGCAGAGTTGGGCTGCTTGGCCTCAATACCACTGCAAACCACAAGTGAGACGTTCAGCACGTCTTAGCCGAGCCTCGGTGAGCCACTTTGTTGACTGCAGCCAGTCTCACATCTTCTCCAGCACAATTCCCTTGGCGTGGGAAGCTCCTGCAAAGGGCTTCTTCCACTCGTTACCCAAGTGACTCTTCTTGTAGTCCTTGTCTGCCCATAGCTGCTTCCTTCTGTAGTTGCGTAGCTTACGACCGGCTCCCAAACCTCTGGTCTTACTGCAGTATAAAAAAACAGCCTCAAACAACCATCGATGCTCCTGTGCCACAGTAAGGGCAGCGAGAACAATGCAATTGCGCTAAAAGCGACGGCATTCATTGCGGGAAAAGCGCTCACCCCATGTTTGCGACTCGGTTGTGGCCTGTTCCGGATCGCGCAAAGAGAGGCTGTTTATGCAGACAGCCGCCTGTATAGTACTGTCATCGTGGAAGCTTAGCATGACTAATATTCTGAATTGTATTATATACTGATATAATGAATATATTTGCCTATGACTGGCAGCCAGTCCAGTCAAAAAGTCTGCCTGTCGGTAGCAGTCGCAGCTTTGCGCATGGGGTACACACCAACAACTTGGTCCAGCGCCACTCGGCACCTGACTTTGCTGTAAAGGCTGTGGCGTGCATGCTGCACATTCACCTCATTTCATACGGTTTGTACTGGACAAGCATGAGAATACACTGTAACGGCCAAAATCACGAGTAAACGCTTGGGAGTTCAGCTGACACACTACGCCGGCTGGTAATGCATGTCACGCATGGCACTAGGAGCCTTTACGCACAATGCATGCAGACCAGCATTAACAGTGTTAACATGCTTTCACAGAACTTTCATGACTAAGCTTTCCTTGGTAGATTGGATCTCAGATACACTTTCCCAAGGATACACTAATTTGCAGAGCTTGGTAAAATGCCTGGATCATAGAGGTGTTGCACCAGATACACTATGCAGTCAAGCAAGGCTGTGTTAGGCTGCGCAATGCATTGAGATGCACCTCGGAGGCTATATTTACATCTATGTAGAGTAGAGTCGCTGACTGAAAAGCTGCTGAGACAACAATCGTGGCGTCTGTTACTGACAGTCAGGGCGAGGCTGACAATCCCGACGGCCGGCCACGAGCGCAAGCACAACGCATGTAGAGCTGATATTGGAGGTTGTGTCAGTGGTTATACCTCAGGCCCAAATAGGGCTGCAGACCACCACCACTATACCAAACTTGAAAACTGCGCTGCTGCTGATGTTGTCACTACTGCCTGTATCATCGCTGCTATTGTCACTGCTGTTGAGGCTGCTGGTGCTGTTGCTGTCATTGACGCTGCTGATATGATAGACATGGGCTGTAGCAAATCATTACACTGTGCCATACAGAATGTGTAACACTGTGCATCAAGCAAATGTAAGTCTGTGATGGTAAAGGTGAGTATGCCGTTTCGAGAAGTGACCCGAGGCAGTGACCCCATGAAAGCAATACAGGGTAATAGGACACACGGCCACCCGACGCACGGATCGACGCTGATCTCCCAGTTGCCTGCAGGCTTGCAAGGCTGTTACAACATATCGCCGATAAACAAACATTTCACTACAAGCACCCAACTGGTCCCCAAGTGGAACGCAAAAGCCTCAAGATTCCTATAGAGACTCTTTAGATGTTGTAAGAGCTGCTCGGAATCTAAGCTTTGGAATATGTTGCAACTGTCAAATTGAAGTCTGTCGTGCAAGCGTGTTGCAGTCCTTAGGGCCCGCCGAGAAACAGAGCATACGAACAGTGTACAAAGAAGCTACAAACTACTCCAGAACATGGCAAGGACCCATCCAAACCAGATGTGCACAACACTCTGCAAAAGTCCCTTATTGCTACCAAAGTCTAGCTGTGATGCCAGCTAACAATCTCATATCTTAACTAGTCCAGGCAATCGTTCAAAGACTCAAAGCGCACATGCCACTACTCGAAAACCCTTGCATGTCATGAAAGTTGAAACAACAGCCATACCAGACAAACCAGCAGACATAGCTTGCAGGTGAAGATCCCTTTCTGACAGGAAGCATGCACCTGAAAACCATGCCACTCAGACCCTCAATCTCAAGCAAAAAAGCAAAACAGAAGAAGGCATATTTGCCAGTGCTTCCACAAATTGAAAGCATCACATACACCAAGCTGCCAGCTCAAAACAATGCTTTGTGTTGTAGTGAACAAACAGACAGATGCATCTGAAAGCATGCTTCAGGACCTGTAGTCACATAAGAGCACAGAGAGGCATCACAAGTGAGCTTTCCCTAAACAAGGGCAGTGAGCTTTCCCTACACAAGGGTAGTGAGCCCTTCGTGGTTGTTCCCATTGAGCCCATTGGCCCCCCCTGAATCTGGCTTCCCTGCATATAGTGGGGATAGCCCTCCATCTGTGCCAGTGGTGTCATAGATCTCGCTTTGCGCACTCTCCTTCTTGCTGGGGTTTGACTTGTCGACCACATTTCCACTAGCATCCACAACTTCAGTCTCCTTGATCCATGGGAGCATTTTTTAAAGCCATGGAGAGCCCACTCCATACAGGGGTCCTGCTAGCATGCCAGCAATTACGCCACCCACACACTCTGCACAACAGCAACAAATGATGGCTGTTTGCATAACATCATTGTTGCAATTGGCCTCTGAGTCCATTGAATTTGGCGGGATGAAGCATTCAGAAGGGCCCAGGTGGTTAAGCAGATGATATAACAAAGAACTAGCTACCAGTTTGGAGCAAAGGGCACGGGGGGGGGGGGGGATAAGAGTGGGGGGGGAGGGCGCAAAAGCGCGCGCGCTTTGATCAGAACCACAACGCATCAAGTTGAGGCAAAGCAGGTGAAGCAGCTCTGACAGCAACAGCTACTGCCAGAGCTATGTTTGGCACAGATAGCATAGTATGCCCCCAAATGAGACATCATCAAGGCTGTGTTGACAAAAGTTCTTTGAATGGCTTCAGAGATTGCAGCAGCAAACATACCTGCTATGACATACAGCCAGATTACATTCCAGTGGCAGTGGAAGACAATGGCAGGGCCCAGGGCACGGGCAGGGTTGATGGCAGTGCCTGTGAACTGAGAGCCTGCATCATCATCACATACATCATGGCTCATGCCAGTATGTGCCCGGGTGCCAGGACATTAGAAGACACATTTGAAGCGTCAATAGGGAAGCATCAATGTGCACCACTTTTGTACATTGTTCTTGGATTGGTGCCGTTTAGATCGTACATTGGAACACAAACAGTCATGTAGGGGTTGACATGACAAATATAAACAGCCAACAGTGCAGCAAGTGGTAGTAGCCTTACCAGCAAAGACCATGGCAAACAGGGACAGACCCACTGCAAAAGGCCCCACAACACCAAAAGATGGCTCCCCAATAGCGACAGCATACACCGTCGAAACCAGCACAAAAGTCATGACTGTCTCCCATCCAAACAGCATTCCTGCAGGATCAGGAAAGTGTCATGTTGCCATTACAATTTTGTGACAATGGAGGAGCAGTACAACAGCTTCCAGTGATCTGACTCACTGTAAGGTGAGGCAGCTGTTGCATTTGTACAAGTACAGTGCACAATTAGGCGGAAATAACATATGCTTTGCGTTTATGCTGTAAGCTGCCTGTGACCACAGTAAGGCAAAGCCTTTCAGCTGCCTGTCATTATACCACAAACAGGAGAAGAGAAAGCCTCGATTGTTGCACACAGTCAGATACACAAGATACTTATTTGTTCCAGGTTTTGCAGCAGCACAACAGGGGTGCAAGATGTAACAGTATACCCCATGTGTGCACTGATACAATAACCCTTCAGAGCTTGTGTAAGATGACAGCCTCACCTAAGGTAATATCGGTCCCTGTGTTGAAACAACCTGTGCCGTTATTGCCCATGCCGATATATGTGCCAGGAACAAGACCGGCCTGCAGGCATGCGGAGTGAACACTCATGCATTGACAAGCAGACTGCCCACAGGCCTATGACAAAGCACACATGTGCCTGCGTCAGGAGCCTTTCTCAAGGCAGTGCTGCTACAACAGATGTTGATGCTGCTTCACAACCTTTGGGAACAGCAACGTGACCATCAGTGAAGGTCTACCACAGCGTGATTTGACACTTGCAAGCTGCTGCTGCTGCTGCTGCTGCTGCTGCATTGCATCTTGCAAATGCAAATGTCTGCATCGAATCTTGCAAATGCAAATGTGTGATGTGGCCAGAGCTCTGCGTTGAGGCTTACCACCATGAGAATGCCAAAGCAAGCTCCAGTGATCTGCATAAATATGTATGCAATCCCCTTCACAATGCTTATGTGACCAGTGAAAATTGTAGCCAGAGTCACAGCAGGATTAAGATGGCCGCCTGATATATTAGCAGTGATATACACTGCAGAAAAAGGTTGCAGGTCAGTGTGTGCTGAGCCCAGACTCAGCAAAGTCAGCGAACAAGAGTAAGGTCTCACCCAATACAGCCAGTGACATTCCGTTGCCCCTGCACAGCAGTAACCAAAGCTCGGAAGGAGCGATCACAGGTTGTGCTGATTTTAATGCTGAGCGTGAGCCTGTTAAGTTTTGCAACGATAGGCCTACTCACCATGGCGCCCAATTTGCTGTGGCGTTGTTTCCCGAAGTGGTAGTGGTACCGGTCTGAGTCGATGTAGTTCCT
>JAABUK010008037.1_pt1 | contig 14963 bp, 22 predicted proteins | sample 5559141 | NCBI WGS metagenome assembly JAABUK01 (sample SAMN10711869, study PRJNA513367) | rock metagenome | isolation source: Antarctica rocks | place: Antarctica: Victoria Land, Pudding Butte nord | collected 2016-01-03
CCCCCCCCCCCACCCTCCCTCTCCCCCCCTTCCTCCACCCCCCTCCCTCCTTACCCAAGTAAGTCGCAAATGGTATCAAGGTGTGAGTCTGGCTTGCAACTTTACTACATGTGAATTAATAATTGACAGCCAGTGTGATGTGCAGTAGTCAGGCTTCCTGCAGCTTTTGCGACCACCAAAAGACAGAAACCAACACACAACTATCTGCAAGGGTGACCTCCATGTGTGCAGCAGACAGCCATATGACTGTAAACCTGCCTTTCCTCAGGCAGCTCAGATGCAACACATCAATTCAGCATGCTCAGAGCACCTCTTGAGGTCCTAGTGAGCATTGAGGCTGTTTCTTTGGCCTGGCATCCGAGAAAGCAATGTAAGGCATCCGAGAAAACATTGTAGGGCATGCGAGAAAACATTGTAGGGCATGCGAGAAAACATTGTAGGGCATCCGAGGAAACATTGTAGGGCAGTGTACCTGTGAGGTAAGGGCAGCCAGTCTGCCTGCAGAAGCCAGGCTGGCAGCATAGGCGGCTTCTGACACCTGGTTCCTGGTGGGCAGGTCTGCAGCCGTGTAAGAGGTGCGGCCTTGCTTGCAGGAGAAGGCTGACACCGGCTCATACCCGCCCGCCAGAATGCTGCCCCTGATCTCAGAGTATGTCTGTATCAACTGCAGCAGCAAATTTGGGAGCTGCTGACTCAAAGAGTATGTCTGTATCAACTGCAGCAGCAAATTTGGGAGGTGTTGACTTAAAAGAGTACGTCTGTATCAACCGCAGCAGCAAATTTGGGAGGTGTTGACTTTGGGTAACCCCTGATCTCAGAGTATGTCTGTATCAACTGCACCAGCAAATTTGGGAGGTGTTGACTTAAAGAGTTTGACTGTATCAACTGCAGCAGCAAATTTGGGAGGTGTTGACTTGAATAGGAACTTGGGTAACCCCTGATCTCAGAGTATGTCTGTATCAACTGCGGCAGCAAATTTGGGAGGTGTTGACTTAAATAGGAGCTTGGGTAACCCCTAAGTTCAGAGTACGTCTGTATCAACTGCAGCAGCAAATTTGGGAGGTGTTGACTTAAATAGGAACTTGGGTGACCCATGATCTCAGAGTATGTCTGTATCAACTGCAGCATTTAGTGTCTCATGTTAGTACCTGGGCAGCCGGGTGTAATATTTGGCTGCTCATGAAATTGACGCCAAAAGGCGTAGTCTTTTTTTCTTTCTTTTTCTTTTCTTTTTCTTATGTTAGTGCATGTTGGCTCACAGGACTAGGGCTCAGGCACACATAGTAAGTGCCTGGCAGGAACGATTAGCTGGAATGCCTGTAAATTATTGTTATTAACTGCAGCAGCAAACTCGGGAGGTGTTGGCATGGGAGGAACTTGGGTAAGAGCCCAAATGAGTATATGGTCTAGATCATGTCAGCATCATGTGAACTATACATGCATGAATGGACAGCGCACTGCTCCAGATGCAGACTTCCTCTGCGCTTCTTCCTGTGAGCCATCAACACCAAAAAGCAGTGGGGAACTTGCTGACATGGATGCCAGGCGTTACAGCAGACATCGGACAGACGGATGTGCAAGGCAGCCACCAAAAGAGTAGATGGGAAAGCTGAGATGGTTGTTGGCCATGTGGACAGGCCAAGGAGAGCCGATGCCCCCACGTGGGGTAGGGCCTTAGCCTCAGCAGGATTTGCAAATCTGAGCTGGCAACCATTGGGTGCTGCCTTGTACAACAGGCGTATCACGGACTAAAAGTAATAGCAGGGCGCACCTCAGTGTACTTGGGGGATTCCTTGGCAAGGTGGGTGGATGCATACTGGGGGTGAGGCTGCTGGATGACATAGGAAGTGGGGTGCACAGCAAAGCTGACAAAGCCGGCCATGTTGAGGGTCTGCACAATGCGATCCCTGCCGTGACCCCTGAATCGCTCATCATACCATGGCACATTCTTGCGAGCCGAGATCATATAGGGCTCGTAGCCCTGCATCAGCACAGGGGGCAATTTTTGGCACTTGAGAACAGAACAAGACCATGCCTTTCAGCGTCAATTTAAAGAGGAGCCAAGTATTATATCGGGCTGCCCAGGTGTGGGCACTGATGGGGATTGTGGCAGTTTGGGGACTCATTGTGAGCCCACTGGATGGCGTGCATGAAAGCGCATCATGCTCTGCTGTGGAGCCACATGTCTAGCGGCACAGCACAGCAGCAAGGTGTCCCACATTTGAACAGCATTCAGGATCTTGCTGTGTGACCATCTTGGAGCAGCATCAGTTCTTGACGCTGGATAGCATCATATACTGACAATGCCCCCAATCATGCCTCAAGTTTGGAGCAGATGATGAATGGGATCTGCACCACACTCGGCGCATGTCTCAGCAGCATTAATGACGTACAGATGGCAACTTGATGATCTGCCCCTGCCCTTGTGAACAGTCACACAGCAAACCTGGCAGAGGTGCAACAGTACAGTGAGGAGGCATAACCCTTACCTCTTCAAATTTGGCATTGTAGTGGACATTGGAGGTGAGCCAGGTGGTGTAGTCGGTGGCCCTCTGTCCCTTCTCATACTCCGACACCTGGTACTGGCGCACCTGCCTGTCCACAATGGCCTCCATCATCTTCTCCTTGCTCCCTGCAACACACCAAGTCATGAATCTTGAGTCATGAGTCTTGAGAGATGAGTCACGAGTCATGAGCAGCAGAGCATAATGCTGTCCACAATGGCCTCCATCATCTTCTCCTTGCTCACTGCAACACACAACAGCTCAGTCATGAGTCATGAGTCCTGAGAGATGAGTCATGACTCATGAGCAGCAGAGCATGATGCTGTCTACAATGGCCTCCATCATCTTCTCCTTGCTCCCTGCAACACACCATGGCTCAGTCATGAGTCTTGAGTCATGAGTCACGAGTCATGAGTCATGAGCAGCAGAGCATAATGCTGTCCACAATGGCATCGATCATCTTCTCCTTGCTCCCTGCAACACACCATGGCTCAGTCAGGCGTCTTGAATCGTGAGTCATGATTCGTGAGTCATGAGTCATGACTCTTGAGTCATGAGTTTTGAGTCACGAGCCATGAGTTTTGAGTCATGAGCAGCAAAGCATGATGCTGTCAGGCAAATGCATATGCAGACTTGTTTGTAGCATAAGGCAGGTGTTGAGTTTGTGCTGTGCTCAGTTGGTTCTGCAGCAGCCTGTGCATCACTGCAGCCAAGACTGTGTCCGTGACATGTGTGGCAGACACCAAATGCAGGCAGATGCTGACAACAACAAGCATGTTCTGGCTTGCCGCATGATCATACAACTCTTGACAGGATCTGAAATTGCCCCTTTGCTGCTTGGCCTGTGATGAATTGACCTTCAAGTTGCAACCAAAGAGGGTAGAAAGAAAAGAAAAGAATAGAAAAAACTACACCGTTTGGCGTCAGTTTAGTGAAAAGCCAAGTATTATACCGGGCTGCCCGCACATCAAAGAAGGTACACTGAAACCACCTTGACAAAGGTACACTACATTCACCTTGAAACAGGTACAGAATAAAAGAAGGTACAGTAGAATCACCTTTGGCAAGCTTGAGAGCCAGCTGTTGCCCCTCGGCACCACCTTGCAGGGTCTCAAAGGCCGGCAGCACAATGACTGCATTGTTGTACAGGTAGACCAGGGTGGACTGGTACTCCTGGCGGGCGCTGAAGATGCGCGACAGCTCCTCTGGAGGCACAAAGTCTACGTCCAGCAGGAGCACTACCTGCACCATTCCTCTCTTTGTTCAGGTTTACACTTTTCCAGATTGTTTTTGGAGCTTTCCCTCAAATCTGACAAAAAAAGCTTGACTAAAAAAGCCTGCAAGCTTGTAAAGCCTGTTTTGGTCAAGTCATGCCCGCTTTCCAGCATTTGAAACTTACAAAATGTATGAAACCTGGAACAAAAGAAGGGATAGCAGAAACACCTTGGTTACAGAAACAGTGTGCTTGTGCAATTACTCAGCCAGGCAACAAGGGAGTTACAAACAAGATCCTGGCTATGGTGGGGATCGCGACAACAAGGGGCAAAGGGGAATCTTCCTTCACTGGGACAGATTCATCAAGTGGTGTTGATTGAATCTGAATCTTGCTGGCCATTCTGCTCAGGCCAAGGTTTCAATCTCTAATCTGAAGCAAGTTCGCTCAGTCTCTGTCAAGCCTGTCATTGCCATTGCCAATGCACTTGGACCTTGTACCAATGCTGATTATGTTGACCTTGCTGACGCTCAAAATGCCTGCCATTGCAGTTGAGAACATCGCCATGCCAGGACCAGCATCCAACATGCCGCAAGCTGGGCCAGGCATGGTGATGTTCTGAACTGCAACGGCAGCATTTTGAGCGTCAGCAAGGTCAGCACAATCAGCATTGGTACAAGGGGGGAAGCCAGCAATGAAGATCGCAGCAGAGGGTGCAAGCCTGGTGAGATGTGAATGACTGCTGGGGTGCTGATCTTGAAAGAGTTGGGCTGCCGTCATGCCTTCCCGGGAACAGCTCAATCGTGCTTTTGAGGCATGAGAATGGTTGTAACAAGTGTGAAGATGCGCAGGCAGTCATGACCAAAAGCCTGCTACAGGTAGTAGCTGCTCAGTGGACAGCAACACACTGGCTCAGTGGACAGTAATACACTGCCTGATGGACAGCAACACACTGCTTAGTAGACAGCAACACATTGCCTAGTAGACAGCAACACACTGCTTAGTACACAGCAACACATTGCCTAGTGGACAGCAACACACTGCTTAGTAGACAGCAACACATAGCCTAACGGGAGCAAGGCATTGCCAAGTGGACAGAGTCACACTAATTAACACAGGAGCCATGCGTCGAGGAGCCCCAGTGATTTGTCAAGTCTCACCTCTGTCTTGACAAGCAGCAGGGCATGGTTGCGCAGGGCGTTGAAAGGATACAGGCTGGAAAGCTGGGCGCTGCCCACTTCCTCACTCACCAGCTCCAGTGTCAACCGGCACGGACCTGCAGTCATTTGCAGTATAAACAGTTCACTTCCTTAAACGTCTAACACTCATATACATCACCGAAGGTCTAACAGAAACATAGCTTTTTGTCTGGTCATAGGTATCAGTAGCACAAATCACTTCCTGAAAGCCCTTGAGACTGCTTTTGCATTTGTTTCGTGTGCCATGTAAGTCCACTTTGGTCTATGGTTTATGGAAGATTGCATTCTGCAGAGGCCACATTGAAAGTCAACTCGCTTGGGCTGATGGCTTTGAAGCTTGGCATCTTCTTGTACACAGAAGAGCATGCTACCACACCAGAATGAGTTTTAAAGCCAATTTGTGGCATATTGACACCCTGCACAACCGCTATGAAGGCCAGCCAGAAAGATGCAACCTCTGTAGGGTCTTGGGGCTTGACTGTAGAATATCAACTTGATTGACATGTAATTGTACACCAGCAGGAACCATCTCACCTGCATCAAGCCCTTGAATGCATGTGGATCTATGTATACATGATGCATGTGTAGTTCTACCTGCATGGGTAACTGCCTCATAGAAGGCAGCAAGCTTGGCCTTTGACTCTTCAACTGTGGTGCCATTGAGGGCAGCATCGTCCATGGACACCAAGCGTCCCTTCACAAGAGGCATGTAAGCCACTGCTGCTATAGGACCCGACCACAGCTCACACTGAGCTTGCAGCATGTTCAAACTGAACACCAAAATACGGCTGTCAGTGGGTTGCGAGTGCTGGCGAAAGCAGCTGAAACATGTTGCCGTGCATGCCCAATGAGAACTCTGCCAATGAAATGCACAGCAAAGAAATGAGAAGCCTGCTCTTGATGAAGTAATGTGAAAGAAACTCAACATTATGCAAGCAACATGTTCAAAGGGTTACATCACCGCAGATTGGTGCATGCATAAGAACATGCGGATCATCATGATGCTTGCTGAACACTCGAAAGCAACACAGAGATGGTCAGTGATCAATGGTCACTTAGGCAAATAATATACATATAAAACAGTATGCATGATAGACTGTACATCATTTTACATGTATGATATATAATATAGTTGTGCATCACATTACACGTAACATGTAATATGCATGTTAGCCAAGTGGTGGAAACTAGGCATATGAGTGTGTTGAAATACCTTTCCAAGGACAGCTGAGTGACAAGCGTGACATCAGTATCAAAGCCACTGCGGCTAGGCTTCCACACTTGCTCCAGCTTCAGCTGTGGTAGAGCAGCCATGGTATCCTCTGTGCAACCATCCTACACACACAAGACGAACAGTTGAGGTGCATGGCAGGCAACTCCAAGCATTGTGAACCTTGTTTGTAGGTAGCTGAGTTTGCTGTAGCTAGAAGTCACCAGGATGTACGTGATCAGCGCACCAGGCCTGAAATGTCTACAGAGGAAAAGCTGCGTCTGCAAATCAGCAAGCCTGTCGAGTGGCAAGCGTGAACTTGTAACATCTCTGAACCTTTCACTATTTGTCAGTCAGGCACCGTTTGCAACAAGCACTTTGACTGAGGCTGAGGCTGCATCAAGAACATGCTTTGCATTGAGTCTGCGTGCAACAATGCAGGGAGACAACCAGCACCTCAGTGTTGTTGGATACGAGATTCTTCAGCCCAGCAGCTGCTGAAGCAGCTGCAGCCCCAACTGATGCCACTGCTCCGGACAAACCCTGATCAGATTCCCTGCCGGCAGGATCCTTAGGATGATCCTCATCTGTTGAGGACGAGAACAGCTCAGCTGCTGATGAGGAACGTTGCCTGTCTGTTGCAGCCATAGCTTGCTTCTGATCTTCTGAGGCCTGCTCTGTCACATTGCTGTTAGACTCACTGTCTAGTGTTGTGCCACCGCCATGGAAGCTGCTTTTGCCTTTGCCCGGTGACACAGGTGCAGCTTTGGCCAGCTGTCCTTTTGTGACCTTTGCTACACCTTGTCCCTTGGCTCTGGTGAGAGTAGCTTGTGTCTGGCTGTTGTTTCTCTGGGCTGCAGCAATGTCAGCTGCTGAACTGGTGACATGCTTGTTTGTGGTTGAGGTCCCTGGCGTTCGCACCAGCTCAAATGTCTGTTTGGAGCTGCCATTGCCAACATGAACGAGCGTGTTGTCGTTTTCACCGCCTTTGGTGACTGAAATGCCTGGTGTGTCCAAAGGATTGTACTTGCTGGCTACTTGCACACCATCACTGTCGTGCACTTCAAGTTTGGGGCGCGAGCTGTTAGGGTCTTGCTGAATGACTGTCATGGTGTCGCCCTGCTGAATTGCTACTTGCTGGCTGCCGCCATAGTCTTGCACTGCAAGCGTGCGATCTGCTAGCTGTCGCTCAGACGCCCTGTGTGACTTGTGGCTTGAACCACCTGAATTTGCCTGTTCAGCACCAGTCACAGTCAAAGCAAGCTGAGGTAGCTGCACTGGGTCAGAAGCAGATATGCCGAAGCATCAAACTTACCAACAAAATGACTGCAACTAGTAGACCGACACCAATAACAACTTTGCTTCTGTGTCTTTGCGCTCCAGGCCTCTGTCTGCCAGGTGGTCTATGCCTCGAAGAAAACATGCGGTATTGGTTTGCTTACCCAAGCGGGAGTGCAGGGCAGTGTGTATAGGATGAGATTTGTGAATTTGCAGATTGCACCACGGAAGAGTTCACGCTGTCGGGTTTCCCTCAGGTGCTGGTCTCAGAGTCTCAGCACGACTGTCGGTGTCGCCGTCACACGACATGGTGAGGGCCAAGACGACAGCACTCGTTCTGACTGGAAATGCTGTACTACTCTCGTGAATGGGAAGCCAATTGCGACACTCGTCGCCGCTGGTCCGAGCCGTGAGATCAGATCCCGCTCCGCGGTGCGTGTGCTGAATTGAAGCAGCGATAGCGCAGTGGGCTTGACGCTATGCACAGCTTACTTATCTATGCCAGAACGAGTTTCCGGAATGGGGTGCCATCAAACTGCCGAAGAGCGACAACCAGCGCAGCTTGCACCGACTGGCCTGAGCAGTTAGCCATTCATCTTCTTGTCTGTGGCACTGCACATGGATGTAAAACACTTTTCAGAACAGGGCCTGGCAGGGTCACGCTGTTACATCTGTTGATATTCGACGCAAGCATGCTCAAGCAGATTGTCACAGCCACATCCAGCAGAAGTTCAGTGAGCAACTTGTGAACCAACATGCCAGGTAGCATTACAGAATACACATGCATGTGGTCTGCAACCATACAGAAGGCTATGTGTGAACAATCTGGGCCGCAAATTGTGATCACTTCATATGTCCAGGGCTGAGATTGCATTTTGAAAGCTGACCTCAGCATCAAGCATGCAACCTGGCAACTGCACTCTAAATGTGTGCTTTCTAAACATACAAAGGCGCGGTAACACATTAAAATACACAAGGGCCTGAGGACAGGCTCAACACTACTTCAATCACCACCTGGTGTGGGAACTGTGTAATTCAAAGCCATGCGGCCGCCATCAGCATACAATATCTGCCCAGTGACATAACTGGCAGCATCTGACGCCAAAAATGCAGCAATCTGCCCAATCTCAAGCGGATCACCCACACGACCTAGCGGCGTCCTTGTCAAGACCCTGCAAGCACAGGTGAACATGATCAGCAGACCTAGCGTTGTCCACATCAATGTGCAAGCCGACCCAATGACGCCCAAATTAGACATGCAACGAATCCATGTTCCCTTCCAGAAGGGACAGCACACGTGCACTACAAAGCGTTTGTGAACACAAGCTGCAATCAAGCTGCAGTTCTTCTCAAGCTATCGTGCAGGCAGCATTTCAGCATGCAGGCAGCATTTCAGCATTGTAACTGTTTTTGGCAATCTGCACCAATGCTTGTCACAGAAGGAGTTGCAAAGGCGCCGGCTGAGCAACAGAACAGCGGAAGCAGGTCGGCTGCTTTATGCGCTAGTGCAATGTGTCCCTACTTGTTCATGGCAGCCTTGTCATTGGCAACCGCCGCCAGCACATCAGTCATGATGCTGCCTGGGCCAATCGCATTCACCCTCACATTGTGTGGCGCCAGAGCCAGAGCCATACACCTACATGGTCAACTGCAGCGTTGCATGCCCAGCTTAAGTATGTCTAAAGCCCAAGCATGCACAAGCAAGCCACCATCAGAGACCTTGCTTTCCATCTGTATGTCACACTGGAAAACGAGCTGACTCAAGAACAAGTCAACAAACATGATGACTAACGACTTGACTCTATCACAGCTTTGACAGCAGGAATGCAGTCATATACAGCGTATCGCCTGATACATGTATCCATACACATATATATGTATATAGCATGTTGCCTGAGGTCTAGCACAAGACTTGCCTGGTGAGGTTGTTGACTCCTCCTTTGGATGCGTTATATCCGGCAATGGTGGGAATGGCCATGACAGCATTCACAGAGGACATGTTGATGATGCATCCCCCCCGCCCCGGCTGCATCTTGTTCTGCTCCACCATCTGCCGGGCTGCTGCTTGCCCTGTCTACAACAACAACAAGTACAACAAATTAGTCATGGTTGGTCAATGTGTATATGGTTTACCCCAAGGGTTGCCGGCACAAACTTTCATCCCTGCCGAGGCTAAGGCCCTACCCCGTGAGGGGCCACTGACTCTTGTGCCTGTCTACAACAAACGCATGTGTCGCAAGACATGCAGCACTGAAGGGTGAGCAGTGGCATTGTGGGGTTGTTGGCTTCCCACGTTCTCTGTTTGCACTGACCAGGGTAGCAAATGTTGCAAAATATCAATCAGGTCACAAATGACATAAACGCTTATATACTGCTGCAGTATGGTGTTGGTACGCTGACTGCCATCAGGACTGATTGTAGCAGACCCTAAGGGAAGACGTGGGTCTAGTGACTGAAGCAATGGAAAAAGCATGAAGTGTGATCCACACCAATATCTGAAGCTCAGCATGCACACACTAGTGCTGACACTTACTGCTTGCATGCAGCTCAAGTGGGCGCAGCACACTCACCAAGAACACTCCCTTGAGGTTGACTCTGACAACATCATCAAAGTCATTCTCTGTCATGTCTAGGAAGTCAGCGCCCTTGACAATGCCGGCATTTGCTATCAGCAGATCAATGGCCCCATACGTCTGCACTGTCCAATTCACCAGGGCATCAACCTCTGCCTTGTTGGTGACATCACAGTGTGCAGCAGACGCAATCACTCCCTCTAACTGCAGCTGTGTTGTGGCCCTACATCAGCAGTGCACAGATTTGGGCAGCAGTGAAGAATGAGACGCAATGGAATGCTGGGCTGTGAGTAGCCCGTTTGACTGCAGACACTGCTGGCTTTGTGATGACGCAGGATGTTTGGTAATATTCAGAGGTGAATGCAAATACCAAAGGAAGTGCTTTTACACAGATAGATTCTGCTGCTCTTTGCTGTCATGCAGAGCTGTCATGCAGAGAATGAAGCAACGCTGCAGGCTTGTAAGTATTCCCTTGACTGAATGCATGGGACAATCACTCACACATGATGTGCTGAAGTGTGTTCGGTGGCAGAAGTGCTTGGCCATGTGCACGTATGCATGCTGGATCCCTTTCCATGCAATTATTGCAGCAGACCAGGACGCTGATTGACACCAAGGACAACCTGTATAACAGTGCACCAACATAACACAGCCTCTTGTGCTTCATACCGTTTTGCACCTTCTTCATCAATATCAGCTACGACCACCTTGGCACCTTCATGTCCAAGGCAGCTAGCGCATGCCAAGCCTATTCCCTTGGCTGCGCCTGTGACGATTGCAACTTTGCCAAGAAGGCGCTGGGCAACACCTCCTACCAACATGACACGCTTCAAGCCCAGCTCCATATCTTGCACTAGCTGCTTGTGCTCCTTGTTTTTGGTCTGGTGATCAACCAGTGCACTGCGTTTGCCCTTCCTGCAATGATAAATGCTGAGGTCAGCTCAACAGCTAACAGAGGGCACAGGTAGAAATGACCCTGCTGAGAAGCAGGGAGTCAGTGGTGGTATTTGTAGGAAGTCCAGGAAGCTAAGATTACAGCTGGAACTCATCTGCACAAATGCCTTTGGTGCTGACAAGCATCCACAAACCTTTGATCTGCTGTAGGGTGATGTGTGCATGCAATGCGCAGCATCATCTCGCCGTACAGCAGCATATGTATCAATGTACAATTTTCAGCAGATGCAATGAGAGCAGACGTGAGGAGCAAAAAGCGTTGCATGTGACAAGCAGCTCTGCAAACCTGTAGCCCTCTCCAGCAAAGTTATTGGCTTTGTGATGCCGCTGACAGAGCTTGCAGATCACGATGCCATGATCCACCTGATGCATGCCTTCCTGAACTTCAGGCCAAAAAGATCCATCTGGCAACCTATATCACACCATCAAGGTGTAAGAGGCTAACAGCAAGAGACAAGGAACAGACAAGCAACATCAGCATACACAGTCGTGAGTCAGTCAGCAAGTACCGGAATGTGTCTTCAGTCTCCCACTTCTTCTTGGCAAACTCAAAGTATGGCCCCTTTGCCTTCCTCTCACCATTGGGGTGAGGACTGTCCCCTGCATGCAGAAACACTCTTGCAGTCAGGAGCTGTGCTGAGAAGCAGCATGAATGGTGCACAAGGCTCTGCGCACTCAGGGTGTGGCAAACCATGCCTACCAGATGGATCGTCATCATCATTTGACGTTCGCTGCCTTTTATGCCCATGCCCAGAGCTGTGTGGGTCTGTCAGCAGCAGACCAGGGGTTGACTGCAGCTGACTTGGTCCAGCAAGATTCACGTCGAGGCCTGCAGCCGTCATGCATAGTTCAGGTCGAATTTGACGAATGAACTGATATTGTGTTGCAGGTGTGCACAAGAACTGTTTTGCTGAAGTTGAGATCTTTACTGTGACACTACCTTGCCTATCTGGGTGTGGGTAAGCCAAGTTTGCAGCAGGGTTATATCCTCCTGCACATTGACACTCGAGCACATGAGCACAGCTGAAGGCACTGCTGGTGCACACACAGATCCCTTCCCACTGACATGAACGGAAGGACGAGCGCTTCCAAGCTCAAACGCATGTCAGGCTCATCTGTCAGTATGACGTGCGCGGATGTCATGCACACACCTTCCATGTGCTGTCTCAACTAGCGTTACACTCGCTGTGATCAGACTTGTTTCGGTGAACAATGGTCTGTAAGACAACTTTCTGGCCGTGAAGGGTGTCAAACCGGCGACACTTACAGCGCGTTTTGCCAGGTGTGCACGCGTCGGATCTAAGTGAAAGTCGGGACAAGCGAGTTGATCTTGCTTTTGCGGCAAAAGTTGCAAGCAGGGCAAGCTGCGGAGATCTGCGGAAAGGGCAAAACGTTGCTTGAAGTGGAGCCCAATTTGCCCATATGATACAAATTGGGACCCAAATGCTCTTGTATGTGCAAACATAATGTACTGAATTGGGCAGTAATTGACTATGTTTTTGCCAGCATTTTCTACCATCTCCGTGCAATCCCCGCAGCTGCAGCCGCCTCAACTGCAGAAGTGCCTTTCAGCTACAGCAGTCTGGGAGTGCAGTGCACCGTTCTTCGTGACGAGCGTTGGCAAGCGTAGACTACCGACTCTCTTCCAAGTTGGCTCAAGGCTTATGCAGGTAGTCAAGTAGCCATTTGCAGATACGCTCTTGCAATACATAAAACTTATTGTAGAAGCTGTACTAAACAGAAGCCAGAATTCATCACCGTGCTCGTCCAGCCTGACAAGCTTTGTGTTCACAGTGAAACTCACTGTTGTCTGTCTGAGCTGTCTAAACAAGTATGCTTGCAGTGCATGACAATTCTGAGAAGACAGTTCAATTGTAAAAAGCTTCTTAAGATGCAACAGTTGTGCTAAATGGGAATACGGCGATGCTCAACAGATTGTGAATGGTATGTGGTTTGTCATGTCTGCAATGCGTGACATAGGGGAGAGAGTTTCACGAGTGTGACATGTGTTACTGTATGCAGCAATGTACTATTATACTTCCATTTTTACACAGCAGAACAGTTCATGTTTTAGGACGCCAGCAATACATGAATTCTAGTAGCCAGCTGCAGCAACGCAGATGTATAGATACTGTACCACAGCTGCCATGCCCAGAAGCAGGTGACTGCAATCTGAATTGTAGAACATTGTCCATCTGGTATGTGATTAGCCTATAGGCCATCAGAAACAGGTGCCTCATTAGCAATACACCAGGCCATGGGCTGAGTAGCCATCAGCTTGGCCCAGATTTACAGCAGCACTCGGTTTGGAGAAAGCACTGCCCCTTGATTGGCTGTGGCTTATTCATCACAACGCAGATACACATGTTTCACAATAGCCTGCTAGCGACGCACATGTAATGAAGGTCATATAACCACGGAGAGTGCATCAGCTCTGCTGTACGAGAAGGTAAGGGTAGACAGTGCATAAAAATCAAAGGGGAATAAGATGCCAGAACAGTATAGCTCACAAGGTGCACCCAGGAGCTATCTCTAGAGGCATAAGCCTGTCTACAAGGCATCATCACCATCTGGTGTAAGCTTGGACAAGGACCGCAGCTTCATGTCAGTCAAGTAGCCTCTGACAAGTGAACCAGCCAGAGGCGTATTCACAAAGTGCTCTGCTTTGTGAGTGCTGTCCTCCAGCTGAAGGATACGCGCTAAAGTCCTCTCTGTTGCCAGCTTAGTGGGCCCAGCCGTGTCCTGAGCAAGACTGCACAGCGATGGCAGCAATGCTGCCCAATGGGGCTCCAATGCCGATGACTTTGCTAGACAAATGCGCCGTATGACCTGAGACAGCACAAATTGATCAGAGCCCCTGCATCGTGCTACAAAAGAGACTATTCAGGCTTCCATGCACCAATTCCCCAACACCTCGGGAGCTTACTTGGCGACCAGATGATGTGATGTGATTTGGTAGATCAAAATGCTCACTGCATAAGGAGAGGATCAGAGGAAGCGCACAGTACAGGAAAGAGGCATGCAGAGAATGTGGAAGGGAAAGATGTTTTTGAGAAGGGAGGCAAACAGTGCAGAGAAGGGTGTTGCAAAGCATGTGTCTGACTCAACGCTGACTTGATGCATGAGTGGTGTGAGCCAGCTTGCCTGCAAGCCTTGCCGCTGCACTTCTGAGTTCTGATCCCTGCCCAGCAGGGCTATCAGCACCGGGACAAGGGGTTCCATAGCACACCCCTCAGGCACATGTCCATCCAACTCAGCAAGTAGAAGGTTGCCGGTTGCTTTTGCAGCAGCCAGCTTGGTGGGTATGTGGGGATCTCTGCTGAGCTTGACCACTGCTGCTACAGCTTGCTCACTTAGCTCAGCTTCTTGCAGCCTGCATTGCAAGGCAGCCACAGTTGTTTGACCAGCTACAGGGTGCAAGGCAGCCACAGTTGTTTGACCAGCTACAGGGTGCAAGGCAGCCACAGTTGTTTGACCAGCTACAGGGTGCAAAGGTGTGTTTAGTGGCATGGACTTGCAAAGTTCATACCACCAGGTCAGGCTCAAGCCTAAGGATGTACCCGAGACAGCACTCACAACGCCACAAGATCTGACTTTACAATGTTGTGCTTTGGTTTGACCAATGCCCCAGGTACCTTGATGTGCAGAAGGAATTCATTGGCAAGTTTGTCTTGGTATACTTGGATGACACAGTCATTTCAGCAAGAATGCTGAGGAGCATGTGGAGCATGTCAGGATTGTGCTTGAGGTGCTCAGGAAGCATAAGTTGTATGCAAAGCTGGCCAAGTGAACTTCCATGCAGTCTGAGGTGAAAATGTTGGGTCACATTGTGGGGGCCAGGGTCTTCAGATGGACCCCAAAAAGGTTGCCATTGTGCAGGACCGGCCTGTTCCTGCTGGGGTGGCTCAGTGGCGGTCACTCTCGGGGTTGGCTAATTACTTCAGGAAGTTTGTGATAGGCTGGGCTATACTGGTAGCCCCATCGAAGCAGCCGGCATCTGGTGACAAAGTGCTTCTAGTGATTTTGGAGCCG
>JAABUK010008038.1_pt1 | contig 14962 bp, 10 predicted proteins | sample 5559141 | NCBI WGS metagenome assembly JAABUK01 (sample SAMN10711869, study PRJNA513367) | rock metagenome | isolation source: Antarctica rocks | place: Antarctica: Victoria Land, Pudding Butte nord | collected 2016-01-03
CTGGCGAGCTGGGCACCACAAATCTTGGCAGGATGCGTAACGAGGCCTATGCTGAGTAAGCCGCCAAGGAGGACCTGCAACACCCCCACACGAGTGCAGCGGCGGAGACGAAGCCTGCTGTCGACTTAAATAGGCAGTGATATAGCGAACCATGGTGTTGAGGCCTCCTGCCCACTTAATCCTCCTCGCTGTTCATATCCGTACCTTCACCTCCTCGAAATGGCCCAATCAGGGCACGCTATTTGCTATATCCGTCCGGCTTTAATGCCTTGGTCAACCCATCAGCCAATTGCCTGTCTGTGGGCACGTATTCCATCAAAATAGTCTCATTCTTAACGGCCTCCTGTACGAATTAATATCGAACGTTAATATATCTTATCCGTCTATTCTATTTCATTTTCTTAATCAATATTATAGCCTTTTGATTATCGATTTAGATTAAAATAAAACTTGATCCTATAATGTTCTAAATTCTTATATATAGAGATCTATTTATATAGTATTTTAAATAGCTGCTAATATCTATTCTTTAAAGTAGAATTACCGCTCAAATTGATATAGTCGATTATAAATCAAAATGAGCTCAACTTTCTACCCGCGTGTTAGGGTGCTCCGTACCTCGGCAGACCACTGCGCCAAAAGGACAGAAGGTGTCAAACAGTAGATATAGCTAGCAAGCGCGCCCATTGTGGCCGCGGTCATTTTGCGTGACAGAAGGATCCAACCTAAGTACTTCACTTCTCTTGTCACTCCTAACAAAGACGCTCAATGAGACTAATAGCTTCGGTAATAGGGCAATAGGCGCAATGAAGGTCTTGAGCTCTTCTATGTGTGGCTTCAACAAGTTAGTATCATCCAATTTCGCGGAAGACGGTCGCCATACCTTCGTAATTCGTCCACGAGTTCGCGGGCCGAAGACGTGAAATGGTAGGTAACCAACCTATCAGTTGTTTTCATAGGCTCCTGTGCATTTGTGTCCTGTTCCGCCTTTTCGACGTGTTCTTGGAAAACGGCTTGCCGTAATATCACATAGCCAGAATCCTCAACCATCATCGTAGTATCTGGCATGTTGTTCAAGATGGTGTTGAAAGAGGAAGTGTATGTAATGGTGGGATCGAACAACTTTGCCCAATTGCCGTTATCTCCGCCTCCTCTCATTTGGTCATCAGGGAAGTCCATCGTGTCGTGTAGTGTTCAGCAAACGAATTGATATCACGCGTTGGCTAGGCAGAAGAAGCATGGCAAATCTAAAGTCACGAAGAATCTATTGATCGGAGAACTTTTATTGAGCTTCAAAAGCGTGCGAGTCGTCTAGCTGGGGCGGGCTGCTGTTTTCGCTAGATTCTAAATCGGGATTTCAATGGACCATTAGACCTACAGGTTCCAAATCGGGGGTTTCATGGTCCATTAGACCTATAGATTCCCCTTTCTCAAGGTGTCGCCGATGCAAATGACTACTTCCTGTGGCTCGCGTGGCTTGACCTCGACTATATGGGTGATGGGTGCGTCAGTCTCTTTTGATCTGCGTGGGTGCACACTCAGCCGCCAAAAGAGAGCGACGGTCCCTTCAGCAACGATTCTATCCAAACCGCATGTACTTTGGGTATGAGTTCTGGCGCTGTTCAAGTTAGATCTGACAAATCATACAGAATGGCACGCTTTGAATGGATCCCCTCGGCGCCAACAGGTATTACCATCACCACTCTCGCAACAGCTATCTATCATCTTAAGCGTTAGGCCAGTTCCTATTGGAAGAGTGCCCGACGAAGCGTACCCTACCCAGCTGCACGACCAGAAAAGTACGGGTATTACGGCTACTCGGCCATCGTCAACGGGCTAGACTACACCAGCGTGGTGGTGCCGGTAACGAATGCAGATAAGAGTGTGGACGTACTAGACAAGGACTACAAGCCCATGAGTGACCTCGACAAGACCGCGTACGAGGACTACGACGCGGAGATCTATGATGGCGCGCATGTGAGCGTGCAGGTTGTTGGGAGGCGGTTGCAGGAGGAGAAGATGCTGGATTTGGCTGAGTATATAGGCGGTTTGGTGGGGAAATAAGACGGCTATTGAGCATCTTGAGCCCAGTGCTTGCGAATTTACTCCGGCGTACTCCCGGAAGAGGCGTGTCACACGAACCCAAATGACGTGAATGAGAGAGATATTTCTTGCGGGAGGACGCCTGTATGATCCGAACCAACCGTCGGATCGAGTCCGCGCCGTGGTGTATGACAACGTAGGCTTGAGGGTGCTGTATACCCACCACTATCCAACCTTTAGAACCCAACTCCCGCTCTTGGCGCCTGAAATCTCCTCCAGGAGGACGCTCTCCTGCTACAATCATACTCCTAGCAAATCTTAAATTCATAATCCATCACACGATGCATCCCCATCGCCTCTCCCTGCATCAACCCGTCGACATAGCACTCGCCAATGATCTTCCACCGCCCACTATCCTGGGTCGTCTGCCGCAGCACAAACGGAATTTCCCCGCCGTATAGCACGCAGACGACGTCGCCAAGCTGCGCGCGCTTCGACACCCAGCCTAGACGACGGTGGTGTGTCTTCAGGAATTGACGGTCGGCGATGGCGGGGTAGAGTTTTGAGGCGAATGTGTCGAGCAGTGTCGATAGGGACTCGTGTGGAGGCGAAGATGTTCGTGCCACGGAGGCAAGTTTGGTCAGTGTGCGGAGTAAGTCGGCCGTGTCGTTGTCGTGGAAGCGGAGGGCGGAGAGGCCGTGGCTGGCTTTGGCTTTGCTGTGCACGCCGCTGCAAACGAAGGTGCGTAGGAAGGAGGCTACTTCGGAGTCGTCGTAGCGGCTCATGAGGTCGAGTTTTAGGGGGAGTAGGGATAGGCACTCTTCTAACCACTGGAGGAGCTTTTCGGGCGAAAATTGAGTGTCGTTGGTGGTATGGCCGGCCCAGAGACGGTCTAGCGGTGCGACGAGGTCTGTGATTCGGTCGATGATCTTGCCAAAAACGAGAAGAATCTGGCCGTTGCTGGATACACTGAGCTTTGGAGTAGTGTTGCCGGCAGCGTGGAAGTTGTGGTCGATGGCTGTGTAGAAGTAGGAAGACCGGGATTTCTCGGTCCAGTCGGGGACCCAGGACGGCCAGTCGTCGCGCTCGCTGAGTGGAGGGCGCGCCAGATACTGCAGTCGGTCTCGCTCGGTGAGCTCGAGGATGACGTGCTTGCGAAAGACGTGGAAGTGATTCGAAGTATAGTCGGGCCGGACACGTGGATTAAAGCGGTCGCCCAGCCCGACCAAGGCAAACAACTTATCGCGGGGATCGGTGCTCTTAAAGGTCGACGCGACGCAGAGGATCCCAAACAGTGACATTCTCTCCCGCTCTCGCTTCAGCAGGTGCATTGCCGGGAGGTTGTCGACTGCAATCACGTGACCCAGGTGCTTGCCACGCCCATGTCTCTCCACCAGTACGCCGAGGGCATCATTGAAGCTCAGGGCCACTTTGGCGAGATCGTCCCAGGGGATTGATCGTTCCCCGAGGACGACCAGGGCTTTGTTCGCCATGGCCACTTCTTGGATGACCCACACACGCTCAAACCAGGGCCGGGAGAAGAGCTCGATCAAATGCAGAAACCTTAGCTCGTCCACGATGGCGTAGGTCTGAATCTCCTTGTCTAATTTTTCGTACGACGCGTATCCTTCACGCTGAGTCGATCTTCGTGGCAAGTTCTTCGCCAGGTTGACCACCGTCTTGAAAGCACTAGGGTTTTCCTCTCCGAGCCAGATCAGGACTTGGTGGGCTCCGGCGTATATACGACCCATGAAGCCGACCTGCTCGGCCCTTTCCTGATCATTGTTTTGATTGATGCAGATTGCATCGACCCACAAGATGCGGTCTTCGTCATGACATCGAACACGGCGTAACGCCGCCGCGAGATTGGGGCGAATGACGAAATCTCGGCCACAGCATAATATGCTTTCCAGCCTCTGACGGACGCCCCACACATACGACAGCGCTTCGAAGTGTGGGTGGTCCTGTAAGTTGGCGACAATGAGCTCGCACTTGACGCCGTCTTCTGGCACACCCCGCTTCAAGACCAATAGTCGGATCGGGGTTGAGGGGAAACTTGGCCGTCTCAGGAGGACGTCCGCGGTCTTTTGTCGAGCAGCGGCAAAGCCAGAGAGCTTGTTTTCTTCAAGCGAATAAGCCAGAGTCAACTCCAAGTAGACCACTTCGTTCGCTTTTTCTAGGCGATCCAGTTCCAGATCTGACGTCGACATAGATAGCTGAGGGACGCCATCCGGGTTATCCAACGCTGCAAAGGCGCGACGTCATGTGACTCGATCCTGAGCACTAGATGATATCAAGCGCAAATCTGATGAATGAGTGTATGAAGAAGAAGCTATCTACGCAGACTAGCAAGGAAGAAGGAAATAGGTCTCTGCTGAGTAAGCCGCCAAGGAGGACCTATAACACACCCTCACGAGTGCAGCGGCGGAGACGAAGCCTGCTGTCGTCTTAAATAGGCAATGATATGGAAAACTATGATGTTAAGACCTCTGCCCACTTATTCCCCTTTCTCACTATTCATATCCGCGCCTTTGTCTTCTTAAAATGGGTCAATCAGGGCTCTCTATTAACTATACTTGTCCGATTTCAGTGTCTTGATCAATTTATCTATCAATTAACTGTCTGTGAGCACGTATTTTATTGAAATTATCTCATCTTCAATAATCTTCTATACGAACTGATATCGAATGTTGATATATCTTGTTCATTTATTTCATCTCATCTTCTTAATCAGAGTTATAACTCTTTAATTATTAATCTAAATTAGAATAGAGCTTAACTCTATAATATTCTGAATTTTCTATATATAAGAATCTATTTATATGACGTTCTGAGTAGCTGTTAATATAGCTATATATTCTATCTTATATATGAATAAAGTAATTATTAATTATCTCTTTATAAATTAATAAATAGAGTTATTATTTAATATAAAAATAATGTTTATTATTAATTTTATAAAGCTCTTTTCTACTTAATTCACATTAGAATAATTTTATAGAGAATTATTATCTTAATAAATCAGATCTTTATTAATAGTGTCTCTTAAATAATGTAAAATATATTTAAGAATAATTCAGATTATTTCTAAGGATTTTATTATCACGCTTGCGAGACGACTTATAATATAAGTTATATTAGAGTGTAAAATAATAACTAGCTATTATATCTTTCTTATAAGTCTTCTAAAGTCTTTCATTTAAATTAAGATATTAGTAAATTTAATTTTTAGATCTATCTTTATAAAAATAAACTTAAACTTAACATTTTATAGTTCTATATTTTATAGAAGATGAATTATGAATTTTGCTTATATAAAATAAATAATTTATTTTTCGCGTGTGATTTTTATATTTAAATAGATCTTACAAACATTAATATTCTTTATTTTAAATCAGCTTAATATGATTATTTTAAGCTCGCGAATACTTTGATTATCATTACTTATAATAATATAATTATTAATATAAGAGAAGATAAAGATAACATTATTTAAGAAGTGTCGAGAATAAAGAGCTGAGTTGTATAAAGCTTGTAAATAGTCTAAATCTCGCAGAAAGATAATCTGAATTTTATGCTAAATAATTAAAGACGTTCGAAGATTATATAGAGTCTTTTTTAGTTTATAGATCTTGTTCTTTTATCTATATTTAATAGATAATTCAATAAAAATATCGTTTTTAATCTCCTCATTTAAGAAGATGGCGATAGCATCTATTTATTAAATATCTCAGCTATTTTCTACAGTTAGAATAAAGAGAATTCGCGTTATTTAAGCTTTAATAATTAAGATTATTAATTTATCAAAATTTATATTCTCATCTTTCTACTTAAATTCGCGGATTATTCATTAAGCTTTTTATATTTTGAACCCGATTTTCTACTCTTTTTCTGTAAATATCTATTTATTTAATAATATATTACTGTTTTTGGGCATAGAATTTATGTTAATAACTGATCAGATCTTATTCTCTTTAAGAGTCTTGATTTGAATATTTATAATCTCGCGTTATATTCTTAATTTAAGATCATTTTGAGCTTTATTAAAGGATTTTGAATAATAATTTAACGATCTCTTTAAAACGCGCGTAAAGATTATTATAAAGAGTGTATTCGCGTTCTTAGAAACTCAGTCAGATTCAAATAAATTTAGAGTATTTTAAGTCATTTCTAATAGCTCTGTCTCTCTTTATTTTATATAATATTTCTCCTCTTTAATTTCGATTATTTCAGAGAAAGGAGAAGACTCGGAGATTAAAATTTCAGACTTTTAGATTTGCTCTGAGAGATCTAAATTAGCTGTAGAATTATGTGGAGAATTGAGCTCAGCTATTTCGTCTAATCTTAAATTTTGCTCATCAAATTCGACATCTTTATAGAGTGTTAATTTTCTGCTTTTTGAATCTCAGAAATAATAAATTTGTGTAGAATTGTAATTAATAAGCCTCATTTTCTATTCTTTTGAAGAGGGCTTATAGTGACTATTTGCGTGAGGAATTTGCGCGTAAATTACGCAGTTAAAAACGCGAAAATAAAGAATGAATGACTTATAATTATAAAACATCTTAAAGAGCGTTATTTTACAGCTTAAGAATCTTATTAAACTATAATTTAAGAGCTGAGTAGTTATATTTACAGCTTCTGCTTATAAAGAGATAAGAAGATCTATTACTATTAACATGAATTTAGCTTTTAAGCAAATCAGATTAACTAATCTCTTAAAGAGATTATTCTGCTCGAGAGTATATAGAGCTGAATTCTTCTCGCGAATTCCTTTTAATTTAAGTTATTTTATGAATTTTTAACTCTTAAATTTAGACTCTTCATTCTTATAAATAGTCTTTATTTTATGATTTTTTATGTTAAGTTTAAGAATCTATTTTTAAATAGCTTTTTCAGTCTCATTTTTACACTTAAGAGAAATAATTCTTCAAAATCGACTGGATTTATCTGTTATAATTATAAAGAATTTAGCTCCGCCCTTATTAATAAACAATTTATCGAAATTCTCAACTATTTAAGCTTCTTTAAAGACAAAAGTGTATTCTTCTTCACATAAATTAACGTGAATATATTGATTAGGGCGTATAACTCTTAAAGTTATCGCAGACTTTTAATTTAATCTTCTACACTATTTTTTAAGTATATAAAGTTCGCAGAATTCTCTCTTTTTAAATTTGAGCTTAAATTAACGCTCAGAGATCTTAAATAATAGGCGCATAAATTCGAAATTTAAATAATTTATTTTTTAATAAATTAGCTGTTTTAACAGCTTTAAAGTATCTTTTTAACTCTCAATTTTTATGAATTTTTTTAATTTAATCTGTTCAACTTAAAATACTCTATTTTTCGAAAGAATGAAGATTGAGAGTCTATTTTTCGTCAGAATTACTCTTCTTTATTACTCTGATTTGAAGCTAATTGCTTAATTATCTATTAAAAGGGCGTTAATTGATAGTAAATTCATATTCAGATTATGAACAAAATAGATATTAAGAAGTTTAATCTTATTCTTCAGATAAATGAATCCTTTTTTTATAATAATCAGCTCATTATCATTACTTACTCTAATCTTTTTAAGCTTAATAAATGTTATATTCACAAGAATCTCTTAAGAATTGATCATATAAAATAAGATCGCAGAATTAAGTAATCAGCTATTCTTTTACAGAACGCAGGCGTCTATAATAGATCTAACTATTAATTGACTCGCAATTATTTCTTTTTTCGTGAATCCTTTATTTTTATCTCTTTATTAATCTAAAGAATCTTAAGAAGTTCGTTTTTCTGAATATTTAGATTAACAGCTATTTAATAAATGATTACTATATTTACAGTGAGTATAATCATTTTTCAAGTCTTTTTTAAAGCTGAAATTTCGCTCATTTTATTTATTTCGCTTATTTTGTTTAATAACAGATTTTGACATATTTGAATAACGAAATTCGCGTTAATTTTTCTTGAAAATAAAGACATGAATTAAAGTCTATTTAAGACTCTCAAAATTAAAAGTATTATTCTATTTAATCAGCTTTAAAAACACTTCTCAGCTGAATTAAGATTATAAATCTGTAATAAAGATATTTATTAACAAGTTTAGATCTATTCAATTTTCAGAAGACTTAAATTAAGCTCTTAAGCTATTAAATTTTAAAATATGATTCTGAATAACTTACTTAAAAGTCTGTTTTAATAGACTTAACTTTATTATTAACGTGATATAAGCTATTATATTCGAATTTAAATATTTAGTTAATAGAATTGAGTATATCTTATTTGCAGATTTATTCTTAAATTCGAATCTTATTATTATTAATATTAATATTAGAATTAGCTCTTAAAGAGCTATATTTATACTCTTAAATAAATTAAACTTAATATTCTCTGAACAGCTCTTTAAAACATCTAAAATACGTAACTTATATACTTTTTATCTGAGTTAATTATTTTATTAAGAATATATCTTCAATCTCATTAGAATTATAATTATTTTAATTTTATAGAAAGTTAAATTCTTTCGAAACTTCTTCACCGAGATCGGTATTATATACTGAAGTCTTATGAGTGATAATAGAAATGATGATTAATTATTTACAATTATATTCATTGAAATTTGCTCAATATTGTTTAATTAATTATGATTTTATTTAATTATTATTAATTCATCTAATTAAGTGATTTAAGGGAGAGTTTGAGAGTTATTTCGAGATTCTAATATAGATGATATCGGGATTAAAGACGTTTATTACTCACTCTCAGAACTCTGCGTTTTTAAGCGTGAGAAGAATCTCATATCCGCAGACATTAATAAAAGAGAATATAGCAGTTACGCTATAATAATACAGCTCTATTTTGCGCTATTTCAAGCGTTGAGGGCTCATAATCTGATGAATGAGTGTATGAAGAAGAAGCTATTTACGCAGACTAGCAAGGAAGAAGGAAATAGGTCTCTGCTGAGTAAGCCGCCAAGGAGGACCTACAACAAAATCAACCCGTGGGCGTGCTCCTCGAATATAGCTGAAGTCGAACGACGTGGAGTCGGAGTACTACGCCTCTCTGAGATGGTATGAGACGCAGCAAGGTTGCGAAGCTCTCCTGACCAAGGCTGCAAGCCATGAATCAAGGTTAGCCTGGAGCGACTTGGGCTGTTCGACTCGAACAATTAGGAGTTAGCCCCAGTACGCGCACGTTCCCACTATCCGCACACCCCACCACCAACAACGCGAAAAAATTCAACACGCGATATTTTGATCAATATGAGTACAATCGAGGATGCTCTGGAGGCATTGAAATCCCAGAAGTCACCCAATTACACTGCCACTGCTAGATTATTCGGTGCTGACAGGACCACACTCTCACGGCGTCATAGAGGTGTCACGGGCACTATGGACGAGAAAGCCAATAAAGCTCGATTACTCACGATACAGTAGGGGAAAACTCTCACTGAGTATATCAATAAGCTTACAGTCCGAGGTTTTCCTTCTACTCCCGCTATGGTGCGCAATTCTGCCAAAGATATCTGCCAAGTTGAGCCGGCAAAGAACTGAGTTTCCCGTTATGTAGAACGCAACAGAGAGAAACTCGACTTAGGATTCCAATCAGACTTTAATCTCAACAGAAAGAAATCAGATAATTAATATAAATACAAGCTCTACTTTGAGAACATAGTTGGTCCTGATTAACAGTATTCTCATATTGATATGGAGTAGATACCTTCGAAAATGGCTCAATACGACATACTCCCAGAAACATATATAGTGTGAATGAGAAAGACTTCCTTATTAGTGTTCTTCAAAAGATTAAAAGAGTGTTCTCTAAAACTATTGAAATAAGAGGCACTGGTCAGGATGGAAACAGAGAGTGGATCACAATCGTGACTATAAATTCTATAAATAGATTCTATCTCTCATCATCTATCATCTATCAAGCCAAAACAGATAACATCTAAGACTCCTGGCCAGAGGACTTTAATAACGAAGAAGTCTATTTTACATCTTCTTCTAACTGGACCAATAACTCGTTAGATATCTCTTAGTTAACTGGGATTTTTGATAGGCATATTAAGAGAAAGGCACGAAATGAGAGAGACTATAGACTTCTTCTAGTTGATGAACATAGAAGTCATCTGAACATGCCGTTCTTAAACTGATGTGATCAACAAAGAATTATTGTGCTCGTGTATTATCCGCATTCAACTCATCAACTACAGTCACTAGATGTGAGCTTATTCGGTTTCTTAACAAAGTATTACTCGCAACAACTCAATCAATGAATATATGTCAGACAAATTGGCTTAAATAGTTAGTATAGATCTAAATGTCTATTAGAATTGAATTGAGTATAATTAAAGTGATAGAATTAACTATTTAGTAAGTATTTAAAATGTTTTCTGAAATGAGATCTAAGTATAAAGGAAATGGGGTTAATACAGATCGGAGATTGACTCAATTAAATTGATAAACAGTCTGAGGCGCAGACTGAGGCGCAGACTATCTAACACACCCTCGCAGCTTCTATTTCGGGCGAAATTGAAGCTGAAGATGAGTCGAAATAACGTGAAATAACGTTAAATAAGAAGAATAGATCTTGAAGAGCTGAGAAGATGTAAATACGCTATAAAGATACTTAAGACGTGCCTGCGAATATAGAAAATTCGCGTAAAGAATGAGAATAAGTTTAATAGACTTAAAAATGCGTAGAAATACTTTAATTAAATTATTAATAACTGCTTTTAATATTTATTAACGCGGTATATATATTATTAATGTTATTATATCATTATCACTTATAATAAATTACTTATTATTATTATAATTCTTCTTCTTAATGCGACTTAACTTATCTAATATATTAATTAGATTTAATTATTATATAAATATAGCATGCTTTTAAATAAATAGAGTCTTAATAAGATTATTAATAAGTATTTCAATTATTAAAATTTATTTAATTATTATTTAATCAGCTTAAATTATAATAGCTTAAACTAAATATATTTAATAGTTTATGAAAATGAATACTTAAATTGCAGGAACTAATCTAGCTTACAGAGAAGCTGCAGAAGTATTAAATATATATTATAGTCACTAATTTTAATACAGCTTCCGCGCTTTAAGATCTAATTGGGAGACATAACTTTAACGCGTTAAGCTCGCATATAAGTCTTAGACATTTTATCATATTATATATATAATGAAATAATTAGATTTCTATTATTCAGTTTACAATTATCTCTCGCGTATAACTATTCTTTATAGTTATAATAACTTATGATATTACTCCTCAACTTATTAAGTTAATTATTCTTAATTAATAATTAGTAATGTTATTCTTCTACTTCTAATCACTAATCTTCTTATTATTAATTAAGCTCATTAATATTTCTTTCTTAAGTGATAATTCAGAAACATTATTTCTTTTCTTATCTCTAATTTACTTCTCGGAGCTGTCTTTTAATCACTTAGATCTTAGCTTATCAGTATTTCTTAAATAATAATTATCGAGAATCTCTTTTAAATTCTTAAGATTCTTAATTAAATAATAAATTAAGTTCTTTAAATAATTAACTCATTACACTCTCGTCTTAAAATATCTGCTCACTCTTTTAATATTAATAATATCTTTTACTTTCTATTTCGCGTTTATCTTTATTTCCGTAATAATAGAAGAAGATATAAGATATTCTTATTTAAATAAGAGATTCTTTAAGTCTCTAAATAATAAAGTAATATAAAAGATAGAATGAATCTTTATAAATATAAATAATTTTAAGTTTATACGCGTCTTTCAGTTTCTTTAACATCTTATATAAACTGATCTATTTCACATTCAGCTTCTTATAAGATCTAATAATATGAATATTCTTTATTAATAATTATATTCTCTCTTCTTTCTTGAATATTATTAATTAACAATACTTATCAGTCTACTCTTTCTATCTCTTTTAAATCTGAGTCAAATAATTCTTCACTCAACTCTATATCTTAGTTATTAACTCTATTAAACTTTAAGTCTTTTATAACTTAATTTATTATCTAATTATTCTTGACTTCTCTACCGCGTTAAAGCTTATTTATAACTTATATCCTTTATTAATTATAAATAGAGATAGCTAAGTCAATTCGAACATAATTATATTAATCGCGAATTTTATACTTAATAATAACTTCGCTCAATTCTTCTAATTAAAGTTCACGTAATTATGTAAGTAACACCTTATTTCCGCATTTATAATCTTTATCTATTTATTTATTTATAAATAAAACATTATAAACAGCTTCATTATAATGCTTAATATCTTATATAAATATAACTATATTATGCTCGCAAATTAAGAATCTCTATTTAATATAATTATGCTAAATAGATCGTGAATTCTTCACACATTTTTATATAGTATTTTAGCTGTATTCTCTGTCGTTATATTCTTATTAATAGTTATATAAACAATATAATATCTTTCTTTCGTTAATTAATTTATCATATTAAAAATCGCATTAAATCCTTCCGATTTTAATAATCCCGTCATAAAATTTATAAAGATATTCTTTTAAGACATCTCAGAAAATTAAAAGAGATTACAACTTCTCTTCTAAATATTATCTTTTTATCTTTAATCTTTAATAAATATAATAATTTCTTAGATATCTCTTAACTACTCCTATCAACTTAGAAAATTAATACAATTTTCGAATTAATCGCAATATCTTCAATTCTTCTATATAATCTATCTCTCAACTTTTATAAATCTATTAAATCACTTATATTCACAACTCTTTTAACTCTATCGAAATAACTAATCTATTTTGAAAATAGAGCAGATCTCCTCATTTCTTATATAAACTTATCTGATATTTATTACAGACGCTCTCAATCTTATTTTATAAAGATCTTACAAATCTCCTTTAAATTATAATCATTTCTATTCGCCTGCTTAATATTCTCATCTAACGTGCGAATCTCTTACATAATACACGTTATCTCATAATTCTTCTAAACTTTCTCAGATAATATCTCTAATATTAATAATATCTAATATAAATTAGAATTATTCTTTACTCTAAAAATATTCTTCTCTCTTCTTATTAAGATATTAGTCTTTTTATTAATCGTCTTTAATCGATAAATAACTTTAAAGTTAAATTATATTAAAAACTCTACTCATCTTATTTATCATCTTATTAACTTCTTTATTAACATAAAATATTTTAAAGTCTTATAATTTATAAGCACTTTAATAATATCTTCTTTAATACTCTACAGCTCAGACTCTCATTTCTCGAAGTATTAAATTATCATCAATAATTCCTTATTATATATAATATAATTCCTCTCTATCGAACTTATACTACTTAAGTAATAAGCAATAAGATGCAATTCTCTATTCAATCCTTTTTATAAGAGAATTCCTTTAGTGATATAATCACTCACATCATATTTCACATAAATCTTCTTTCTTAAATCAAAATGCTAAAGAACTGAATTAAATATTATTAACTTCTTTAATCTCTTAAATATCTCGATATAGAATTCATTTTATATTAATAAGATATTCTTTCTTAATAAATTATTTAATAATCTCGCGACTTAATCAAAATTCTTGCAGAAATGTCGATAGTAATTGATGAATTCAAGAAATCATTATATTACATATATATCTTCTAATTTAAACATCTTCCACTTCTGAATTATCTTAATTTAAGCTAAATCTAATCATATCTTATTCACACTCACTAATAAATCTAAGAATTTAATCTTTATAATGTAAAAGTTACATTTCTTAATATCTATTTAAAGTTTTACTTTCTTTAAAATCTTTAATATCTTCTTAATATACTGTTTATATTCTTCTTATATATTATTAAATATCAGAATATCATTCTAATATAGCATCACAAATCATTTTAATACACTCAGAAATATATCGTTCATATATCTCTAATTAATTAAGAGTGTCGAGCTCAATCTAAAGAGCATTACTAAATAACAATAATTTTCGTACGTTATATTAAATATCGTTAAATTATTATCTTTAATTATAATCATTCTAATATAATAAAACGTTTAACAAATATCTATCTTCGTTAGAAACTTCGCTTTAATGAGTTATTCTAATATCTTATTAATTCTAAGTATTGAATATTTATTCTTCTTTATAAAAACATTCAGATCTTAATAGTTTATATAGAATTAAAGCTCTTTATTCGATTTTCGAATTAACAGAATCGGAAATATAAATAATATATTACTTAACTTAATAAATCTCTTCTTAAGATTCTCTTCGATATATCTCTTAATCATATTAAACTTCGCAGAATTTATATATTAATAAAACTATCTTCTTAATAGTTCTACACTATTTTATAGTTTTATTCAATAATTATATCAATCTTAATATAAAGAAAGAGTGTCCGAAGCTCTTTTTAAAAAGATATAAATATATTCACGAAACTTAAACGGAATTTCCTTTCATAAATCCTTCTTAATCTTCTCATCATTCTTTCTCTACTTCTCAATATCTTTAAAAGTGATTATAATAATCTCCACTTCAGATTTCTTAGCTAACTTCTCAAAAACTACTAAACTCATTATCTCAATATTCTTCAAATTAAAAGAAACTGAGCTTCTATTTAAACTTATATTATCTCTTCATTTTCAAGATCTTTAAGACTTCATTCTTATCTTTATAAAAGACTTAACTGAGAACGAAATTAATCTTAAATCGATCTTCATCTTTTCACGCTTTAAAATTTTAATAAAAGATTATTTTATCTTCTATTCTAATTTATTTAAATCTAAATATATATACTTAGAGTTATTCTTATATAATTGATTATAATCAAATATATTCTTCTCTATTTAAGAATAATCAGAATTGTTTATATCTTATAACAACTTAAACTAAATATATTCAATAGTC
>JAABUK010008039.1_pt1 | contig 14960 bp, 4 predicted proteins | sample 5559141 | NCBI WGS metagenome assembly JAABUK01 (sample SAMN10711869, study PRJNA513367) | rock metagenome | isolation source: Antarctica rocks | place: Antarctica: Victoria Land, Pudding Butte nord | collected 2016-01-03
TTTCACATGTAATATAACTTTATTAACTTTAATAATTATCACTAAAATATTAACTACTTATAATATGTTTTTTATATATTAATTATATCTCACACGTTAATTATAAGTAGAATTTATAATTCTCACAATCTCCTCTTTATTATATAAATAATAGAGAGATAATAATCTCTCTTCTTTTATCTTCTCTTTTTAATACTTACAACTCTTTAAGTTAAAGACATCTTTATTATCTGAGCGCTAATTAAATTAATATTGAAGATACTTTATATATCTTAATAAGATTAAAATTAAGAAGATAATTAAGTATAAAATAAATATATCTCACGTTTTATATAAATAGATAATTTCTTGATTTAAAGTCTATTCTATCTCATTAAATTAGTTAATATAGACTGATTATTTCTTTATATAAATCTAAACGAAATCTCTTTAAAAAAAAATTAACTTATATAATTATCTTAAAACTATGATATTTATATTTTCTATATATTAATAAAAATCTTTAATAAGAAAAAATTTAACAGAATTATTAATTTTAAGTCTTTTAATTATTAAGAAGATTTCGCGATGTCTTCTTTATTATATCATTATCTTATTTTATTATTAACTCGCGTGTTTATTATATACATCTTCTATTCTTCTTATTCAGACACTCTTTATAAATAATTATATTCTACTTTATACGCCCAATCTTCTCTAATCTTCACAATATATTAATCTTATAATATAGATCTTATAATATTTATAAAGAATGATTTCTACTTCTTTAAAGACTTGCGAGTTATTAATTGCTTAACTTATAAAAGAGTCTCATCTGCGTAATTCTAATATTATATAAATAAATAATAAAAGAGATTAAAAATCTTAGATATTAAGATTATAAGATTATTAATATAAAGTAGTAGAATTCTAATCTGCGTTTTTTCGTTAATATGTCTGCGGGTTTAACTCACCCAATTATATTTAGAAGCTTATATAGTACAATCACACAACTATAGACTCTTAATTTAGTAGATAAGTATATATTAAATCTTCTTTAATTACTAAATAGATCTGAAGATATTAAACTGTAATAATATTATAAGAAAGATAATTCGTCTGCGTAATGCGAGCGTTACGCAGAGTTTTTATTATTTATTATAATATCACGAATTCTATTTAGTTTTCTCTTAAAGAGAGTACTCATATCGGATATTATAAGAAGATAAGAATCTGTTGTTTCAGCTGTTATACACTATTATAATACAGCTGTTTGATGTGAGCTTATTAAAAACCCGCGTTTTATATAAGAAATGCGCTATTAATCAATAATTATTAATCAGATATCTTATAATATGTGATTTTTATTCTTATATATTTTTCGCTAATAATTAATAAATTTATTAAGAGTTATAAGAGAAGACTGTCTTAATAAAAACCTTTAATAAAAGCTTTTGAAATTATAATAATATTATTATTATAGAAGAGATTATTATAATAATAATAGTTCTTATTAAGAAATTCTCTATTATAATTAAGCGGAATTTAATGCGTAAGAATTCTTCTCTAAATATTCTTTTAAGATTTAGATTCTCTATCAATTTTAATATAATTAAGATAACTTAATTATAAATCGCGTATATCTTAAAGACTCTTATTACTTTATATATAGAATTTATTAAGTAGATAAATTCTCTTAATAAGAATAATGATTCCGCTAATAATAATAATAATAATAATAATAATAACGCTGAGACTATTAATAAATCTGAGATATAAATATGTATTAACTAATTTTTAGAACATATTTTTAAGATTGTTTAATCTTATACTTCTATTTTATAACTTTTATTTTATTTTATAAGTCTTATATATTTTTATCACGCAGAATATAAATATTTAAATAAGAAAACTAAATAAAATATACAACTTCTTATAACACGCTAATAACTTATATATAATTATTATAAGTTAAATTAGTTATTATTCTATTCTTTTCACTTTCTATAATTAATTATATGCGATATTAATATATTTATTCTATTTATATAAAAGACTTTAATAATCTCTTAAATATATATTAAATCTTTTTCAGATAATTAGAAGTTCTTCTCTATTATATAACTCTTTTATTTTATTAAGAAGCTGCGCTTTAATCGCGAATCTTATATATTTAAAACGCGATTCATCTTCTACTTCTTATTCTAATTAATCTTAATTAACGCCGGCGGCTTATAACTATTATATCTGCGATATGATTTTAAAAGAGAGATATAAAAGATAAAATAAATTTATTTATATATCTTTAGTAGTTTTAATTTATACGCATTTTAATTTAGCTTCTTAATAATAAGAAATGAATTAAGATACTTATTTAATAACTTTTTACTTATATATTATAGATGAATATTACGCGAAGATAATATTATATAATCATTTATAATATAAATTCTTTACTAATACTTCTTATTATAATACTTCGCAGTTACTTCACTTATATATTATTATATATCTCTTACTTCTAATTCTTCTTTCTATAAAATCTTAATATATTATCTCGCATTTTAATTCTTATCTTACTTTATTAATGAGTCTTCTATATTATATCTACGTATTATAGATGTATAATATCTAATTATCTTTATTAATATCTTATTAATAATATTATAAACACTATTATTATACGCAAACTTAATAATTAATAGAAATTATATTTAATCATTTTAATGATAATTAATATAGTAATGTATATAATACTTTAACGTCTGATTTTAATGCTTTATTATATTATTATTCTGTGAATAAAATATAATTAAAAATCTTCGTTTAATTATTAGATTATAATAAAAGATACTTCATCACTTTAATATAAATAATATATCTTGATCACTTATAATCAATCTTAGTATATTATAATATTTTATTACTTCTCGCTTAATAAGTGTAATAAACTCATTTGCGACAATATCAATAATAATAGATATATGAATTACTTTACGTAAATATTAATCTATTATATTAAGTATTAAATCACACGCGCGTCTTTAATAAAGTGAATAGAGTAGATTAGTAATAAAATTCAAAGTAATATTTTATTAGAGCTCTTACGAAATTAATAAAGATGTTAATAAACTATAAAGTTTATATCTCGGCGCTTTTATATATTAATATATATCATATATATTATAGTAGATTCACACGTTATTTACTAACTTCAGTTAATAATATAGTCTGCGAATTATATTTAATATCTTCTTATATTCAAAATAATCTCTTATTTAAGAATTATTATAATTTTAACACAATATTTTTATATAAGTAATAGAATTATTTAGAATATATATTGCGCTATTATATTATATAAGATTTATATAATCTTTATATTACTTATTTTTTATATTATCTTCTTTAATAATATCTTTAGAAGATATCTTTCAGCTTATTTATATATATTAGATATCTCTTAATTATAAACTAAGTAGATAATTAATAAATATATTTAATACTTTATTATAAAATAATATTTCTTTTATTATTAATCTAATCTCTTATTAAAGATTTATAATAGAAACTTCTCTCAAAATAAATATCGCGCCTTATTATTAACTCACTTATATTAATAGATTAAGTTATTTATAAATCTTTTATAAGTCTTAAAAGAAGCTTCTTAACTCTCTTAAAATCTTTAATCTTTTATTACTTTTAATCTTTAATTTAATAAGCACTCTTATTATTATATCTTAATCTATATATTTATTTAACTCTTATCTCTATTTTACGCGCTCTTTATTTATAAGTAGAATCTTTAATAATAAGAGCTCTTTCTTATTAAGAGACTTAATATCTTAGAATTCTAATCTTCTTAAAAGTTTATCTACGGAATTCTTTATCTCAGATTTATATATTATTTCAAGATTATAGATTATTAAGTACTCTGCTCAGTAAACTTATTTATGATTTATCTATAATAGAATATAAAAATATTATAAATTTAAGTGATTAATAATTATTTAATTTTATTATTATAGATATTTAAGATAATATCTCTATTTCTTATAACTTTTTATAATAATTAATATTTCTAAATCCGAAATATTATAATTAAGCTTAATAGAAATTAACTTTCTTAAGAAAAATATTATAAACTATTAAATTATTTACTCACTACTTATATTTATCTTATAAAATTATAATAAAATTACTTTAATCTTAAATTCTAAGATATTTATTTCTAGATAATATAATTTCTATAAATTATAATAATATAGTCATAATAATTATAACAATAGAATGCAGCCCTCTTATCAAGCAAATCAGCTTAAGAAAATTGCTATTATTATTTGTAATATCTCGAAGTTAATTATAAGAATGAATAAAGAAGAGAAGAAAGTTATAAAGATAAAAAAGATATAACTAATAGAATTAGTAAAACATCTTAAAAGTATCGAGATCGAACTATAAATATTAATAATCTCTTATACTTTCTTATAAATTCTTGTAAATATTAAAGAGATAAAGAAAGAGCTGAGAAAATTATAGAAGATTAAGATAAAGATATAAAGTTAAATCATTATAGAAAATTATAAAGAAGTAGTTAAGATTCTAATTATAGATATTTAATATCAATAAATAATAATAAATCGAAAGAATAAAGAACTGATTATGATCATTATAAATTAAATATAGAGAGATGAAATAGATATAAAGTTAATAATAATATTACTGAATATAATTAAAGTCGCGGAATCACGAAAAGTTATGAATAAAATAATTATATTTCGAAGACTTATAAGAGAAGACTGTCTAGTTATCACAGTCTTATAAATAAGTAAAGAAGTTTTAAAAATAATAATAAACTGATTATAAACGATTATATTAAGTGTAAAGATTAAAAAATTTATTTATATAATTAAAGCTTATATTATTCGCAGTAAAATAATAAATAATTAAAATTAATTATAAGTAATTACTGAGATTCTTAAAGCTAATTAAAGACTTCACCCGTAAATAAAATTAATAAGAGTAATCTGAATTAAGCGCATAATTAGATAAGAGAAGATATATAGATTATTAATCATCGTAATTAAAAGTATTAATATAACAAATCAATTAATTACTTGCGATCTAATTTATAAAGAAGAAATAAAGACTTATAAATGATTTATCTTAGAAGTAAGAATTACTCAGTATATATATTATTAACAGTATAAATATATTATAAAATTCTATAAATTTAAATCAGTTTATATAAACTGCGCAGAAAGTTATTTTATAAGCGATTATAAGAAAGATTAGAAAGATATAATCTTTTATAAATGCGGGTTATATAAGAATAATTATCGAGCTTAAAAGAAGAGATATTGTTTTAAATAACGCGAAATAAAATAAATTAATAAAGTAGTTTAGACAAATTCAATTCTATATAAGAAGAGTTGTGAAGATATTATCAGAATAGCGCAATTTATATCTATAATATTATAATTCTAATTTTAAATAAGAGATGATAATGAGTGATAATAAGTTATAAGAGAGCGTAAGAAGAGATTCAACAATCTAATTAAAGTAGCTAAAGTAATTAAATAAACGCAACTCTTTCGAAAAAGAGTCTGCTCAAATTTAAATATTGAAGAGATAGAAACAATCGCAATAATCAATAAATCATTATAACTCTTCAAAATTAAAGATATAAAAATAAAGATAATTATAATAATTAAGAAAGAGTTACATTTAATAAAAATGTTAGAAATAATCTTAGAATAAGAATTACATTATAAAAACTAAGAATATTATAATATAATATCAATCATAATAAAGAAGTAATATTAATCTCATTATTACACAACTTTATAATCAAAGCATTTAATATTCTTATTATTCAAGAATTCTAAAGAAATCTCTTTATTATAATAGATTATAATTCTTTATAAATAGAATTCCACTTAATCTACTTATCTTAAAAGCTTATAAAAGTCTGCTTCTATATTAATAAAAGATTATATTTACAAAGCTGAAATGTGATAAATTATAACGAAGATATATAAATACTTATAATTTATATTAAAGAAAGTAGCTCAGATATAACTTATCAGATTTAAATATATAATATCTATAATTTCAGTTTAGAATTATACTTTAATAGAGATGCGAGAATACTTAATATACTGCGTAAGATCTTAAAAGAAATAGATATAAAGACGGAATATATTATAATTAATAATCTCAATCTTTATCATTTATATTAAAGCGACTTAAAAAAACTAATTTAACACGCAGTATTAGATATTCTAATTAATATCACTAATAATTATTTACTTAAGCTCGCAATTCTTCTCGAAATAATAATATAATAAATATGTGAATCGCAGAATATAATAAATCTAATATTTCTTTTATAAACATTTATAAATAAGATAATAAAGTGCATAATTAAATCAGATCTAACTTAATTATTTAATTATATTCTGATTAAGTTTACTCTTTAAATATAATCGCAGTTACTTGTAATTAAATATAGAAGATACTGAAAGAGAATAAATATTAAAAAGATGATAATAACGCTGAAAGATAAGATATCTAATATTTTATTATATATTAATAAATAGATAAACACAAGAATTCATAAAATATTATAAGCGCTTAATTAAGCAATTAATATAAGTGTGTTATAAGCTAAGCTATCTAAGTTCGCAAAGAACTTCTAATTAAATAAGTATGATATAACGATTTATAAGATGAGAGAGACTAAATATAATATATTATAAAATTATATAAAGAAGTTTGAGAAAAGATATTATAAAATTAGAAATTGAAAGATAACAATCTTATAATAATACGTAAAAGATATATTCCGCTCGTAATTAATTGAGATTATATAAATAATACAGAATATCTAAAGATTTATAAAGTGAATTAAGATTAAAATAGATAAATTATATACGCTCTCTCAGCTTTTATAATTAATTGTAAGAGATTATAATAAAAATCAAATTAAAGTAATTAACATAATATTATAAAAGATTGATTTACTAAAGAAGAAATTTTTTTCGGAATCTTAAGAGATAGATTTATAGAATATTCAGAATGCTTAATATAAAAAGAGAATCGATTTTGAGTAGAAGATTATAGAAGTAGAGATATATAATATTATATAGAAGATTGTTGTTAGAAAGCGTTAAGACTCAGTCTTAACACACAGATATAAGCTAACTGCAGAAGTAAATCTTTATAAATCAGCGATCTGTTCTTATAATATAAGAGGGTTATCATTATACATTTATTATATACGCTCTTAGCATATCTTTCGCATGTTACTCGTATGCTTATAAACTTTTATATCTCGGATTCTTACATACACGTGAAGAATATTTACTGCTTATCTAATCTTGAATAATTCTCTTAATATTTAGATCGCTCTATTTAATAAATTGTTCGGTAGAGATTCTTTAATATAATAGTAAAGACGTGAAGCGGAACTGATATAATTAGTGAAGATAAAGAAAGATTAATTGATAATATAAATATTAATTTAGTAGTAGATAAGTAGTCTGCGCCTTTTATTAATGATAATGATGAATAAAAGATTATTAAATAATATTATAAGCGCTTATGCGAGTAGATTTAAGAGAAGAGAATGCTCGAAGATATTATTATAATGAAATCTGAACTCGCAGATAAAATGTCTGCGAATCTCATAGAAATCGCAGATCTATTTATTCATTATAAATAAGTCGCTTTCTCTACTTATTCTTACGCTTCTCTATTATATCTAATTTATATTACTGAATCTTCATATTATTTAGTAAAGAATCTTAAAGATGTAATTGATTATAAGAATAACTAAAAGATTTATATACGCACGCTATTATTTATAAACGAGATTAATCTTATTAATTAAGCGGCGATTTATTTACGAGATAAAACGCGCGAATTCTGAGTTAATAATATAATTTTAATTACAATCTAAAATAAATATATAAAATAATGTTGAAGTCTAATTATTAATTCTATTAATTATATATAATATATATTAATTTAATTTAAGATTGTTAAGTAATAATCTTAATAGTTAGTTTAAGATGTTATAATTCTTATTAAGAGTCTTAAAAAAGATATTTTACTGATGATTAAGAAAGAGTATAAGATATAATAATTACTTACTTATCTTATATTAAAGACTTATAAAGAGATCTTAAAAGAGAATAGAATTATTATATCTCGCGAGTAGATTATAATCGCGGCGCAGTAATAAGAAGAATTAACTTAAGAGTTATTCTTAAAGAGTAAAAATAAGTCTTATATTGATTCAGCTAATACTATATTAGATAAAAGCACACGCGGAACGCATGCTTCTCGCGGGCGTTTTTAACGCGGATATGAATTCAGTCATAATATAAGTTATCATTCTAATCTAATTTTAATTAAAGCAGACTTAACATCTATTAAAGATATAAGAAGTGATAACGTGATCTATTATAATTGCGAAAAGTCTAATCATCTCTCTTAAGATTGTAAAGCGCCGAGAAAGATTAATTTCTTATTAATACTAATAAAAAATAGACTCTGACATCATAATAGCGTTCGTGATATTAAATATGAATTTCAAGAACGCAAAGCTAATATAATACATGATTATTAATGTTATATTATAAAGTAAGTATGATATTTGTAAACTATTTACACTCTTAAATATAGATGCTTAAGAATGCTTTTTATTATAGAAAGTGATTATTAAAAAAGATATCCGAGCGAACTCTATATTTGTGAGCGCAATGATCTCGAATAATCGATTTATTATGATGTATAATTAATACACAATTAGAGCGGACGTGATAAACTTAGTAGAAGTATCACAATCTCATTAAATAGACTTTATAACGCGAATAATTTTATCACAAAAGTGAGAAGAGTTATAAGATAGATGTTATAAAGATGTTAAAGCTTAAAAGAGTTAATATTCCGATTTATGCGATATATATTATATCTGCGAGAATTATATTAAAGATATACGAAGATTTAAAGAGTATTATATAAGACGCATGCGAAGATTCTGCGAATTTAGTACAGCATTATTTTATAGATCTTCACTTCACAGAAGTGATTATTATATCGTTATTGAAAGAGCTTAAAGACTATATTAATATATTCTCAGAAGAGAATACTGCGAAATTATCTAATAATACACGTGTAAAACACGCTATTCTTATTAAGAAAGATAAGAAGATATTATATAGACTCATTTACTTCTTATTTATAAATAAGTTATAAGTATTACGCAAGTATCTTAAGAGTAATATAATAAAAGATTGAATAAAGAATTCAAAGTTATCTGTAAAGACTCTAATTCTATTCATTCTTAAAAAGAATAATAGTCTGCGCTTATACGTGAATTATAGAGATCTGAATTAAGTAATTGTTCAAAATAGATATTCATTATTATTGATTTCTGAGACACTCGATTAATTAAGTAACGCGAAGAGATTCATATTAATAGATCTGCGTGATATTTATTATTAAATATGTATTAAGTAAGAAGATAAGTAAAAGACTATATTTCACACGCGATATAATTATTTTAAGTATATAATTATATCTTTTAGACTGATCAATATATTAGCAATGTTTTAAGTCTATATTAATTAAATATTAAAGAGTCTATTGAATATTATTTATATAGTTTATCTTGATAATATTGTGATTTATAATTATAACGAATAGAAGCATGATAATCACGTGCGTTAAATGCTAAAGAGATTACGTAAATTTGACTTATTTATTAAGCTATTAAAATGTGTCTTTTTTATTATAGAAATAGACTTTCTTAATTATTATATAAATATAACAGGCGTTTTAATAAATATATATAGAATAATCATAATTATTAATTGATTAATTCCGAAGTCATTTTATAATATATAGATCTTTCTGAACTTTATTAACTTTTATAGAAGATTTATTTATGAGTATTCTATAATAGTTGTTGTAATTATAGATCTATTACTGAGAATAATAAAAGAAAGAAAAACTGAATCGTTTCTTTAAATAAAGAAGATAGATGCTGTGTCTCGCATACTAAAAAAGTGCTTTCAGACTGCTTTTCTACTGCAGTATTTTAATTTAAAGAAGTCAATTCAGATTGAAATAGATATATTAAAGAGAGATCTAATAAGGATTCTCTCTTAATTCAGTAATAATAGTATGAAGATAGTACGCTATATCTAAATATTAATAATGTTCTACTTAAGAAAGCTGATATTAACTGAGAGAAACTATATTATAAAGAATTAAGAGATGCTGATAATTATTATCTTATTTAAGAAGTGATGTCACTACTTAGAATTATCTGCTTTTAACGTGCGAGTTCTATATAATCACTTTAACTTACAGTTATTTATAATAACGAAGACGTTAAATAAATATTAAGCTTAATAAGTTAAGATGCTTACTACTTATAATTTTGAGATCTATTATTACAGAGATAAGAAGAATCCCGCTGATTTATTATCGCGTAAATCGAATTACGCAGTAAATAATAAGAGAAAGAAAGAGAATCCTCTTAAAATATTTATTCTGAAAAGAGTTAAATTTAAGATCTTAATCACTGATCTGAGTTAAGAAGAAGAATTTTTAAATTTGAGATTGCTTATAGAAACTATAATAAAGATTGTTATATATTCTGAAAAGAGTTAATAAAGTGCTCTATCTAAATCTACTGTAGATAATCAATATAACACACGCGAGATACATATTAATTATATGTGAAAGATTGAAGATTCTTTAAGAGAAGAAGAAAACTTCTTAGAAATAAAGACTATAAGTTCAGTCTCTATTATATTATTTTACGGAAAGATTTCGAACGCTCTTATTAATTATCTTCTGACGCTATAGTAAAGAAACATCTTCTACATAAAGAAGAGCTAAAAGAGATCTTTAAATAATCTTATTAAAGAGAATTAATTTAAGAATAGATAATGCGAAGATTATACTGATCTTATATAATATAATAATGCGATCTATATTTCTGACGATTGTGTAATTAGAATAGAGATTTTACGTGTGAATTATAATGATTTATAATAAAAGAGTTATTTTAATTAAAAGAGAACTTAAGAAATCATTCTGCGAAGCTATTAATAATCTAGAATATTATAAACTATTAAAGATTACATCTTAATATATAATATTTATTAAAGAATGAAGGCATTATAATATTAGTCTTATAATATACTTGCGCTATTATTATAATTTGAGAGAGTCTAATAAAATATTGCGATAAACTTTATTATAGATTTATCGTCTATCATTCGCAGGAATAAAGCATATAATATTATTTTTATAATAATGAATCGATATTTAAAAATAATATATTATATAATGTGTATAAAAGAAATTAATACTTTTAAGCTTAAAAAGAAACTTATTAAGAAGATATTCTCGAAATTTAAATTCTTTAAATCTATTATTAGTGATAGAGAATTAATGTTCATATTAAAGTATTGAGGAACTCTCTATTATTATCTGTGTGTAAAAAGATATCTCTTCACAGTATTCCATTTATAAATAGACGGTCAAATCGAGCATAATAATCAGATATTAGAATGCTATCTTCAATATTATATTAATTATCGTTAGAATAATTGAATAGATCTATTATTAAATGCTGAATTCGTGTATAATAGAAGTGTATACTCAGTTATAGAAAAAACGTTATTTAAGATAATATTATATTTCCTATCTACTTTTCGCATAAAACTCGCAGGTGAGACGTCTGCGCGGAAAGAGAAGAGTTAATTAATAAGAGAGAGAGCGGAGTAGATTAAAGAGATTATTAAAGAGAATAAAGATCTCTAAATTAAATTATAAGAAGTGATAAAGAAGTTTTATGATTTGAAATATAAGAATATAATTTATAAGATTAAAGATGAGATCCTACTATTATTAAAGAATATTCACATAAGAAAAATAAGTAAGAAGCTTACTAATAAGTTTCTCGGATCATTCAAAATTAAGAAGTTAATAGATAAGAATGCTTATTAACTAATTCTTTTTAAAAGTTATAAAAGAATTCATCTCATATTTCACGTCTCTCTATTAGAGTTATATCACGGATAAAAAGATGTTGAGATATCTGAGTCTGTAGAGATATAGAGTGAGAATGAATAAGAAGTTGAAGAGATTCTTAACGCATGTGTTTCGCGTGAGAAACGCATGTTTTTAATATGATGATAAGAATTTATAAAGAATTATGATACTTAAGAACTCAAGAAGAACTTATTAAATACTTAAGAAAAGATTGTGACTTTTTAATAAGAGCGAAGTTATAGAATAAGTATAGAATGAGTAATTATTTGAATATCTAATTAACAGACTATTTAAATAAAAAAGGGCGAGAAGCATTATTATAAAGAATAAAAAGCGTTTGATTAGTAGAACACACATAAAATACATGAGAAAAGCATGATATAAATATAAGACTTTAGATAATTATCAATCTATTTATTATAATCTATTTCCGATTATTTATAATAAAGAATCGCGATTAATATTAACAGTCTTTATCTACTTATAAAGCGCAGTTAACTCTATCTTATTAAGTCTAAGATTCTTACACAATTTTATATTAAAATTATCAGACTTAATTAATCTATTAAATATAATCGGCTTAGATATCTTAAATATAACAGATGTTATTAATTTCTCATCTAACTTTAAAAAAGTCAGTTCTTTCGAATAGTCTTAAATTTACTTAGATTAATCAGACAATATAATTTTAATTTATTGAAATTATTAGTATTATACTTTTTACTTAAGAATAATATACTTACAGCCTGCGTAATAATTTTAGCTTACACTTAAATAGCTTAAATAAATAAAGCAAGATTATTCTCAATCTTTAAAAGATTAAGACTAATAATATTATTATTATTAGAGATATAAGCACGTTTAAAAGAAGATTTATTAGATAAAGAGCTGATAATCTAAAAAGATGTATTAGAAAGGTGATGAGAGATCGTGTTATATTGTGATTTGATGTTCTTAAATATCTTTTTCTTGTAATTAACATGAATATTACGCGCTTCTTCACAAAGTAATTAAATAATAATATATATATTAGAAGAAGACTTTAAATAGTTAGCACAGATGTTTTATATAGAAGAAGTATGCTTTAAGTATAGAACTATTAAGAAAATATATTGAAAGATAATTATAATCTTTAATAAAATAATAATTATATTTAATATGATTGAGTGACATCTTATAAGTAAATAATATCTTAAACTCTTAATAAAGACATCTCACGCAGTATTAATATTATAATTAAGACTGATTAATAATAGAGAAGATTAAATTAAGTATCTCAGTTATTGTAAAGTATAGTATTAGCAGAACTATAATATAAGCATAGCAGAATATTAACTTATAGACTTTAATTGCTTTGCGTTTTAAAGCTTTAAATAACGAGAAGATTAGTAATAAATAAGAGATTGAAAGAATTACTTACACATAATAACGACGATGATGACGATAATAATGATACTACTATTATTATTACTATTATTATTATTACTGTTATTATTAATGCTATTACTGAGACTGAAATAAAGATGATTAAAGAAGAAGAGAAGTTGAAATTAAAAAGAAAAGAAACAGTCTTATATATTATAAGAAGAAGAGAGTGTTTATTATAAATCAACTTTATTATCTATTTATTAATAATAATAATAATATCACAAATCCTCTATTTCAAAGAATTAATTATCTTAATGAAAACTCATAACTTATCAAGCAATATAATATACTTCAAGCATGTTAGTATTAGATTAATCGCATATTAACTCTCAAATCAAAGTGTGAAAGTTTATATAAATGAAATTCATTATTATAAATAGCAATAACTGTCTATTTAATAAGTCTCGCATGTAAATATTAAGACTTTATAAAATAGAATAATAAACAGCACAATAAAAGTTCTATTATAAATAGAATAGCTCAATAACTATAAAGTAACATTTGCGTTACTTGAAGATTGAGTAAATGAGATGCTGAATGATTAAGAGATTAACTCGATAATAGAAATCAAGTAAATAAGATGCTCAATAATTAAAAGATTAACTTGATTATAGAAATTGAATAAGCGAGATACTAAATAACTGAGAAGTTAATTTGATTATAAATATCAAAAAAGCGAGATGTTGAATAATCAAAAAATTATTTCGATATAGAATATTATTCTCTTTTTCTACGAAAGTGACGAGATATTATAAGTAATCTCAGCATCATACTGAATAACTCTGATAATCATGCTTTACGCATGTGAATGCACTAGTAAATAGTTATAAGCTTATAAAGACGATCAGAATCTTAAGAATAAGATCTTTAAGAAGAAGGATAATATTAAAAAGTGTTAAGACTCAGTCTTAACACGCAGATATAAGCTAACTGTAGAAGTAAATCTCTATAGATTAGTGATCTGTTCTTATAATACAAGAGAGCCGTTATTATATATTTACTATATACACTCTTAATATATTTTTCGCATATTACTCGCATGCTCATAAACTTCTATATCTCGGATTCCTATATACACGTGAAAGATGTCTACTGCTCATCTGATTCCGGGCAGTCTTCTTAATAATTGTGAAGAATAAAGTCGCTGATTTAAATCAGATTTTAAATAAAATACTTAAGAATATAATAGATTAGCTAGTCTCATATCTTTATATAATCTTTAATATAATAATATAAAATAAATATCATCTTAATATATAAAAATAGATGATTATACTTATTCTTTAGAAATCTAATAAAGATGATTATATTACTTCTAAAATATACCGCTCGATAGTTCTACTTAATATTATAAGAAAACTTCTTGAACAAATTATAGCGTGTAAGCTTTCGCAACTTATTAAATCTAATTATCTTCTTTCGAAAATATAAATAAGAGCTTAAAAAGATAGATTAATAGAAACAGCTCTTTAACT
>JAABUK010008040.1_pt1 | contig 14957 bp, 20 predicted proteins | sample 5559141 | NCBI WGS metagenome assembly JAABUK01 (sample SAMN10711869, study PRJNA513367) | rock metagenome | isolation source: Antarctica rocks | place: Antarctica: Victoria Land, Pudding Butte nord | collected 2016-01-03
ACCAGCATAAGGGGTATCATGGTGCAGTGACAAGCATTGCTTACGCAAGTCACTAGCATCAGGCACAATGATCAGCTCACCTTTCCTCCAGTACCCACCAACAAAGGTCAGGTCTTTTGTGTTGGCTTCATTAGCAAACCAAGGGTCTGCTGCATAGCCATTGCGTACACACTGGAGAATATGAGCAGAAACATTGAGGCTGTCATAGATGTTCATGTCAGCTTCAGAATCACTATCAGAGTCCCTTGCTTGCAAAGCATGCATTTCATGACGGCAGCGTGCAGCATGAAGTTGCAGAGCATGCAATGCAGGATTGTGACTGATAGGGTCAGCAATATTATGCACACCCTTGCTGTACTCTCATGCAAAATGGAAGCGAGACAGGAACTCCTGCCATCGGATTTGCCTGCTTGACAGTTGCACAGCGGGCTTACTGTCTACATAGGTGTTTGGCTTGTGGTCTGTCACAACAGTTCAGCACCCTCCAGGTAGCACCGCCACTGCCACAAAGCCGTGATGACTGCTAGAAGCTCCTGCCCTCTCACAGGATATCGACGCTCAGCATTGCTTAGCTTGTAGCTGTGAAAGGCTATTGGCAGCTGATTCTGCATTAACACAGCACCTAAGCCAATGCCATTTGCATCAACAACTACTTCATAGGGTGCAGCAGGGTCTGGAAGGGCTAAAAGAGGATTGCAATTGAGTGAAAGCCTTCTGCTGTTTCTCCCCCCTCACAAACTGGACCCTCTGGCTAGTCAAAGTGACAAGAGGTGCAGTCACTTTTGCATAACCCTGTATGAAGCGCTTTGAAAAATTGCCAAGGCCAAGGAATGAGCGCACTTCAGAAACAGTCCTAGGGCGAGGCCAGTCAGCAATTGTAGCAAATTTCCTGGGGTCAACATGAACCCCACCAGCAGAGACAACATGACCTAGCAAATGGACAGATTGCTGGAAAAAGGAGCACTTTGACATCTTGGCATACAAGTGTTCAGAGTCAAGCAGCTTCAACACCTGCCTAAGGTGCTGCGCATGCTGCTTGTCATCCTTGCTGAGCACAAGAATATCATCCAAATACACCAATACAAAATCCAAATGCCCAAAATTCCTGTTCATCTCACGCTGAAAAGCAGCAGGAGGATTGGTAGGACCAAAAGCAAGCACCTGTCCAGAAACTCAAACAACCCTTGCAGCGTCCTCAATGCTGTTTTAGGCACATCCTCTTCCGCAAGACGTAATCGATGATAGCCAGACCGCAGATCAAGTGAGCTAAACACAGATGCACCTGTCAGTCTGTCTGGCAAGTCATCAATACGTGGAAGGGAATACTTATTTTTTTTGGGTCTGCTGGTTGAGAGTACGGTAGTCTCCACACATGCACAGACTGCCATTGGGCTTGGAGACAAAGATGAGAGGACAGGAGTAGGCGCTCCTGCTAGGCTGGATAAGCTTCTTATCCAGCAGGATCTCCACTTATTACTTCACCTCTGCAGTTTCCTTTGGTGACAACCTGTACATAGGCTTAGACACAGGCCAAGCACCATTAGTGTTGATTGCATGAGCAATACCACGGTCTGGGGGCAATCCAGGCGGCATCTCAGCAAACGCGCTTGCAAATTCCTGCACAGTAACTTTGGCTTTTGCAGGAACAACACTATCAACACAGGCAGCAGATGCGTCAGAAGGCAGCTCGCCGTCCTCAGCAGGCTCGTAGAATACATCTTCTGTGCCAGCAGTAAGGACACGCCCACTGCATGTGTGAAGTTTCAAACCTTTGGCAGCATCAAATACAGCATGCATGTGAATGAATGTAGTTGTGCGTAGCACCACCATCAACTGCAGAATGATCAGCCACATAAACAGGAAAGGTCATGAGCAAAGGCTGCTCTTCTCAAGGCAAAGTGCTGAGGCGCATTGGTGCAGCAGGAGGATCGTACCATACCTCAATATTCCAGGGCGTTGGACCAAGCTGCCGCCTAACACTGTTGCCCACCTGAGGAAAAGAGAAGAGGATGGATCCCTTGGCATATGACCTGAGCAGCTGCATACCACCCAAAACCTTGCGCCACTTTCCTTGCCAAGAAGGCACGGCAGAGGTTGAGAAAGGAGCAGCAGCTTTGCATTTAAGGTAGTGCTTAATAATCAGGTCAAGCTTAGCAAAAGGAGCATTTAACCAGACATGACGTCCAGCAACATCGTATTGCATAAATTTGCAGGAGAACTAAAATCAGCACAGTTTGCATTTACACCACGATCGTCACAACAAGCGTCATAAGTGAATTGTCTGCCTTGTCAGGTGCTGGAGATTAACATACTCTTCCTGAACAAACATCCTATCATTGTTATCACGCACGTCGTTCAGACTCAAGGCATAGCACTTAGCACTGTGCACAGGCTGTGTGCTGCAGCAGGAAAGATGTTCTCTCTCTAGATGTTCTCTCTAGATGTTCTCTCTTAGATCTAAGCCTGCTTGTTGAAAGTTGGGTTGGCCTTGGCAGTAGTGATACTGGCATGGGTCGCAGCATTGGGCAGGTTAGGACACATAAGCTTGTTGTCCTTTTTGTATGTATGGCCTGCCAGACCACAGCAAGAGCATTTGCCAGCAGCACGCCTTGCATTCCACTCCTCCGTGGAGATGGCATCCCCAGTCTCATGGCCGCTTGGCAGCAAGTCCTTGCTCCCTGACTGTAGAAGAAGTGGTCCTGCCTGCATTAACAAAACCACGTTGCTGCTTATTGCGACGGTTTGCATTTTGTGCATTTGCATTGCGCCGAGGCTGCAGCTGTCCGGCAGAAGCATCGGCCTGAGAATAACTGGCCTGCTGATCGCGCTGAACGACCTGCACCGCAGCCTGTCTGTTGTACTCCCAGTTTAGAGCCTTAGCATAGACCTGACTGACGTCCGTGTACCACCCGTCTGGCGCATTGTCCTGCACATACTGCAAACCGTCGCAATAGGGAGCTCCGAAACCACTGTAGCAGAGGCTAGACAGTTACAAAGATAGTGGCTTGGTGCTGCAAGGCACACATAACCAAAGCGAGCGTACAAATAAGATTGTTAGCATCCGTTGCTTTGGCCCTGTATAGCCGCATCCCAGCAGGAATCATAATAAGGATGGCAATGACGTATGACGCCACAGCTATGTCACACCCTAGGCACACTGCTACACTACCCACCTTTGCCATCATTGACAAACACAGCTGAATTGCCTGCAGAGGACATCTTGGCTGCTAGAGGCATGGTGTCTACCCAGCGCACATTCAAGAAACTACTTGCGGGCATGGACCTCAGGAGTGCCTATAGGTAGTCTACCACATCAAGTGTTGGGCTGAGCAAGCCAACCTGTGCGATGAAACTGCCATTGCCATTGTGAATATCGTCTTGCATATTGTTTGTGCTTCTTTACATGCATGACGCAAGACTTGTACAAGGCAGCAAAATCTGGTGAGCCCTGAAATACAGTGTGCATGAAGATCCCACAGCTAAGCATGCCATCATTTCGTGCCTGTTTGCTGTCATGCTTGCCTCAGTGTCTTCTTTGTACCTACAGTGTCTTCTTTGTAACTTGTTGCCATACATAGCACGATTCTGCTGGAGGCGAGGACGCGAGAATTGTATCAGGCACTATTAGTCTGAGCTTAAAGGCTTCGGCTGTTTGATCGAACATTGCAGTGGTATGACGCCATTCCCCTTGTTTTATTACGAGTGAGCCTTGTGAATCCGTTTGCTTAGCTCACCCAAATTTTGGAGGGTAGGTGGGCTACCCGCCGAAACAGCCCGTACTGAAATTTTTGAGGGGGAAGTCCCTTTTCAGAGACCCTGTCGAACCCTGGACGTTCCAGTTCCAGTTATAGTGACGGACATTGCCGAATCGTTATGTGGACGGTACGCTGCGAGCCTTTTGCGAGTATTTTGCGAGTAGAAGGCTCAAGTAAAAGATACAGGATCAATGCCACATGGGTTTGCATTGCCAAATGCAGGGCTCAGTCTGGTTTTTCTACTGATGATATGTACGGCCCCAGTTAGTTCTCTTCGCTTCCGTCTAGACCTGCATACTAAGCCAGGCATGCACACTACCTCCACAACCCCGGATGCAGACATAGCAGACAGTGCTCCCGTTAACCTTACCGTCTGCACCTTCGCCACGGGCGGCAGCTTGAATGACTTGCAAGCCACCAGTGCTCGGTTTGGAGTCCACCTAAACGTCATCTCCCTGGACTTTAAAAACCTAGAACCACATATGGGTATCTTCAACAAGAAGCTAAGAGCCATTTTATCCGTGGCTAATGAGCTCTCGCCGGATGCTGTCATGGTAGCTGTTGATGCCTTTGATGTATTGATTGGAAGACCAATAGGTAGACTGCTGCTTGATCCAGCCCCAAGATGCACGAAAAGTACTTGTTCCAACATGGAAAGCTAAATTCTCCCAATTTTCGCTGCAGAAGACATGTATTGGTCCTTTCGAGAAGTGATGGGTCGCCGCAATGATTTTCTCCTTTTCAACGCCGAAAAGAATTGTTGGCCGGACTCTGACCTGAAAAAAGCATATCCAGAGATACAATCTCCATGGCGTTATTTGAACGCTGGGGCTTTCATAGGAAACGCTGGTGCCGTCAAGGCAGCCTTGCAACCCAAACTGGATTCGATCACAAAAAACACAAATGACCAGAGGCTTTGGACACGTTTGTATCTGGACGACATAGCTGCCGGGTCAGACGTCATACACATTGACAGTGGGTGTAAAATCTTTCAATCCCTTTGGGGAGTACAGCTTCCAGGAGAAATGTTGCTGACCGAAAACGGATGGTACAATACAGTCACACGTTCTTCTCCGGCTGTATTCCATTCCAACGGTGATCACAGCAAGGTGTGGACATTCATTTACCCTGGTATTCAAGTTTTTGCTTCCTCGACAGGTGTTGAATTGGCGGATCGCTTTATGGCAAAAAGAATTGAAAGGTCTGAGGAATGAATCAGTAGCTGAAAAGGCTGCAATAGCAAAGCTGACACTTTTTTAAAGGTCTATTTGCAGCAAAAAATCCCTCGCACATCCATTCGCTTGATATTGTGGCAGGGTCAGGGGAAAACAAGGATCGCCCTTCCGGGCTAAACAAACGGCGCAAGTCCGCTACTATTTAGGGCATTTGCATGCAGCCCTGAGCTTAGCACAGAGCATCACACATAGACACTTGCTTTACAACAATGACAGTTATATCATGAGGGATGGGGCTTTGTGCCAATCTAATTAGGATTCACTCCTCATGCAGTCAGATACCTATCGAATTCAAGTTGACATCAGCAATCTTAAAAGGGCCCTGCTGAGTGATCAGGAAAGAATGCACCCTGTCTGCTTCATGCTCTCAGAGACTGTTGCAAGTGCGTGTAGCCATTCAGATCTGCAAGGCCACAAATAAGGCATTGTCCAAACGCCATAGCTACTCTGCTGCATCTGCTCAATGTTGTTGAGCTGCTGGGTGTAACCAATCAAGGTCTACTACCCCTCCTGGCAGCCCCACTGCGTCCACAACCACGACCAGTCTTCTGGACCTCAGGTCCTGGACACAGTATTAAATAAATGTTCCCAAGTGGTGGTCAGCACAACAAGCCTGTGCGATTACCGCTGGGCTGCCACTCTTTTCGGGCTTCCAACTTTAGCGTGGCTGCTTGAGGGGACTTCGTTCCCTTTTAAAAATCTCGTGATGGGCTACGCAGTAGGTCAACTAGTGCATCACCGTCACCCAGACAACGCCCTGCACAAGCACCTTCACAGCCAACATCAGGTTTGTCAACAGGGTCACTCTGTGCTGTGATGACTGCTACAATCGCAGCTTGGCATATGTTCCTTGTGCGTGTTCCTTGCATCCTTGGGCTGGCTGTGGTTGCAGATGACAGGTCAAGGCAGCAAGAGCAGCAGCAGCAGCAACAGCAAAACACTGAGCATAGCCATGGTGACTGAAATTGCAAAAGGTGGACACCAGCCCAGACGGCACCCGCAACTGTGGCGCCACTTTTGATGTATCATGATGAACAGCTCATGCTGAGACACAAAGCCAGAGCAACACCAATGATGGGCATGCAAGTCGGGAGGAAAGGAAGCCGTGATGCCTTTCAGGTCTGACTCAAGGGTAGACTCAAGGTGGTGTCGCTCTGTACATGTGTGTACGTCCTAAACCCGGTCACGGCCCCCCACCTCTCCCGAATCCACACATCCGGAATAGGCCTACTGCGTATACAAATCATGTGCATTTCATATAGAACAGCCACACCATCACACCATCTGTACACCCTACTAGCCCTGGCAACATGCTGTCCCCCAGCAAAGCGGCCAAGAACAATCTGCATCGGAACCAGCGCAAGAGACAAATCTGCTCAAATAACTGAGTGCCTTGTTGAGTTGCAGGCGGGAGCCCCTAGGTGTAACAGGGTGACTGTGTCTGTTCGCGCAGGCTGCCAGCTGCCTACTCACCCTGCCAGCCCAGCTGCAAGTCCCCCAGGCCCCTCATATGCCTTGTTGAAATGATCCAGTCACTGCTATGGACACAAATTTTACCACTCCTGCTGATTTATGTGCAAGTCCCAGCAGTGCGGCTGCAGCTGCCCCTTTTTGCGCCCCTACAGCCCTCCCTCCACTCAGCCCACGTTGGTCTAGCTGATCCCCCTGCTCCCACAGACATCCAATAGGGGGTTGCCAGCCAGCAGCAATGGCAACTGCCTGTCTCCCTGTTACTATGAAGTGTCCATGGGCTCCTCGAGGTCAGGTCGGTTCAATTTGAGACATGGCAGTATCAGACCAAGTGTGACATCGTCAGCAAGTCCATCTCCTGCCCTTTTCAGCATGTGGCCTTCAGGACGCTGTGGCTAGAAGCCTCGGACTACCCTCTTTTGCTGGGGTCAGCTGACCTTGGAGTGTGCCTGCACACCTCTTCATCTGGCCTGGATCTGCCCATGAAGGTACAGTCATCTTTTGATATGACGACTGCACTTGCCCTGGGACACTTTGTCACAGTATCCAGGTGTTAACATCCTGTACTGGCTGCTGGAGCAACCAGCTGGCCTCAGGACTTGTCATCAGCTGGGCTTGGCAGCCCAGTTGATTACGGCTTGTTTGATGTTGCATCTCAAACAACTTTTGTGCGGACTAGGTAACATGCAGCAGGATGGGACCTGAAGTTGGGCACTCAGCTGCTTTTGTTGGCTTGCATGGCTCACTGACATGCCTAGCTCTGCTTGTGGGGCACAAACTAGCACAGAGCCAGCACCGTCTTCCTTGTTGTCAAGCCTTTGGTCAGTAACGGCATGTGTGACACCACTGGCTATCAGGAACAGATGTCAGCAGCCATGCAGGTGGTGGACATGTTTGGCTGTGGGCTGCCAGTGTGTGCAGCCTCATATGATTGCATCGATGAGCTAGTAAAGGAGGGGCAGACAGGCCTTTTGTTTGATTCTTACCAGCAATCGGCAGATCAGTGGGTTGCTCTGTTTCAAGGCTTCCCCAAAAACCCGTCAAGGCAGCTGCTGCACATGCAGCAGCAAGTGCAGCAGCGCAAAGACAACTGGTCTGCAAGCTGGGAAAAGTTGATCCATATCTTTGCCTGAGAATCTTGTTTCCATGCTGTTTTTTGGAGGTGATGATGTAGATGACGAGATAATGATGTTGATTTTCGGTTGCAGCATATGCATATGTGTGTTGAGTACACAAGGTATTCAGACAATCATTTGTTTTAAGCATTGTTTGCATTGTCCTGTCATGCCAATTGCAGATGCAGTAATTTGGTTGTGACGCTGCTGCTAGACTCTTGTGTGCTCCTTGTATGCTCTGTATTTGATAATTTTGAGCGGCGGATTGGCTTTCTACGCTGTGCACCTGCTTCTTCAATGACGATGCAACTTTTGGGAAGCTGATGCCAATTGCATACAACCTCACCATGCTTGGCATGATCTTACAGTCAATCAATCAATTTACATTTTCTGTCTTCATGACTCATGATCATCAGGGGGGTCAACGGACAGCAACAGGGAGTGTCGTATGTTAATATCACATACACTACGCACTATGTCCAAGCTTGTTCAACGCCTTGAGGCGTTTGACAATAGAGCACCAAAGTACAATCCTGGTCTGAGGGTCACCGCCACATGTCTGTTCTTGAAACAACGTGTCAATCATTTGCATATTTTACCTGCTGCACAGTGCCATTTGTACCGCACTGCAAACTGCACTGCCAGACCAAAGCCTTCCCTAAGTTAGCCACAGCAGCAGCAGCGGCCCCAATAGCAGCAAAGACATAGCATGAAGCATGCTACATGGATGCCAATATGAACAGCAGGCATCAGCAAGATGGCGACTAAGCTAAAGCCTGTTTTGGCCTGAGGTCAAAGCAGTGTGGTCCATCAATAAGCTGGTGATGCTTGCTGATCTAACATCTTTTGGCTGCAGTTCTTTTGTGCAGTTACATGTATTGGGTACTTGGATGTACATTGTGGGTTGCACATGAGTGAATGCAATGCAAAAAATGTCTAACAATGTTTGTTGTGCCAGCTGGAACACGCGCTACCATATACATATAAATATAAAGCACGTGCTATCCAACGGATGTCCCTGTGCACACATGCGCCCTGGGCTATCTCTGGACGCTCTTGCTTTGCAAACCCTGTTTCTATGGGCAGCCTGGCAGCCTGTGGCCTCGTTGTCAAGCACAGGCAGATGCACCTTCAGCAACTCAGAGATGTTCTGACAGCCAGCTCGTCACGATATGGTGTCTGCTTTGTGCCTGGAGATGCTACTGCTTACGCCTAGGCCTGAGAGATGCGTCAGCACGTCCCTGTACACTTGTCAGCCCATATTTTTCTCCACTGTTTCTCCACTCCTTCAGAAATAACCAGCAACAAGACCTCCAACTCTACGTGCTTTGTGCTTGAGCAGCCATATGGACTGTCGGCATTGTTTTAGCACTTGGCAGCAGATGCTCCGGTCACAATGTAAACTCTCACCAGCTTTCAAAGTCAGCGGCTGAAATCACCATGACTGTGAGCATGAGCTTCTAGATGCACTCCAATGCATTGTGCAGCCTGACACAGCCTTGCAGGTGTACAGGGCTCTCTATGATCCAGGCATCTTACCAGACTAAGTAGAAGAGGTATGCCTAACTTGTACATCGGTCGACTGCCGAGCAGATAACGCCGCCGTTGCTGCTAAGCCAGGCAACGAGGAACATGCAGAGATTTTTTGGTTTCGAACAGAAGCGTTCTTTGCAGCGAGAGGTGTAAGTAAGACAAGATTTGCGCAGACTAGGCTGTGCCTGCTCCCCACGCCACTGCCGGACCGCTTGTACGTCCCGCACTCCTCCCAGTAAGCCTCTGGTCGCTCGTTTGCATGCAACGTTCAGCAACATAACAGCCTTTTGAGGGTTCATTGAGAGGTTGCTAAGATGGTCAAACGTGGTCAAGCACTCCCAGATCACTCGGGACAGCTATGCGCATGTGTCACTCGACTCCGCTCATTGCGTTGCAGCTTTGTTGCGCCTCTCTGCAGGCTTACAGCCAATTTCACGAACTGCGCAGCGAGCGCGCTCAATGACCAAGAGACCGTACTTGGACGACTTGCCCGAGCAGTTTGCACAGCTTGCAGACGTTACCCTGATAGCGGAGGGTCGAGCTTCCCGCTCACCAAGCTATTTTGGCTGCAAACTCTCCTTTTTTTGGAGATATGTTCCTGTCATCCTCGGAAGGCAACAAAGACACGTCAAGCACACGTCAAGCACACGTCATGCACACGTCAAGACATGCGTCAAGGGGTAGGCTGCGCTGCCCTTTACCGGGAGACAAGCTCGACGATGTACTCACAGTGCTGAGACATTGCTACCAATATTGTACGCTGTTCAGCTCTAACCAACCACGCCTAGAGTCAGCCAAAGATGCTTGCTCTCTGGCCAGGTTTGCACACAAGTATGACATGCAAGCTTTGTTGCGGGAATGTGAGACCTTTCTCACAACAAAAGCCAAAGCTGTGGAGGCATCTCATGATTCCTTGGACATCACATCAGTGATAGAATGGACAGCTTTGGCTGAGGAGTGTGGCATGACACAACTTGTGGCACATTGTGAGCTTGTCATGGCCCAGTCATGGGACAGGAATCTGTGGCAGGATGATCGCCTGACAGATACAGACACTATCAGCAGAGCTTGCTTGCTCAGGGTACTACGTGCTGCTCAGCACCACATGATAGCCTCTGAGCAGCGCATGCAGCAGATGGTGGTAAACAGATACAACAGTTTTCACACGGGGGCCAGTCCAACATGCCATGCAGGCATCAATGATCTGATAAAATGGCAGCAGGCCAGCCGGTCCCAGACCAGCCATCTGTTTTGTGACTGAGATCTGTTTGATTCTGTTGGCCATACAAGCTAACAGCACCCCCTGTGTGCACCAGCAGTCATGCTGGACCAGGACCAATCATGCTAGCTGTCAGCACAAGGCATGAACAACATTATCAGCTACGTGTATACAACTAGTAGGTGTGGGTGCTGACGCTGGCTGCACCTGCAAGCACTGGTTGGATTCCCCTTGACATGACAAGAACGCATCTTGCAGTACTGATGCCAGCACCAAACGTAACTACAAGCCAGAGTCTAAGCTTAGACTTATAAGATCTTATGAGATCTTAAGGGTCTCCAGTGTCTAGCGAAAGCTGAAGCTGAATGTGTCAAGCTGAAGAGCTTTGCATGCACTGCAAGCCCGCACAAGACAAGCAAGTGCTGTCAGCACTTCTTTTCTGGTCAGCTTCGGAGCAGTCAAAGCAGTCTGCGACCTGATTCATGGCATGCTGGCTGATCGCATCGGGAGAAGATGTATGCATGCTGTGGGGTGGGCGTTTGGCATCCTCTTGCCGGTCATGATCATAGCAGGAAAGAATTGGCCGACGATCACAACCAAGAATTGCATTCAAGTGATGAAGAGAAGGGGCTTGAATTGCAGTGAGAACACACAGAAAGTCGTGCCATTCGTGGCAAGCCTCAGCAGAGGGGCCAACAGCAGCATCTGCACCATGGTGACTGCTACAGTGTCCGCTGGGTGCTGCAGCTCAGCAAGAGCGCAGTGTATTAGTAGTCCATGAGTGTGCAGAGCAAGGGCACATTCCAAGGCTGTAAAACCGAGTTGACTGCCCCCACTGCCCTGGGGGCCCATGCGTGTGTGTAAGCATATGCTGGTTTGACATGCACACCAGTTCCTGCAGCCTGCAAATCCACCTGTTAGTTCAGTCAAAGCAGCAATTGTCCACATGCATGCAATGTCATACACGAGTAAACAATGATCGTGCAGGTCCTGGTGGCTGCAATGTAGGAAAGAGTCTAGCTTCATTGTGCCCAGGCGGCCACTACCGCACAGAGCTTTGTGTGCTACTACTGTTTCTTGCAGTTTCTTGTTGCCATGCAAGCACCAAACCAGGCACGTTACACCTGTGTTTGAGCTGCCACATGGGGGTGTTGGATGATGCAACGTGCTTGTTGTGCATCAGTGGACACACATGACATATTCCATTTGAAAGGGTGTTGCATGTAGAATCGGAGATTGCTAGCAAGACGGCCACATCCATGCAATGTCTTACACGCTTTTCATGTACAACCCACACATGATACGCCAATCTGACAATGCATGCACGCCATGCAAGCTATCTAGTGCACTGACCACACCTACATGTATCAAGGGCAATCACAGGGGTTCGATAAATTTACACGGGGGCTACTTGCAGCCTTGAGGACATCATCATATGCCACATACGTGGTGCCTGCATAGACACAAGTGTAGCTGTCATCTTTTCGGGCCAACCCTGTGTATGTATGTCAAAACATGTTAAGCGGTTGCTGGCAGGAGAGATCCAAATGGTTGCACACCCTGAGCTATAGCACCAACATTCTGCCCACAACATAGCCGCCACCAAAGCACAAGCCGGGTTGGCAACGCTGCATTGATGCTGATCAGCAACAACACCACATGGTGCACCGTCTGAAAGCCATCAACATACTCAAAGCAAATTGGCAGCCAAGCTCATCAAAACCGCTCCCACCTCCGGGTGTGGCCCCACATTTGCTGTTGTGGGGATTTACCTCTTTGCCAATCATCCAAGGCAGCTCACAGAGCTAGCAGTCACCACACAACTAGCATTGCACACAGAAAAGAAAAAAAGAAACAGAAAAGAAAAGACTGCGCTACTTATGCATTGGCGTCGTGTATGGGGGACAAGTGTGTGAAACACTGCCCCCCCGGGCTTTGAGGGCCCTGTGTATTGCACACACACAACATATACGGCAGTAGGTAGGGCGTGCTTGTTTCGCTGCATAAATCTGCAGTCGCCTTTCTTACTGCATGCTTGCTTGCTTGCTCTGTCTGTGGGATCAACTTTCCTGGAGGTGTATTCACTTGTGTGCCCAGGCGTAGTCACAGTGCACACATGGCTGATGTCACAAGCCATGCAACAGCACTGCAACAGATGTCAAACATGGAGTTCAGGTAAAGGTGGCTACCTGAAATGCTGGTCACTGATCATGGCACGTGTACTGCAAGCAACTCATCTGCAGAGGCAGTAATGCTCAACTTCCTTGTGTTGTGCGTTGTAATCGTTGTGTGACATCATGAGATGGATGCACACAATACTTGAGGGTATTCATTGTACCTTGGGGTTGGCGGTTTAGCTGCACAGCAGCTTGAAGCGACTTTCTTCACTGACAGTTGCTGATTGCTGCTGCAGATAGGCCTGGTGCGTGATGCGGTGTGGAAAGAAGTCTGTGGGGCTAAGAGGCAAAGCTCTGCAACTGAGATATCCAGGCTCTATCAGTGCAATGTGGTACTGCATGCCTACATCAAGGTCATATTGTTGCGTATTTCAATCTGTGCCATGTGGTGTCGAACGATGTCTGTATATGAGCCACAGCACAGACAGCCTGGTGCCACCACAAGTGGTCATCCATCAGCCAAGTTAAGACAAATTGGTGGGACAGCACGAGGTGGGTCTTGCAACAGTATAATTGATTTAAATTTGCTGGGTTGTGCTTTGTTCATGATTTGGAAAGGCACAGCGGTAACAGGTAACTAAGCCAAGTCATAGAGCACGCCTCAGGGCGTGCACAGGCCCCTATATCTCTCAAGGGCAAGCTCACGACCGTAGTGTTACAAGTGTTAGCTTCTTGCTCCTTGTTGCCCGCGCAGCAGGCGCAGCCAGCACGCAGCGGCAAACTAGTGTCGGATGCGACGTAGATCAAGAATGACATAGAATGACACCTTTCTGCCAAATATGCTGCACGCATGTCGCAATACACAACCGTGCAGTGACAAGAGACGGTCGGCCTTGCGTTAGGCGTACGCAATGGCGACCATACGCTCAGACCATCGAATTTACCTTGTTTCCTGTTAACTGGGAGGAAAGGAGACATGTTTGCAAAGAAAGGATCAGATGGCGTGAATCATACCACACGTATACCGTGGTATGATTGACGTCGAGCTGCTGTGTGCTCGGTCGTTTGCTGTATGGAAATCGGTGTTTTGCTCGTCTCACCAATGTGGGGTATGTGATCAATCCTTGGGTTTTCTCTTCTGCCCAACGAGGTCAAAGAACATCATTTCAATTCGGGAGAACACTGCGTGGATATTGTTTTTTGCTTTGTTTTTCAGTCACCGGGTTGGGTCCCTGGTGCATTGACATTGCATTGCTGTTTGACAATCCCGTGGTACACGGCTGTTTGTTTGTTGCCTGTCTTGTCCTGTTTGCATGGGGGCTATGTACTGCCGCTCTGCTATGCCTTGTGTGCCTGATTGTTGGGGGGCAGTTTCGCACCATTACCTGCAGACAAATCCGATTGGCGCATTCATCAGTTTGTCAGGGTTCACATACCCTGGCACATCCATCAGACTTGAGGCTGGGCAAAGGATGTAAAACGCTTCTCTCTCTCTCTCTCAACAGCTTGAGAGTTATGTTGATAAGGGCATCAGCTAGCATATTTTGGTCCCAGCAATTCCACATCACAGAGTCGCCCACCCAGCATTGACGTGTACTTTTACCGCGAAACGACCCCGCCAAACCTTTCTTAACCCTGGGTTGTTGTGGGCCCAAATACAATGCATATTTTGTGCAACGTGGGTTACTTGGAGATACATTCTTTATATTGATGTTTTACAGCTGCTCTGATCAACTTGTCGGTAATATATTGAGCACTGCCCTCGATCCATGAAATCGCTAATTGAGTCAAAGTGGGCAACTTGCAAATGGCAGGTCAACTCAGCACTCACTCGCTCTCTGCAGGCCGAAGCAATTGCAAGGCAGGTAAATGTCGCACGGTGTGCAAGGCATAGTTTTGTCGTGGCTACGGGTTACGAATGATCGCATCTGAGCGTACCCTTAGCAAATTGTGGGTTAGCAAGGACGTGAGGCTGAGCTGCTGCGTTTCTGCAGCACAAGCAGTCTCTGAAGAGCCCATGTATGTTTAAACTTGCCGGGGGCTGTCATGACAGAAAACAAGACGGCACAAGCTTATCTATTTGATCTTGGCGTCCTCTTACTGTTGGTGACAGTTATAGGCGCTCCTGCGAAATTACCGACCACCAGTTCTTTTCTTCAAGAAGAATGCGACAGCTACATACCCAAATATCTTCCTCTGGTGTTTAACATGCTGGGAAAGTACAGAGCTAGCGGGCTGGCGATCACTGACATTTTAAATCTGCATGGCTGGGAAGGGTCTCCACAGGTCATTGTGGTGAACGGTACGTTGCTCACCATCAGCGAGCCACATCTAAATGTGGCAGCCAACTTGATACCTCTGCTCGTCAAGCTGTCTTCAAGAGTGCGCTTGCCAGACCTCGCCTTGGCGGGTGACATCATGGACCAGCCTGAGGATGACATTTCTCGTCATGGAGGGCCCTGGTTTGGGTACTGTAATATGATGTTTCAGACCACCAATCTGATGTATCCGGC
>JAABUK010008042.1_pt1 | contig 14956 bp, 19 predicted proteins | sample 5559141 | NCBI WGS metagenome assembly JAABUK01 (sample SAMN10711869, study PRJNA513367) | rock metagenome | isolation source: Antarctica rocks | place: Antarctica: Victoria Land, Pudding Butte nord | collected 2016-01-03
CAGCTTAATTAAGAGACTATAAATAGAAATAAAGAAACTATTATATAGAGATTTTCTAGCGCTTTTTAATGAATCTATTTATAATATATTATCATAAGTCGTTAGTCTGCTATAGCTGATTTAAGCTCTTTTTATATTTTTAATTTTGATGTTCTTAATGCCAAGACTGCAGCAAATTTTCACGCTAAACACGGAAACACTATTCCTAATGAGGAGGGGTCACCATTCCAGTGACACAAGGGATAAATAATTGTTGAACGAAATATCTCGAAAAAAGATCTAAGCAGATTAGAGAAGTAGAAGTTCATTTCGGGTTAAGAGTAATAATAGTGATGACTGTGCTGAGCTCTTATCATAATAATGATGATGATGACAATGATAATGATGATAATATTAGCTGTACGGCGTCTGTTAAGCAGTGAAAGAAGAAGGAGAAGAAGGAGAATTGGCTGAATAGAGCGCAAACAGCGCGTTAAGAGGTCTGCAAACGCGAGGGATCAACATCATGATTTTGTATATTATTGTCTGTTTGGAGTCGACAGCGAGCTTCGTCTCCGCCGCTTCACTCGTGGGAGTGTGTTGTAGGTCCTCCTTGGCGGCTTACTCAGCATAGACCTATTTCCTTCTTTCTTGCTAGTTTGCATAGATAGCTTCTTCCTTCATACACTCATTCATCAGAAAGTGCCCTGCTGCCAGTCAGTCCACCAGAAGTCTACGCCGTCGTCCTCAAGTCGGCGGTGCAGCACGTCGAAGAACGCGTCGAAGAATTTTTTATCCGTTGGATTGAATTGCATAGGCTTCTTCTGACTGGTGTCAAATCCGACCACCTCGGCCATTGCCTCGTATTCGTCTTCAAAGGCATGAACACCATCAGCAGGGTGGTCATTCAACGTGATTTTTAGCCCTCTCTGGTGCAGTGCGTCGCAAAATCGTTTCGGATCAGGGAACAATCGCTTATTCCAGCTGTACCCTGTCCACCCAGCACCGGTAACCCTTTCTTCGTGAACATAATGCCAGTTCATATCGATCATAGCAACACTCAGTGGTACTCTCTGTTTGTGGAATCGATCCATCAATGCCAAGTACTCTCCAGCGTCGTACTCGTGATACCTGCTCCACCAATTTCCCAAGGCCCACCTCGGAATCATTGGCTGCTTTCCGCTGACTGCATAGAAAGCTTTGATAGCTGCCTTGAAATCGAAGCCGTAGGCGAACAGGTATCCGTCGATCCGCTTTCCTTCCGGGCCGCCAGGTCTTCTAGATCCCACCCAACCATTTCCATCGAAAAGCAAGGTTTTAAATATTTTTATTTTTTAGAATCTTATAAATAAATAGTTAATTTAAAAACATTTTAAAATTTAAATTTTATTATTAAAGATTTTAAAAATATTAAAGAAAAACTTTTTCTTCTTTATTTAATAGATAATGAGATTTGGGCTCGATTTTTGCAATGAACTCGCGGCCGGCGCGTTGATGATCAATCATTGACCTTGACACGCCGTGGAAGGCCGCAGCCTTCCGAACTGAGCTAAAAGTCTAGCTCATACTCATTAATAGCTCATTCGACAGAATGCACTTGATTAGACGTCTTTCCGATCTATATTGATGGAGTTGTGAGTATTTGAAGATAGGTGGTCGCTGAGCGCGTCAAACGCGGAAGTGGCTCGCCAAGTGGTCTTGGCCGTTAGATATGGATCCACCTTGAACCCCGGTAATTATATCCCCTATTCGTCAACAATTGTCGCTTGGAATCATTTCTTGTCGGCCTGCATTCAATGCTACAGAACCCCGCAATGAGAGTCATTGGCATGGAGATTTGAGACTGCTTCACAGAACACTATCCACACGGTGACCTCCGACTACATTCTTTCTTCAAAGTTGGATATTTTCAGCGACTAAAGAGATCACTATTCGCCATGTGGCTTATTCGCGCCAGTGATAAAGTTTTGGTGGAAGCTATCCGTAAGCCGCTGCCGGCATATGCTATCCTCTCTCACGTATGGGAGAAAGAGAAGCATGAAGTTACTTTCCAGGATATGCAAGATCCCCAAAAGGCGTCTGAGATGGAGACTTTTGCAAAGATACGAGAAACGTGCGTGCTAGCGTTGAAGAAAAATCTCAAGTATGTTTGGGTCGATACGTGTTGTATTAACAAGCAGGACAGCACAGAGCTCAGTGAGGCTATCAATTCGATGTATGACTGGTATAAAGATGCAGAGCTCTGTTACACTTTTCTTTCGGATGTTCATTCTGAAGTCGATCGCTGGTCTGAAGCTGCGACTGTCCATCATGGCCTTCGAACAGTTGTTGATAGCCAAGTCAAGTATACAGAGGTAGCGCTCGAGATTCGCGAGAGCAAATGGTTCAAACGAGGGTGGACTCTTCAAGAACTCATTGCTCCTAAAAATGTTGTCTTCGTCAACAGGTACTGGAAGGAACTGGGCACGAAGGAGACTTTAGCCACAATTCTGCGCGAGAGAACTGGAATACCAGAAGATATTCTTATTCTTAACAAAAAGAAAGGTCTTTCGAGTCAATCCGTTGCACAGCGGATGTCCTGGGCATCGGATAGAGAAACAACCCGTAAAGAGGACCTTGCTTACTGCTTATTGGGAATCTTCGGTGTGAACATACCGATGCTTTATGGTGAAGGTGAAACGAGGGCGTTCCTTCGCTTGCAAGAAGAAATCATCAGGAGTTCAGATGATCATAGCATTTTTTCGTGGCGTCTGCCAGCGTGGCAAAGTTCGGAAAGGGAATTGGACAACAACACGGACTCTAACTCTGTCACGCCGCATCAATCAAAACTTAGCTTGCACGGTCTACTTGCTCACAATCCAGAAGCGTTTAGAGAATGCCGAGAAGTGCGCAAGACAACCTCACGAAAAGGCCGCTCAGCTTACACGATGACCAATCGTGGTCTTTCGATCAAACTCACAGCGATACTATGGTCAATGAACACATACCTTGTAAGGTTGTATTGTGACGACAATACCGTGGCGACAAGTGATGGAGCCCATGGAGATAGCAGTCGCCTTGGCATATTGCTGACGAGGCTGTACGAAGATGATCAATATGCCAGAATTGCCACTGCGAGTGGAGAGTCGATCATCCGACTTGATGACTCCAGGTGGAACGGCAAAGGTCAGAACCCACAGTATACTGCCATCATCGATATCAATGTGCCCCAGAACCCGGATCAAGTCATCGCTGAGAGCGTTGGGGATGGACAACTCGAGGATCTGTGTACACGACATGTCTCTGGATTTCGCCTTCCAGATCACCAAATGTTCAGGTGGAGCTATTGGAACGCTTGTCCCTGGAACAGCAAGGATAGCATCATGGAGATGAAACCACTGCGTACGTTTGGTCGAGCGGCCCGCTTAGAGATCCAAGCACCCGAGTCAAAGGTCAAAATAAGGGAGATCAAAGTTGGGTTTGACTTTGATTGTAACCCTACTTGTTTTGTGGCCACCAAAACAGGGTTACGAGAAAAGGTACCATTTCAGACTAGAAACAACCAAGTTAGTGCCTTTGGCGACGTCGATAATCGCAGGAGTACATACAATTCAGATGAGCGTATGGGTTTCCTTGGGATTGACGGTCGAGATGTGTTTGACACAACGGCATGGACAGTGGCATGGAGTAGAATATCAGGCAACGTTGCGACAGAGCTTGGACTTCACCCCGGCATGTGGGCTTTGAAAGGAGACCGCTTAGATGGTCTCAATGTTAAGCTTTGCGAGCAGTCTGGAAAGAGCTTGGGCGACCTGTGCATTGAAAGGGTCGCAATCAAATCAGGGGACGAAGAGGGGCATCTGGTGTGGCAGCTGTCTTTGACGGTTGAAGAAGAAGAGAAGAGGACACTGGGCAGATTTTTGAGATCTTAAGCAGCTCAGTTGAAGAGTAGAGAACAAGAAGCAAACTCAGGTATGTGTGGACTGCTGCGCTACACCAGCATCAATTAATTATTTCAGTTCTGTAGACCAATCATGTACCCTCTATGAAAGTGATGTCTTGCAGGCAGTGCTGTCAAAAATTTCAACCATTAACGCGTTGATGACAACGTCAATCTGTCATGGCCGCGAAGAAGGTCTCGAAGATCGCACAGTTCCGTTTCAATGAGTCTAAAATCGACATCTATGTGGCGCAGCTTGCGAAAGCTATTCACGGAGATGTTGCCGCTGAGACGGAATATCATGGAGAAATCGGGCATGAGGCAGATCCGCGCTTGGATGTATATACGATTCAGAAGCTGCTCCGTCCTTCTGCCATTCTCCACCTTTCTCGACCTGCCCAAGAAGATGGCTCTCACCCATCATCAACGCTCCAACCTTGATCTCCAGCAATCACGCTGATTGCGAAGTCGGAATGTTCCCCTAGCAACGCTAAGCAGTAACTGCATATCCGACAATCACAGTATAACCGCACTCTAAGCTTAGGACTACCAAGCTAATAATCTGAGGTTTATTATCTAAATTCTGAGAGTCTTATTTTAGGAGATGAGGTTGATTACATATAGTTATCAGTTAAAGATCTATAATTAATAGCCCCGTTAATTCTACATTTAACACTGAAAGTTCTTTATAGCGAACTCCAATTCATTAAGATTGACTGTATCGCGCATTAGGGTTTTGTTTCTTCTCATATTATAATATAACGCATTTTGATTAGTCTGAAAGATATTAACTCCCCGGCAGATTAAGCCTGGTGTCATTTTGCCGTTATTAATTATAGGCTCTATCTTAAACACGGGGCTGAATGGCTTCTCTATTGCAATCTGTAATGGATGCGCGCTGATGATTTCAACACCCCTTTCGCAAAGACGAAGTTCGAGGACATGTTGCAAAGATACAAACAAGATCCGCCTTTCCCACGCACGGCGAGCGCACATCCATAATAGCAAGTAGAAGAACGATTCCAGGTCGTGCCTGTAGGTATGCTCGACTCCGCGAAGCACGTCGATCGCCATGAACTCCATAGTGCCAGTCATGTGTCTCCCACCCGTCCGCTCACCACCATCGGGCTGCCTGGGCGCCGGCGGGGGGGAAGATGAGAGCGAGGATGACGCTATCGGTCGAGAGATGGGATCGTCCATGATTCCAGGAGAGAGAGCTTCATGCGCATGCAGAACGCTGAGTTGTTCTTTTCGCATCAAGGAGACAGCTTACAGTGGGCCGCAAAGCGGAATTTTGAGCTTTTACACAAATCGAAAAGAAAATAGGGTCAGCGCTATCAACAACACATCTTGAAAGTAATCGTTACCCCCTTCTATGTCATTCTTAGTCGAGTTCGGCTGAAAGGGGTCTGTAATGATACGGTGGCAAGAATTTCTACTCACCAGTCTTTCAGCTCCCAACTTCGATCAGTTATCTACTTCTTTTGATCATAATAACTCGTCCGTAAATATCTACTAAGATCGCATTTTTTCTTGTGAGGACGGCTATAAGTTAAACAAGAGAGTATGCCAACCTCAGGTATGAACATCATGTGTGTTTTGTCAGTAGAGTTGCGGATGTGCTTCTCAGCCAATTCTGAGCTTTTGAAAGTCTCAAAACAACCTCGCACTTGATAGGGACACTGGTTAATCGCCATGACCTGTCGCAGGAAAGTAACTTCATCTTGAAATTGTTTTTCTGCACTTTCTTATCCACGGCAAATCTTAGCGATTCGGAACGACGGCGCTTGCGATTGCTGTTGTCACTTTCTCGGCTGACGGATTCCATTTGTGACGATGCACCGTCCTTCGAAGGCAAATGGTCCCGAGGCCTGGTGCAAGGATTCCTGTCGCTCTTTGCATGCAAGATTCATGAGACAGCTGATAGCGGCCCAGTTAACCGATATTTGCAAACCTCGTCCGAGGTTGGAACTGCATGCGTGGGCTTTGCCATTGGTGACACGTACCACCCACATTGCGGCGAGGGCGAGGACGAGGCTGCATAAGTGTGCTTCCTGAGTCGGGTCATGCATCTAGCTGCAAGTGCCTCCACATTCGGCCGCATACAGTTAATACAGAGAGTGAGTCAGGATGCTTCTCGAGGTTTGCTGGCGAATTTGAAGGGACCAAACTGTCGCGTTGCTATGAATTTTCTCAGGAGTCTCCAACAATCTATCAATAATCCATCTCTCAAGAGCTTGATCTGAATCATAAGTAATGTGATCTCCTTGAATATCAATGAAAGCTTCTAATGTTTTACACGTTCAATCACAAAAGCTGTTGCTCAATTGACAACAAAAGTGCTACTGCCATCATGGACCCATAAAAAATTATTAATCATTTAATCTTAAATAACTTACATATAACTTTTAACAAGAGGAAGAGAACAAGTTGATGCGAGAAGCCCGGGAGTCCGCACAGAAGCAGGCAGAAGCTCAGGCATTGGGAGAAGGCAAAAAGGTCCAGGAAGGTAGCAACAAAGAGGGAGTTTGAGATCCTAGGGAAATCTTTCGCATGTTGATGAGATGATTCATGGACGAATGAGGTGATTTGGTTGCCCCAAATGCCGGAGGACGGAAGCAAAATCCAACCAATCTATGGTTCTTAAGAGTGTAATTATCCAAGCTCTCGCACCGCAGCCCCAAACGTCTTGCGCAGCTCATCAGAATACATCTGCTTTTGCTTAAGCTTCGAAGTAATGAATTCCGCCGCGCCAGTAGTCCAGTAAGTTGATAAGGTTCGATCAAATCCAGGGTTGCGGTCCTCGAGCTTCTCGAATTTTGGCCGAATGTGCGAATAATACAGGCTAGATAGGCCTTTCGGACTGTCCAGCGCAGATAAGTACCAGTGGTTCCCCGTTTCCCAGCCATTCCGCATTATACGCGTATGTGGGATGTCAACTTTGCCAAGGGACCTTTCCTCCGCTTCGAAGGCTTTCATGAACTCTGTATATGCGATCTGATAAGCACTGAGATCAGTATCCAGACTGTCCAGAGAAAGGCCTGTCAACCAATATGGCGGGCGTTGCATTTCAACTGGTCGAACGCATGCCCACTCGAGGTCAATTATCCCCGTAATCTGCCAGTTGCTGCTGACGAAGATGTTACTTTGGTGAAGATCGGTGAGCATTAGAACAAATGGTCCATGGCGGAGGTCTCGATCTGTAAAGTGCCGAAGGAGAGCTCGCATCATTGTTAGTGCCGAGAGCTGTTCTTGGCCGTCTATGCCATCATGTATAGCATTCGGCATATACCGTATGCGATTATCATGACAGGCGAGGAGATCCAAAAAATACGTATCTGTGCTGGAGTAGGTCGTGTTCCTTAGGACGTCGGTTGGGATGCCGCAATTCTCTAATTGCTGCAGTGAACAAGTCAAAGGGCGATTTGTGAGACTTAATGCGCCGTGATCATCAATTGTTATGGATCCTATGCAAGGAAAAGGGAATCGAGTCAATGAAAGCATGATTCGAGATAGGTCCCGGAAGAGATTGGCCCTTCGTTCCTCGTCATGCTGTTGTGACTTCCAAGATTCAGATAGCAACTCTCCTTCCACGCAGTCCACAATAAGATATCCAGTCTCAAGATTATGGGGTGATTGGCGGCCGACATATCGCGAAGGAATCGAGTGACCGGATAACCATAATGCTGTCCGTCGGAGGAACCATGCGATCCGGGAAAACATGGGCGCATTTTCAGCAGCTGTGAACTAAGTGCCGCCGCGTTAGCATTCATTCTATAAGCAGGGAAAGAGTAGATTCACACACACTCAAGCCACTAGGAAACCCGAAACCTCTTAGACAAGGTATCGGAACGTCGGGGCAATGACTTTGAATCCATATATAAGTTGCGACCTCGCAACGAAGTTTCTCCTCGGCGTTACCGGGACATTGTGACTCGCCTACCTTGTACGGTAGAGGAAATCTGATGAACACTTTTTCCGCACCGAGCGTGACCGATTTATTGATATAGACAGGTACGCAGGCATTGAAGCTGCCGTGAACCCACTCCCTGAACTCCACCGCCATTGTACAGGCATCCTTCGGAACTCCTAGGTGAAAAGCCACAATATCCTCGATATCTTTGCGATGTTGATAGAGATAGCAGTAGAAGTCAAGCCGTTTATCCGGGTATGACAGTTCTTTGAGAATGTCGTCGTCCTCGTCGAGTGCCTCACTTAGCGTGATGGTTCGCCGCAGAAGGGGAAGCGAATGGGACATAACCGGAGAGTCGACATGGGAAAGAGACTGAATCAGCCTGGCCGAGGAGGAGGAGAGGAAGGAGGAAGGAGGCCGGTAGTGAAGCGAAGTCGAGCAACGGCAAAAGGACCTGGAGGTGCGCAGGGGCAGAGGACGTAGACACAGAGAAGAGATGTCCAAGTTATGCAATGGAAATCAGATGGAGACGATGGTTTTGAATTTGACGTTTCATGGTCTACTTACCGAGTGCCTTTCAAAGCTGGGACTAACTGGAGCCTATTTAGGCAATCGATAATTACTTCGTACTGCACCAGGCAGCTGTGGCTGGTACCATGAAAATAGTCCTTTGCCAATTGCCTAACGTCAAACGAGAGCGCAACTCTCGCCACCAATTCAGCAAAACATGGCCTCCGACATCGCAAAGGTAAGGTACCTGTTTTTGTGTGTTGACTCAACTTGCCCTAATCGGACAGATATTCTCGGACTTGACGGATATGGTTGTCAAGAAACTCCCAGCTCTACTCAATGCCGACCAGGACCAATGGGATCTGATTAGCCAAAGGGTCGAGGAGCTTCACCAAAAACTGGACTCCATCGTAAATTGTATTGGTAGTGATGCGTGGAGGATATTTTGTAAGGATGATTTATATGTACCCGAGCTGGCCAAGAAAACAAAGCGCAACCTGAAGATAAAGAGGCTGTCGCATACCTCAAGTGGGGACGAACGAGAGAAGAGTCGACTTTGATCGAACATTCTCGTCCGAGACAGACCATTGGAGATTTGATCGATATCATGAGTTCCCAACTGGAGCACTTGCCCATCGAAGAGACGGTCCAAAAGTTCCAAAAGTTATCCATCAGTGGTTCAGGTATGGAATAGATAACTTTTAACAATGAACAGATCTTACCCTCAGTACACAACACCATAGGATCCGCAAAGTCCGAATATTTTGCCGACCAGATCCTCGGCGACTGGAATTTTGTCAACTGAAGCCTCGGCAGCGGGAGATTCGTCGGCGGGATGTCCATCGGCGGCATTTACGGCTTGAGAGTTTCTCGACGGTGGCTGTTGATATCGGGTCCTCGGGCGAGATTGCCTTTCGCTCTTTGACCGGAGAAAAGCCGTTTGGGAGCCTGCCGCACTCCTGATGGATAGCTACCCTCCAGAAATGCACTGTAAGCCAGATCTGTTCTCTGTCCGCAACGACGGCTGACCTTTCCAGATTTTGCCCCGGCTCACGTGTTTGACCAATGCTACCGACGGCACTTGCTTCGGCTTTTGATATACCGCTCGAGGTGGATCAAGGTGGGAACTGCTCTTGAATTCGAAGGTCAGCCCGTGCAGGAAGTCGTTGAAGCAACTAAGGGTGACGGATTCCCCGTCCAAGCCCGCCATGCCGGATGAACTCCGCCAATGCCTGTTCCAAGGATGTCGTTCAATTTCATATTGACAGATTGATAGGTTCAAAAGCTTGTACCGAAGCTACCCCATAAGGTCGTCGAGAAGCTCGCGTTAAAATCTGAAAGAGCGACAAAACCATATGAAAATATCTGTCAGCCAATGCTTTCCGGGCTCCCTTACTGTCTAGGCTTTTCATCCACAAATACTCAGAGCGCTTGATATCCAGGATCTGCTCAGCTGTCCAAGGACGAGACCGCCGCTGTGTCACGATGCTTAGAACGACACCATGATTACCCAGAGAACGCACGCATTCGAAAGAACTACCAGGATGGAAAGACCGTTCACAGCGTTCTTCAAGCCTCCGCCGAGAGCGACTCGGCGGGAGAACAACTATACACGGATGATCCAGCCCTTCTCATTCACCGGGTACGAGGTGACCACTCCGCTGAGCTTTCGCGAGTCTGCGAAGAACTGTCAAAGGCCATAAAGAAACCAGCAGATACGCGGTAGAAGACCGTTCTTTCTCAGTACATTCAGAGTTTCCAGACTGGGGACCTCGAGAAATGTTGAGAATCACAGCGAACATGGGTAGCAGACCGAGCACCAAACCTAGAGAATTTCTTTGGCTTCGTGGAACCCTACCAAGATCCTTTTGGTATCAGAGCTGAGTCTGAAGCAAGGTCGCAATCTCGAATGCCAAGGAAACGACGGTGTTGACAAGATTGGTTCACAATTTGGACACTCTCATACGAAAATTGCCTTGGGCAGCCGGATACACGGAGAATAATGGGAAAGCCCATCTGAGAAGGCCCTTTTCGAGCCGCCTAATTTGGCAAGCATACACAGTATAGCGTTTTCGTTAACACGGAGATCTTCAATGTGCTAACCAATGTTTCAGCACTCGCATAATGCTCCAATATCATCTTCACCGGAATTAGCCTCCCAAATTTAGGGAACCCTGCACGAATCTGTGTTATTTGACTGATTGTATAAAGTACGATGGCATTTGCCAGGACTGTCGTTTCAAGAACGTCATGATCGCAAACAGATCGTTGCTATCCAGTCAAGCCCATTACCGCCATTCCTGACAGCCTGGTGGCTGAGGGACACCAAAGACACAAACGCCACGCCACGTATCTTTGGATCGTGTTCCATGAGCTGTTGGGACATGGAACAGGCCACATGATGATACGGGAGGACTATGGAAAATACAGTTTCGGCGTAAGTAGCCCTCCAAGTGATCCGCGACTCGCAGACCAATCACTTCCTGGTATCGACCTGGACAAACATGGACTGGTCAATTTGCCGGCCTTACGACCACCGTCGACGCATGCAGGGCTGAACTCGTCGGTTCTTACTTGATGGATGATAGGAATGTTCTGGCCCTATTTGATTATGACGACGAAAGTGATATAAGGCCTGATGATCGTCAGTATTGTCGTTAGACCACATCGACGTTTTGTGACGGCAATAAATAAGCTCACGTTGTCACAGTCATCTACAACTTCTACTCTGAACTTGATCTATCTGGCCTCCGAGACTTGAGAAAATACAGTGCAGAGTGTGGTGTAAGTTATCGCAGGCTAGTTGGAACTTCACGTCCTTTCTAACATGGTGTACTACAGAGATGGGGCCAAACTCAGAGCAAATTAGGCTGACAGTGAAACCACAGTTTGAGCAACGTCCACACTAACTCTTCAATGCAAGCACATTTCGCCACCCTGAAATGCTTATAACAATACGCGAGCGGCGTCGTGAAGGTGCCTTGCGACTCGGAACTCGACAAATTGACGTTAAGCGTCGACCGATCAAGAATCGTCAGCTACGCCAAAGAGGCCTTATGCCAAATGCTCCTAAAACTACACATGCGTAGGTGCACTGCTGACTTCCGAGCCTGCCATTCTTATTATGAGGCATTGTCCGACGTTGATGGCGAGTATCTTGAATGGAGGGGGATCGTTCTTGTCAAGGAAAAGCCGAGACTGAATTACGTCCATGCAAACACGTTTTTGCAAGGCGAACAGGTTGTTCTGAAAGATTAGGAGGCGACAAGTGGAAGTATCATTCAGAGTCGGGCAAGACGAGGCATTTAAGGTCTTCTGAATGACTTCCCAAGAGCTTTCCGTCGCATTTTGTAGCTCAATAGCTGCAGGCTAGACCCGATGCCGAAGCTAGCGATGAAGCTCTGCCGATGGTTTTGTATATTACTACATATTACGTAACCTGCATAATCGGAAGGACTACCTCTATGAAAGTTAGGCATGGCCAAAATCGTGACTTAAGTCATATGTCTCACGCTCTTGATACTCCAAGGGTAAATAGCAGCCTGTCGAGCATTGAATCTCTTTCTTGGGAAATGTTTCAAGGTTTGTGATTCGTTATACGATGTTGCAGACATGCTACAGAACCTCGGCAATACCTCCTCAGCTACATAAGCCTCCTCTTCCCGACGCCAGATCTTCCTACGAAGCCTGAATTGGTTTTCGCATGGGGCAATGTTACAAGAGGTTTTAACAGCATCCGAAAGTCTGCCTGAAGGGGAAGGACATTTGGCACGCGTGAATAACAAATTGTCCGTGATATGTTCTAAGATAGGCGGACATGTTAAGAGTGAGATATACGAAGAGCGAGCGCTGGAATTGAGGCTCAAACTGCGCCCAGCTGACGGCGATGTCTTGTCGCAGAGGGTCAATATGTGAAAATTTCGTACTCGAATGTTATGGTAGGTTAAAATGGAGTATCTAGACAACAATGTTTGACGTGGTTGAGGCAGAGACCCAGCCTTGTGCTTGGTCTGTGCACCGAGCTCTCTCCGCAGCCCCTGCAGAGCCTCAACGATTCTCTGGTATTTCGTTCTTCCGCCTGTGCTAATCATCAATAGTATTTCGCACATGGAACAACATTTCCCTTTTCGCGCTTAAGAACTCAATTCAAAGAGAATACCAAGTACCTGAATCTAGCAATGATATCCTCCGCAGTCATTGTCCCTGAACCCGAAGACCTGTCCCCTACCTCTCCCGCTCATAAACGCCGCCAATCCTCGGAATTCTACGAGTCGGTCAAGCGACCTCGTCTAGGCCCTCAAACCGGCCGAGAGTTCAGTACTAATACGTTATCATCATCCGCAACTTCTCCACCTCGAAGGAAACCATCAATCAGAGGCAGGGGAGCGGCCGAGGAGCGGAAACGTGGGCAACGATTATTTGGCGCATTACTAGGCACGCTCTCACAAAGCTCAACTACCACAGCGCAGAGAAGGAGAGCTGATATCGAGAAGAAGCAGCTAGGAAAGCTGCAACAACGAGATGAAGAATTTGAAGGAGAGAAAAGGAGGAAAAGAGAGAAGCTCGATGAGATCAGAAGGAAGGAACAGAATGTCTGGGATGAGCAGAGTGTGCGTGAGTTCCCTTGGACTAAGCGGGTTGGTGCTGATAGAGAGGGCAGATGCGAATACGACACACGAATATGGCGGCTGAAGCGCATTTCTTGAGGACGAAGGCTGAACCAAAATTGGTGAGTAAGATTTCTATGTCTAGGCAGGGCTATTGTCACTTACAGTGTACTTAGTTCTACAAGCCTTGGGAACTCCGGTCAGACGAAGAGCACCAAATTATGTGCCAGACAGAAGATGTGGAGAAAACTATCGCGACTGAAATCGACGAGCACCAGGCGAAGATGAAGAGTATTGAAGATGAAGACAAGGCTGAAGAGGTGCAGCATCCATACACCCCTGCTAGTCAAGTCAATGGTGCTGAAGCTTCCAAACAGCCTGAGACTCAAGAAGACATTATGGAAGATAGCAAGCAGCAGAAACCGGATTTGGTGGGTGCTGATACAACTAATGATGAACAGGCAACAGCGGACAAAAGCCCTCCAGAACTCGATCCTTCTACTAATGAAGACAAGCCCGAAGTTCATGCTAGGGGTCGCGAAGAGGAAATAGGGAAATCAGAGGAGAAAGCCAGTGAAGACCACGGAGGGGAGGAACTTGTGGAGGGACAAGAAGATGATGTGATATATTGAAAGAATCGTCCACAGCAACCTCACCCAGATGCAGGTATATTTAATCTCCGTTGTGTGTCGCGCAGAATTTCAGGCTTCCATCCGGACTAGTCAATCGAGCAACCCTCCTGATCTTGTATAATGATCGCCTCCAGTGACCACTGATCTGTTTAGTACCCTCTGGCTAAACTGCTGCCGATCTTCAATTCATGCGATGCTACCAATCATGTCTCTGCCTTGTCCTCGTGTTTATCCGCGATCAGCAGAGCCTTGCTATTCACGTCAACGTGCAACCTCCATTTCGCACCACATGGCCAATGAACATACTTCACGCTATAGAGACTGCAGCGCTTACTTGATCCATGTAACCCTAATCACCAGCAGGATTATCTTTATAACGTTATGGGCGGGTTATGCCAATCCTTCATAAGCGGGACTAACAATTGCCCGATTAGGAAGTGGCTTAAATGCCTCGGCTCCTTGGAAGAACATAAATAGTCGACTTCAGACGTTTCCTGATCTTCTCAGTGCTCCCAACAGTGCATTGAGCTCTTCGCTAAGTGGTACCTCCTTGGCTCATCTGGATTTCTCAATTCAACATGCCCGTTGATAAGATCAATGTATGGGACGACCCACGGGTCCAGAAAAGATCTGCTCATCTAAATGGCAGGACGTATGGTAGGACATAAGCTCACTCCTATTATGACGAAAGCACACTTCTTGCCTGAAAACCTTCGTCACAATTTTTCTCACTGACGATCTTTGCTACGACCAACTCTTCTCTCGTCAAAGAGCTGCCTTTTCTGCTCGTCCTGCATGGGCTCTGGCTGACCTTTGTTTTCTCTCTCAAAGGCTACCTCTACGGCGAGCCCAAAGAAGGCTTTCGAGGCACTATCTTCCTTGTAGGTTCTCCGCATCGAAACCACCTACTGCGACTCTTCTGGAAAAATTGTTGACTTGTCTCTCCCGTCCAGATCCATGGCTTTCCCGACATCTCCATGGGATGGCGCTATCAAATCCCCATGCTTCTATCTCTGGGCTTAAGGGTCGTGGTCCCGGACTGCTTGGGCTATGGCCGAACGGTAAGATTCAGCCCATCATCGTCATCCTTTCGGACTTCAAGATGTTGTTGGGATATTGATGGACAAGCAGGATGCCCCTCCATACACGTTGCAAGACTATGGCTTCAAGAGAATCAGCGACGATGTGGCGGAGCTGGCGCGGCAATTGGGCGCTAGTAGCATCGTACTGGGTGGACATGATTGGTAAGCTCCTCACCTATTCTTTGGAGATGGGCCTCCATCATGCTCAGTATCTCCGTTCCCACTTCTCACTACCCTACCACCAATCTCATTTCCACAACCACACCACTAACACACCATCTCCAGGGGCGGCGCCATCGTCTACCGCATCGCCC
>JAABUK010008044.1_pt1 | contig 14955 bp, 22 predicted proteins | sample 5559141 | NCBI WGS metagenome assembly JAABUK01 (sample SAMN10711869, study PRJNA513367) | rock metagenome | isolation source: Antarctica rocks | place: Antarctica: Victoria Land, Pudding Butte nord | collected 2016-01-03
AACCCTAAACCCTAAACCCTAAACCCTAAACCCTAAAACCCTAAACCCTAAACCCTAAATGCCCTGCAGCACTTCTGTGTAGTCAGGCCTCCCCCTCGTGAGCAGCCCCAAACACATCCTGGTCAAGCGCGGGCATTCCCAAGACAAAACTCTGCAGCATACTCCTCAATGCAGCTGAGCAAGGTATGCTCACATGATGCCAACTATACATAAGCTATGCAGATGTTAAGAGGCTGCACAGCCGCGTGAAGCGACTTCAGGCTTGACCAGGCTCATGGTTGGCTGCAGCAAGTGCTGCTACAAGTTGCTACAGGTATTCTGGGCAGCCTGGTATGATACTTGGCTTCTCATTAAATTGACGCCGAAAGGCGTAGTCTTTTCTTTTTTCTTTTCTTGCTACAGGTAGTTGTAACATGCTGTACCATGGCTGGCTGTACACTCAAAAGAGGCTGCTGCAAGTAGCAACATATATATGTGAATAACCAAGTCTTGCACAGCGAACACGTCAGCACTAACTAGGCATGAGCAGTTCCACACAACTGTCCTCAATGATGCATGCAGCATGTGCATACCTGTGACATACACTGTGACAGGCTGCGCCGACTGGGAGTGCTCCTTGCATTGCTGAACCACTTTCACAGCATGGCTGACAACTTTGACATTGAGTGCGCCTGCCAGCCAGCTTTTGAGGAAGCCCACATGCACCAGGGGCTTTGTCCCCAGCAGGTAATTGCCCCTCTCTGGAGGGTGCGCCATCCTCCATGCCTGGAATCAATTCATTGTAGCGTTTGTATGAGCAGAAATGTATCTGGTCCTGGAATCGACCCATTGCGGCATCTGTATGAGCAGCAACAGATCAAGCCACTGCAGCGTTTGTAAGCAGCAAAAGACCCCAAGGCAATGTAGCTCTACAGAAAGTCACCAAAGACCATTGACTAGGGATGCCATCAGAAGCAAGGCTGTAACTATGGGAGATGACAGTTTCTTGACGCAGCTAAGTTTTAGATACTCAGCACACTAGCAGATGCAAGTGCTTTGGCTGTCATGTTTGCACAATATTGCTTGCCATAACCAATGTGCAGCAGCATCAATGCAGCACTCGACCTACACAGGTGCGCAGCAGCATAACATCCAGTGACACACTCGACGGGCACACCTGGACGTCCGCCAGAGCGTTCCTGGTGGAAGCCGTCCCTCTGAAGGACACCACAACAGTGTTGCCTCCCCAGCCCACCAGGCAGCGCGTGTCCTGCTCGGTCTCCCAGAAGTAGTAGGACTCTGTCATGTTGTACAGGCTCAGAGCACTGGACAAGGTCAGGCTGGTCTGCGGTGAGAAGGAGGTGCCACTGAGCTTATTGTCATCTTGGCTGGGGGACTGCAGGTCGACACTGCCTGAACCCTGGGGCCTAAGTGATGCAGACATGTCCTGGCTGCTCATGATGTTGCCAGAAGCCGCCCTGCCGAGCCCACCCGACGCAGCCTTGCTCAGGGTATCTGAGCTGTTCCTGCTCATGCCATCCCGGGAGCCCTTCCTCAGCACTTGCAAGGAGCCCTTTCTCAGCTTGTCCTGGGACTTCCTTGCTTTCTCTTGCTCCTGCAGAAGCATAAGCTATCTTTGCTGGTACTCATGTATGACACAGAGATGCACAGCAGGTATGTAGACATTCACGCACAGCCAATGCCAGCACCTTCCTCTCCTGCTTGATTACAATTGGCGGAAAAGCAACTCATGAACGTGGTAATTTACTTTTATGATGCCACAACATGTGAGGGGCAAGGAGCAGGCAGTGACGTCTGTCCAAGACTGCATCATGTACAGCGCCCTAGGACCCAAAGCCAGACAAAAACTGAAAATCCCTGTTCCAGGCCATTGCAGTCAAACCAGTAGTTGATCAATCGCTAAACACCCCAAAATGACTCCATCTAAAGTATGATCTGCAGCACTTGTAGAACAGAATAAGAGAAAAGCCACTGTACACTTGCACTGAAACACAGACATGTCACATAGCCTAGTATAGCGTGATCACCCTCATGTGATCATAGACAAAGCAGCTCCAGTACAGCAGATTCATCATGGTCTCAAAGCAGAACAGGGGCTGCTTGGCCAACTTGGGGTTATCAGGGACCATTGCTGAACGTGCTTGCAGCTTCACAGCCTTGTCATCCTCTGTCCAAGCAAACTCTTGAAGCCAAACCTGCAAGTCAAGTCATTGCTACTGCTTGGCCATGTATGAGCTCAGCAGCCACCCAGCAAGCCATAAAGCCTGTACACTGAAGACTCACAGACCCATTAGACAATGCTTTGAGACTGAACAGCATGAAGTTATCACTTTGTTTGCTTGCTGACAAGAGCCAAGGAGTCTCAGTCAACAGTTGCTGTCTACACACTTGCTATGACACAAAATGCACAAACACAAAGTCACCCAGACAATCAAGGCACGCATGCAGAATTGCGTTTGCATATCAGTCAGTGCTTACAGCAGAGGCCGCAAAGTGCTCTTTGGGGCTTCTTGGTGATGCAATGTAGCACAAGACCACTGTGTTGGCTGTCATCACAATCTGCAACGAAGAGTGTCAGGCATGTTGACTGTGACACATGGCTGTTTTACCAGGTATATAAACAAGCAAAAAAGCTATTGCAAGCTGGCTATGCCTGCTAGCCAAGCGCTTGGCAGGCTCACATTGTAAGCAGCAAAGACCAGAACTGATTGCTACATCCTTCCGTTGCATTTATCAGTCAGCTGATACAATATGCAGTCACAAGTGCAGTCAAAAGAGCCCTCGCAGTTTGCACACCAGCTATCCTCAGCATAGCACACCAGCTATCCTCAGCATAGTTGTAACAAAGGAGTTATTTGGGGTTTGCACGCAAGCCTTACTGTGTCATTTTGGCTGTTAGTGCGCACAAGACAGTACATCATTGTCATTTGCATTCCATGATGAAGGGATGCTGTTCAAGAGGGTCTATATAAGCAGCATCACATACTGTGACAGCAAATGCATTGCACCAACGATGTTGGATCTGTGTGTAACCTGTATAAACTGTAAGAAGGCACAGTCTGCATTGCAAGCAATGCTTGCGTTCTGCCTTCCAACAACAGTATGTGTATGGCAGGATTATACATGCACAAAATAACCAGTGTGAGGTATGTGACAGGTGCAAATACAGTCACCCTCATACTACTGTACAATCCAGAAGCAGCAGTGAGACGCAAGCCCCTATGTGTGAGCATACTTGCATTTGCTGCTGTTCCAGATGATGCAGGCACAGGTGAGCTACATAGAGACCAAGGTTCCCCCAGTATACCTTCCTGAGGTGCACAAGCATTTCATGATCAAAAATTTCAGATTGTGAGAATGTCAGACAGACCTGCATAGGCATCAATCCCGCCCATGCAAAGTCTTGACTCGCGCACCATTTGATGCCAACCAGCGCAAGCAGAATCAAGCACAGGATCCAGAAGCTCATCACTGCCATCCGCAGCCACAACTGTGCCATACAAAGGTGTACTCAGGACTTGGGACAAATGCAGCAGCAGCAGATGTCACTTATTGCGCACACATAAACATTACTGACATCCGATGCATGCAGCAAGTAAACGACTCAAACACAGGCCAGGCCATGATGCAGCGCAGACATATGTGCAAGGGCGCAAGCATAATGGCACACACAGCAAGCTGGCACGCAAAATAGGGCTGCAATGGGTCATCTAATCTCTGAATGTCATACGGCGCACCTGAAGAGTATTGTAGACCAGGCCCACTTGCACAGAGGTGTAGGCTAACTGACGATAGCTCTTGAGCTTGAACCAGAGCAGCAGGTAGGTCAAAACCAGATACAAGATAGCACATGCTGTCATAGAGCACCACAAAATAACATCCTGATGGCTCACGTAACAGTCAACTGCAAACCGGGTGTAGGGGACCCAGCCCTGACCGGCTCCCGGTTCAGATTCTGGGATGACATAATTGACGCCTGGTAGGGGTGGTTGTGGCGCAGCTTCAGGTGTGGGTGGTTGTGCTAGTTGGTCCAGAATGTATTGTTCTGGTGTTGCTTTTGTCAGCTTGTTGCAGTCAGCGAACTCGTCCCAACCTTCACCTGCGGCAGAAGCAGCACTTATTGTCAAGCCTTGCAACTGTGTGACTGCGTGGCTGGAGCACTGTTACAAGAGGGTTCTGACATTGCATTTGGTTTTGCTATCTTGGTCTTCTGAGCAAGCTGCAGATCTGCCATTGCCATGCAGAGCTGAGGCATTGATCGCCGTGTCTTGCCTGGTAGGTGCATGCATATAACCCAGCAGCTGCCAACCATACTGATAAAACACAGTATGCTGCGCAGGGCATGCATGTAGACCTTGCAGGTTAGCCCAGACACACATGCTGACCATGAGCTGACAGACTGACTGAAAAGCAGTGTGCCTTTACAGCATCAGATGCGATTGTAGCAGCTTGTTGCCAGTCAATTTCAAGCACAGCTAGCTTGCAGAATGAACAAGCCAAAGCACATGCTGTCAGAGATGTGAATGCCTCACTGCTGACAACATCAGTCACTCGCAAATGTTTTTTGCGGCAGCCAAAATGAAAGTCAGATGTGTCTCACCAGTGGCGCTGGTGATGAACTCATAACTTGCTATGCCCTGCATACAAGGCCACAGCAGCAGGCAGGGCCACAACAGGCGCAGGGGCCCATCCATCACGAGCTTGGAATGGCCCTTGGGACTTTGGAACCCATGCTCTATGGCTGCTGTACTGATGTTTGAACTGTCGTCCTCGTCGTCTTGCTGCTTCCACACACGAGAAGAGTAGGCATGAATGAGGAAGAGAGTGAAGATCTGCAATACATAGGAAGTTTTGGTCATGAACAAGCATGATTGCACAAATAGCAAGTGCAGAGCTCAGCACACTGAAGAATCACACACCAGTCACTATTTTAGTATGCAGAGTTTTGAAATCAGATGGCAACTTGGGTGCACATTTTTGAGCAGAGTGCACCCAAGTTGCCATCCGCTCAAAAATGTCAGACTTGCACAGCATTCCTGCCAGGGCTGTGATGTCGTGCAGAAAGTATGATCAGTCATGGTGACTGTAGTGCTGATTGTCGGCCATATGCCCAAGCATGCAGCATGCAATGTACAGTCATTATGGGTACAGTCATTATAAAGTCAAGGTGTATTTTACATGACATCCACTGCAAGACTCACCGTGTTCCAACATGTCCAGCGAGCAAACGTAAACCAGTAAGTCATGCTGGTGACTGTGTAGCAGGTATCCACTGCTACAAACACATTTGGTACCACATAGCAAATGAGGTTCATCCACTGCACAGTTGCCTCCAATGTTATCAAAAAAACATTGCGGCGCTGCCTGTGCTTCCTGTCCACAGCAAGTTCACCGTTAAGCAGTGGAGACAAGCCAGTCACCAAACGGTACCAGTACCGATGAAGCAGTTGCATTACAGGCCGCCCAGCAGGCATTGCAGAGCCCCATTGGTATTGTGCCAGTGTACAGGAGCAGCCCAGAAGACAATATGCACAGGCACTTGCATGTGTGTGACAAGTGTAAAGTTGTGATGCGCCAGGTCCATGCACTGCAATACTGGAATGCCTTGCATTTCCACAAAGAGGGCTGATAATGATGCCATGTATGCCAATTTGCCAGCCCAAGACACACATGTACCTCCTGCACAGCGTTTGTCATGGACCCTTTTTGGCAAGATGTACACAGCTGCACAACTGACCATAGGATGTGATGCTCACCAGTTTTTTTTCAGCCTGACTGCATCAAGCACACGCCATAGGAGGAAACCCAGGCTGATTGTCACCAATAAAAGGCATGTACTGCCAACAGCAGCATTCCAGGCAAACGTAGGTATAAAAATGTTGTAGTCAGGAACGCCATCAGTCCTGCCCTGCAACACAGGGTTGACGTCGTTGCTGTCAAAGCCACAATACAGTATCATCCACGCATTCTGTAGCATTCTGCACCGTTGATTCCTTCATTTTGTGGACACTCTCAGTTACCAGCACTCCTGCTCCAATAATAATGGAGACCAACACGCCCAGTAAGGCAGCCTGCGTGTCCATTGTCATGACTGAGCATCACGAAACTTTATACGAGCATCGCCAGACGAACATCACGCACTTTGGACTCGCGCGCAGTCATGAAGTTGAACCGAAGAACAACTTCTGTGGCTGCGTCGGTTGACACCATCTTCCTTTGCACTTGGCGTATATTTGCCTGTATAGCTTCCTGATCGATATGGCTGGGTCCGACACTTTTGACTCTTCGTTGTGCAGCGCTGACTTGTGCGCTGTGACTCAAAGTAGTGAATTCGTCTGGCCGCCCGTCCGCTGCGGCAGTAGGGTCCTGCTGCACGCCCTGCTGGACATGGCCCTTGCCAACGCCGGCGCCAGGATGCGTAAGCTTTTGCCTGACAGCTTGACCGGTTTCTGTAGCCAATGCAGAAAGTGTTTGCCAGGGTGCGATCACTGAGGTTACAGCGTCTATAGCACCCGGCTGTCTCTCGCCGGACAGCAAATCAGCGTCATTGCTGCGCAACATGCTGTAGCCTACACGTTGCAATGATAACACGACCCAGCGTGTTCCTACAGGAAAGCAACGTCAGGGCCAAGCGTCAAGTTGCCAAGCTGCCTCGTAAGTGCTTCCGACTTCCTCCCTGTGTCATATTTATACATAAAAATCAATTAGTCTACAAACTACTAGTAGGCGGGGGGACTCAAAGTGACTCATTCCCCTTAAAAGATCTCCACAATGTAGAAACGCGTTTTTACTGTCCCCAAGCGTTTCTCATTTAGATTTCCCATAGGCGACATACGGTCGTGATCGTCATACTTGAGCGTTAATCAAGCTTCAGCTTGACATGTGACAAGCAAAGTACCACTGCAGTGCCTTGCAGTGCGTCAGACATGTGTCACCCTTCAGCAAGCCAGTACATTAAGCACGAGCTTTATCAGAAGCGGCGAGGAACGGATTTCTCTGGCTTGGGTGTCGAAACAAGCATCAAACACCGCACAGATTGTATACCTGCTCCACAGACGCGATTTGTCGCGCTCGCTTGCACGCTCTGCTCTTCAGCTGCTGTGCTACATTCACGCACTCGCCATTGGGCGGCGATATGATGTGCGCAACAGCTTTGCTTGTCATGCTGATGACGAGCGCAAGTCTAGACTTCACTGCAGCCAGGCTCAAGAATGTCGAGCCTTCTGACCAGGTCAGCACTTCAGGTCTGCTTGCGTAACAAGTCCTACACATACTCATTTGACCTGCTTGACTGTACTCATCACATAGGTAGGTGCAGCGTTGATTTCACGTGAGACCGGCCTTGCGCGCATGTCTGTGCAGAACATATGACCGCAAAATATTGCTGACGTCTTGCGTGCCTTCAGAGTTCTGCAGATGCGTCCACTCTGTGCGGTCCGGGTAGAGACCAGGACGATCGTCGCGAGTGGCGAGCGCGAGACGCGCTGGGCGGCAGGCGTCGAGGCCTCTTGCAAGCCAGCACAAGCAAAGATGCATCTTTCAACACAGACTTGGCTAACCTGATCAAGACCGTGAAGTCGTCAGAAGACAATTTTGTAGGAGGTAAGTTTTCGAGCATCGTAGCCAGTCAACAACCAATCCGAAGCACTTACGTGAGACACTTGAGCCCAGCTCAGGAGCGACTCTGGCTTGTCTGAATGGAGTGGCCTGTCAGCTTCGTCGTTTCGTGTTACATCACCGGTATCGCATAAGCAGTCCGCAAGCCTACGATGGCCGTGGTTGCAACTATCCTGCAGTTGCTTGTCGCTTCTCAGTGCATGGTGCTAGTGCTAGTTGTGTATAGAAAGTACAAATATAGATATGCACACGCATCAAGTGCTTCTCTCGGCCATCAAAGGGTGCAAGTTGTCTCTGATCAGATTCCATCACTTGTTACTCTTAGTGTGGGTCAGGGCAGGTCATGCTGTAACAATCGGCCTGCGTGCAGTTGCATCTGCTGCTTCTACTTTGCTTTCGTTCTGACAAGGCATAGCCTCCAAGTGGCTACGAGCTACACAGAGCTTCCAAGATTGCTTTGTTCTGCAGTGACGATGCTGAATACTCCGGCAGATATACCAAACCAGCTAGTCAATGTAAGTATTTGCTAACAACACATGCTCAGCACATGCCTCACAGCACATGCCTCACAGCACAATCTCAAACATTCAAATTTGAGTCTCTTGCCACACATGCCCTTGCACTGGATGCAAGTGGTATGTTAGAGCTGCAGTGCCGGTGTGCACTAACGCTTGAATGTACTGCATTGCTTCTTGACACCTTGGCAAATACTCCACTTGGCACTGATGCTGACATCATCAGCACGTCTCTCTGCATTTCTCTGCTGCAGCAAGGTTGCAAGCTAGCAGTGCTGAGCCCTAGCAGCTTGCTGCAGTATACTGCTCTTTATGCTGGCTTGTTCTGGAAAATGCAGGCATCTGCGGCCGCAAACGCATCAGCTGTTGCCCAGCTATTCAGCAGCCCCGGAGGCAACCCACCTTCTCCTGCTACTGTGCTGGCAGCTGCTTCCTCTGATGACTTACTGATCACTGGGCCCAGCTCTACCTATGGGAAATGTGAGTCATCTGTCAACCACTTCAGCTGCAGCTTAGTGCAATTTGTCATGTCTCAATGCCAACATGTACATGCAATGCATCAGAAGCATTCAAAGTTGAGATGTCTGATATGCCTGCTGCCCTTCATCAAGTATGCTACCCTGCAGGGTCTTGGCATTTCTGATCACACGTAGTATATTAGAAATGCTCTGGTTTTGCCTGACCTGCTCTGCTATGAAATGGCATTGCAATCTGATACCTCCCTATGCATAAGCTCCGTGTGCTTGGTCAGGCCCCAGCAGCGCAGTAATTGATGTGGCATCCCCTAGTTCTTTGAACGGTACACTAGGGGACAGGTACAGATGCACTGTGCCAAAGAACGCCGTGGACTGGCGCCGAAACCAGACTGGAGTAGTCTCTCCTGTGCGTGATCAGTCAGTTTCCTCCTCAGGATGCAACAAGGTGAGGCTTTGTTTGTGCTTTCTGCTCAACTGTTGTCTTCACGCTTGCAAATAGAACCAAACTCTGCGAGAGAATGTCAATGTGTCACCATGCATTGCTACTTCACGTACAGGCATGAGCGCAAGGCACTGCATACTCTGCACTCGCACTGTTTTGCTTACAATGTATGTGCCAATTGCATGCTATGGTGACTGTTTATCGTCCGCCCATGCATGTCGTACAGGTGCTCACGATGATGCAGTTGTCAAAACTTTGCCAGCCCAAAGCAAGTTCCACATGTTGTAGGTGATTGTCGGATCCAATGATGTTGAGAAAAACAACTGCGGGAGCTGCTGGGCGCATAGTGCTGTCTCCTCAATTGAATCTGCAATAGCGCTCTTCAGGCAGCAGAAGAACGTGGTTCTTAGCGTTCAGCAAGTCTTGGATTGCAAGGTGCTTGGTAACGAAATTGACGGTGTCGCTTACGGGAAAATAGACACCGCACCCGGCCAGAGTACTGAGACTTGTTCCACGGGGGCCGCTGCCTCCGATGTTTTCGTAGGACTGAGTCCTGGCAGTGGCCAGCAAAACCTGGTTCTTGACAGCCAGATACCCTACCTGGGTAAGATTTGTGTTTGCAGAAATGTGCACTCACTGCTCATTCATGGACTATACACATTGTATGTACGTCTCTCAGATTTTGTATATATATGTTTTGTAGGTATGTTTTGCTGAGTGCAAAGGGTAGCAACCTTATGCTGAGCACATGGCTGTGAACTGATTGCTGGTCACTCTGCCTTAGTAGGTGTGCAGTCACAGTTGTGTTTTTGCAACAGGCAGCTACGGCACATGGACATCAGCCAATGATGACCACTGTCCATCAACTACTGCCGGCGCCAAAATTGATGGATGGGTCCAGATTGATCAGGGCAATGAGTATTCCATGATGCAGGCTGTTTCTTACCAACCCATTTCCGTTGACGTCACTGCAGATGGGAAAATGTTTGCTTACTCCGTGAGCACTGCAGCTCAAGGCTCAAAGTTTCATCATCAAAGCATACCCTGCCTTGATGCAACATGATGCAACTGAGATGTTTCATCTGTGTTTTGGCAGTATTCTTGTTTCATGCACAATTGCCCACAGGCCATCATGCCCTGTTTCTAGGTATGCCTGGCTTCTGCATGCTGTGAGACAAAAGTTGCATTCACGGTTGCTTTATACTCCGGACAGGCAGTCATCTGACATGAGAGCAAATTTGCTGCCATGCAAGGGTGGCATTCTTGATGCATCCGGGAGCGTGGACAATGAGGGGAAGCCTTTCACCGAGACCAACCACGTTGTAGCCATTGTTGGGTGAGCTTTTCGTCACAAGACACACACAACCTGCTTCACTTGTCGTGCTTATCTGATAAGATGTGTAGACTGCAGCCACTATCCTCTGCACATCATTAGGTGTTCCATGAGGCCCTGAGTCTGTGCATGTGACTTGGCACACAAAAACCTCTGTATTCATGTCACACTGTGCAACATAAAGCATTTGCCAGTTCTGTATCACAGTGTGCAGTGTGATGGACATCCTCAAGATAGATGCACAATAGCTATCATGGAGAACAGGAAGCGTTTGCACTGCACCTTGTGAGGTGGCATTCTCACCCACTGAGCCAATCTTCCACTGAAATGAAGCCACTTGTGAGCTTTCGTGAGATATGCACTTTGTACTGATGATTGCATATAAGAGGAAGTTCTTTGCCAGACATCGCAGTTTTCCAGTCTCAGCTGAGGTTGCAGCATAGAGAGCTAGTGTGTGTCGTCAGACGCTTCTAGTAGAGAGCGTGAATTCTGACATGCTACAGACAGAGCATGCTCTGCAAAACATGGTGCCACAGGCAAAGCATCATTGGTTTTTTGTTGTGCTAATGGAGCGGCCTGGAAAGGCTTATTCGAGGGCACCGCGCAATGGAGCAGGCAGACACAGTCAGCCCAGAGCTGCCCAGTTGCTTAATGCAAGTTCCTGCATATTTGCTGCCGAAATCCCTCAGCCTGGGTTTTGTTGCTGCAGCTACACGTGGACAGAATTCAAGAACGACCCAAGCACTGGCCAGGGTATCATTACTCGGCCAGGATACTGGATTGTGAAGAATTCCTGGGGGACTGGGTGGCCCTCACCTGCACCCAAAGACCCGGTTGACAAGGTGCAAGCTGCCTTCTTTGCTGTTTCCCATTGCTTGTTCAGCCCATGTGCTAATGATGAAGTCGCCTGCTTCACCAACCTCACGTGCCTGTCTGCAGCAAGAGTTGAGATGTCTGTGTGCAGGTTCTGCACCAATCAGATTAGGCATATGTGTATGTATACGTGTATGTATTAGATATTATCATAGGTGTATATAGGCGCTGCCCTGCCCTGCCCTGCCCTGCCTTGCCCTGCCCTGCCCTGCCCAATGTGTGGGCTGATGGATTCAGGCCCATGACAGCATTGTAGCTGAGGGCTGGTTCAGAGCTTGTGCATGTGAGTCATTGACAAGATGCACTCCAGCTGTGCACAACAGGTAAATGTTGCCAACTCGATGCACACAAGCAGCAGAAGCACATTATATGCTGTTACTGTACAGTAACCTGCCCAAGAACCGGCGTTTGATCAACTGAAGCATGATGTGGTTGTATGCTTGACCTAGACTGAGGCAGAGTTTTTGGCACTGCAGAAGCAGCTTGTGACATTGGGGTGAATGTAGAGTACCGAATGCAATGGAACACACTGCTTGCATGCAGTCATGCACACAGCATGTGCATGAGTGTGTGGAAGTGTTAGAAAGAAAAGAAAAGTTTACGCTTTTCAGCGATCATAAAGGGAGCCTCCTAAGGCGGTAGCCCGGAGTGTGGAACTGTTATGTGCATTGCCCTGCGCATGCAGAACAGCCACACCAGTATGTCAACATAGGCACACGCTCACTCACCTGTTCTGTTGCAGGGGTACGCATATGTGCCTATGCAGTTTGGGGTCACAAAGTACACACAAGGGCCCAATTTCAAGGGCGCATTCTTCATAGCCACTGATGCAGCTTATCCTGTGATCAAAAGCGGGTTGAGCGCCTCAGCTTTCAACTCTTCTTTGGTCACCAAACTGGCAGGTATGGCAGCCTGCCCTTCAGCTTGCCTTTCATCACTTACTGCCCTTTTGAAGATCAGACTTGCATTTGCAGTCAGCCCAGTGTGCGTAGTCTATGGGCTCAATGCTGATGCACTTGGCTACCAAAGTGCTCAAATCAGAAGAGTAGTCGAGTGAACAAGCTAGACAGAATCAGGAAGAGTAGCATCCAGCATTAGCTCAAGCCTTTTTGCTTATTGGGCTATGGCTTATAGTCTCAGCTCCGAGCCGCTGCCTCATGATGCTCATGTCATACTTGCTGACAAGGCCTAACCTTTTTTCACAAAACTCCCTTTTCCCATAGTCTGTCCAGGTCTTTACCTTTGCATTACAGATGCATACACCAAGGTCACTGTGTTATGCCATCATCACACTAAGGACCGCTGGCAACATGGCATCCATCATCTCTGCCCAACTGCACACATACTTGGATGCGAGCCATTAGGGATCTCCTGTTCCTTTTGGGCTATGGCCTATGGTCATACCTCAGTGCTGCCTCCTTAGGAGGCTCTTGTCATGAAAGCTGAAACTTGTACATGGTTTTTTGGCCCCTGGTTGCGAATCTGTCTTACTTATTACTTGCCATGCAAGCACTGCATCATGCAGCATGCAGATACCCCTTTGCAGTCATGATGCATGCCTGCAGAGGTGCCATGCTAATGTTGGTGCTGCACATGTGGTACATACACCTGTTGCTAAGCTCCTGTAGCGCCAAAGCAGTTTTTTTTTGCCTTAGGAGATGTGCCATAGATGTGTATGTAGCTGATCATGTAGCAGAGTGATGAGCAGCTACTGACACTGAGTTGGCATGTGCGCTGCAGCCACACAGCCTGCATGCCCTGCCACCACAAGCGGGAAATGACCCTGGAATGCATAGCTGTTGTGGGTCGATCTTGGTGCACAAACGGCAGCATGCATCACTGTCAATAGTTGCATTTGATCATGACTCCTTGGATTTGGCAGTCTGCTCTGCTAGGCCTGTCAATGCTTGGATGAGACTGAACAATGCTTTTATGATGAATATGCTGATTGACTGAGCTTGATAAGGCTGACAGTTCATTGACGACTGTGCAGCAAAATGTGAATAACTGCTGTACCTTGCAGATTATAGCTGGTGATGACAGTGACAGAGTTAATAGTCACAGAGATACATTGACTTAGGGCATATGAGCCAAAAAGCTTGACCGCTATGTCACTAGGATAGGATTGATACGCAAGGTCAAGATGCCTGTGACAGAGCTATGACCCTTTAGTAGCTTGAGTGTTTGCCATGATGAGGACAACAGAACAGCAGTCAACCCGTTAAACTGATCAGCTGGTCACAATTTCTGGCCGTTTTGACCTCGACATGATGGAAACAGCAGTTCCGTATCGTATTTGCGCACCGGGATTGAATCCGCACGCAATGACACCGGATTTGCACGGAGCGCACGCGACGCTGCTTCGCGTAAGGCCACTTTCAAACGTAGCATGAATACTGCAGCTGTGCGTCAACAAGGACAAGGGCCAAACAGCGGCACGGTAAATGCCGCTGTTTGGTACCCTGTTTGAGTAGATTCAGCCAGCGTGTGCTCACAGTTGCGCACATCTTGCGGCTTCAGAGCTGCGTCTCTGCCCAGGCTGACACCAGCATCCATGGCAGCCTTGACACGCTGTTGATGTTTGCGCATGATCTGCTGGACTGTCTGACCACTGTTGAGGAGGGTTCTGACCCAGCCCCTGGTGTCTGAAGACAGGTGAGGAGCGACGCGAGCTGCCTTGGGCACTTCAGATCCTGGGCCATGAGGGTGCTCTCCAGCTGCATTTGTGTGATTGAAGTGCCGGCCAACTATATGTGTAATGTCGGGCCAGATGGCAAGCTGAGTGAGAGTGAACTGCATGAGGCAGCCGCGCTTGCAAGACTTGCGTCACTCTGTTTTGCCACATCTCTTATTGGCAGCACGAGCAGGCTGCATGAGACTGACTGGAACTGCTTTGCTGTTATCCTCAGGGCCCATAACTGCAGTGGAGTGTTCGCTGTTGCAGATATGAATTTGCCTGAAGCCGCTTAAGGTCTGAAGGAAGCTGGGAAGCCCGGACTTTGGAATCTTAGAACGATGTACTAGCTCTCAGCTCTTCTCCTGCACAGATCACTTGATACTTGACACCAGTGCTTGATCCAGGAAGCAGATCAGCAGCTGGGGCAGCCCGCACATACCGTGAATGAAGTCTTGCACTCTATCAGTCCTGATGTACGCCTCTTGATCAAATTTGCCTTGATTGTTGCCCTTAGTGATGACCTTGTCGGTCCAATGCAGCGCTGTAAAGTCAAAAGATCCCTTTTTGGGATACTGGACTGTTCCCAGGAAACGCTTAAACGGCTCTGCGAAATTGCTCGACGATGGCTGAACATCGTGCTGCATAGTTCACCATAGCGCGTGACGACTTGACAGACCGCACCAGCAGTTCACTGCTTGTGCTTGTTCAAAGCTACTGACTCATCGCATGAAGAGGTTTAACCCCCGCTTGTCCCCCTGTGACGGGGTTTAGCAGAGAATTAACAAAGCGTTAATCGGCGACCCTAGCAGGGAATCTAACGAAGCTGGCCATAAATGGCCTGCATTTATGGCCACCTACGACTAAATCCTGTCGCGTTTATTGCGCACCTATGACTAAGTTGATCATGCAATATTGATGCAGCGGTCGACGGCATCATGTTGCTAAACAGTGCCGCAATCGTGTTACAGAGATCAAGATCACAGATCAGGCGTGTCTTTGAACTATTACAATTCTTGCATGAT
>JAABUK010008045.1_pt1 | contig 14954 bp, 8 predicted proteins | sample 5559141 | NCBI WGS metagenome assembly JAABUK01 (sample SAMN10711869, study PRJNA513367) | rock metagenome | isolation source: Antarctica rocks | place: Antarctica: Victoria Land, Pudding Butte nord | collected 2016-01-03
CAGAACCTGGATCTACAGGAAGATGCTCTCAAGAAGGCGGGCTGCGAGGAGATTTACACCGACACCATCTCGGGATCCAGGGCGCAGCGGCCCGGCCTGGACGAGTGCTTCAAGTACTTGAGGACGGGCGACACGCTGGTGGTGTGGAAGCTCGACCGCCTGGGGCGCAGCCTGAAGAACTTGATCGAGACGGTGCAAGTACTTCAAGACAGGGGTATTGGATTCAAGAGCCTGCAGGAGAGCATCGACACCACGACGCCCGGCGGCAAGCTGGTCTTCCATGTCTTCGCGGCCCTGGCGGAGTTCGAGCGCGACCTGATCCGCGAGAGAACCAACGCCGGGCTGCAGGCGGCGCGGGCCCGTGGACGTAAGGGCGGGAGGCCGACTCTCCTGGACGAGAAGAAGCGGGCGGTAGCTCTGGCACTGCATGCGGATCCCAGCGTGTCCATTAGCGACATCTGCAAGACCTTGGGGATCTCGCGTACCACCTTCTACCGCTCCATCGGGAAGAGGACGGGTGGCAAATCAGCAGAATAGAATCTGATCTGGCCGAGCCACCCTGACGTGCTCCCCGAAAATCTACCCGTTCTAAAATAGAGAGTTGGCACGGTTGATCTTCATCCATGGATCTCCGCAACCTCCGTTTCAACATCACACTGGTGCTATTGAGGGTGTGCTCTCCTGTGCTTCGTGCAACGGACGCAAGGGAGTTTCAACATCACACTGGTGCTATTGAGGGCAATGCGCGCTCGCCTCAGCGCTCTACGCGCACACCGAGTTTCAACACCACTCTGGTGCTATTGAGGGTTGGGGCCAAGACCGAGACACCGTAGGTTCCCATGTTTCAACACCACTCTGGTGCTATTGAGGGACCCAGGCCAACCCACGACGCTTCGCCAACTGTCGCGTTTCAACACCACTCTGGTGCTATTGAGGGTTCTGGCGTATGCGACGGACAGTGCAGGTTGGTGCGCGGTTTCAACACCACTCTGGTGCTATTGAGGGCCTTCTCTTGTGAGCGCGATGTTGACCGCGCAAGGGAGTTTCAACACCACTCTGGTGCTATTGAGGGGTCGAGCAGGGAGCACGTAATAGGCTTCAATTCCATGTTTCAACACCACTCTGGTGCTATTGAGGGAAGGATTTTCTACGCCTCAAGCCTGGCGACTTCGTTCGTTTCAACACCACTCTGGTGCTATTGAGGGCGTGTTGCCCAGGATGTCGTTGAGCACACTCACAACCGGTTTCAACACCACTCTGGTGCTATTGAGGGCCAACAACGGCGCGGCTCCCGTACCCACGCTGGCAGGTTTCAACACCACTCTGGTGCTATTGAGGGCCGAGCAGGAGCGAGACACCGCTCAGAAGGATCGCGGTTTCAACACCACTCTGGTGCTATTGAGGGTCGCTCGCACGGGTGGCTCTACGCAAGAAAATCAAGTTTCAACACCACTCTGGTGCTATTGAGGGGTCCGCTGCCTAACTACTGCGACGGCCCCAACGCCAACGTTTCAACACCACTCTGGTGCTATTGAGGGGTTCCAGGGCGCGGCCTCGCGGGCCCGGCGTGCCGTGGGGTTTCAACACCACTCTGGTGCTATTGAGGGCCTACGCCCGCCCCCCTTCGGGCTCCGCCCAACGGAGTTTCAACACCACTCTGGTGCTATTGAGGGACAAGAACGATGCTTCACCAAACCCGGAGAGATCATCGTTTCAACACCACTCTGGTGCTATTGAGGGGCAAATATTCGAGGTGCCGCAACAGCGGGATGGGATTGTTTCAACACCACTCTGGTGCTATTGAGGGCTGCGCCTATCGACGGCTTGATGAAGGTGTCCAATACCGTTTCAACACCACTCTGGTGCTATTGAGGGACAGAGCGGCAGCCCGATCGTGAAGCGCGCAAAGATGTTTCAACACCACTCTGGTGCTATTGAGGGTGGTGGGCGGTGGGGTGTTCAAGATCGTGAACAAGAGTTTCAACACCACTCTGGTGCTATTGAGGGTCGCTCAAGGCCACCTTGCGTGGAACTGGAGCCCCATGTTTCAACACCACTCTGGTGCTATTGAGGGCGTGACTTGGACGTATTTATTGTAACCCACAGCGCAGTTTCAACACCACTCTGGTGCTATTGAGGGCTGAAGTTCCACTCCTCATCCTCGTAGCCGTAGCCCTGGTTTCAACACCACTCTGGTGCTATTGAGGGCGGTGGCCAGGGCGACGCCGTCCTCTGTCACGACCGTTTCAACACCACTCTGGTGCTATTGAGGGGTGCCGCGCCCATCAGCGCGCGCCCGCTGATGATCTTGTTTCAACACCACTCTGGTGCTATTGAGGGGCAAAGCCCGCCACACCGCGGCGCCGATCGAGCGCCCGTTTCAACACCACTCTGGTGCTATTGAGGGGCCCTCGAACGCTGCGCTTACGTCGCCCGAGCCGTGTTTCAACACCACTCTGGTGCTATTGAGGGTGGCGCACCTGCGCTTTTTCGTTCCCTCCGGGCTGCGTTTCAACACCACTCTGGTGCTATTGAGGGTCCCACACCTCGTCGCCGTCCACAACGAAGTACTTGGTTTCAACACCACTCTGGTGCTATTGAGGGCAGCCGCCCGATCACCACGCACAGCCCGCCCGCATCGTTTCAACACCACTCTGGTGCTATTGAGGGTCGAGCAGCACCACAGCGGCAGCCGGCGGCAGATCTGGTTTCAACACCACTCTGGTGCTATTGAGGGCGTAAAAAACACGCCTGCTTGACCGATTCCGATTCACGTTTCAACACCACTCTGGTGCTATTGAGGGTGCAGGCCCCACTCGCGCACCCAGAAGACGCGGCCATGTTTCAACACCACTCTGGTGCTATTGAGGGGCTTACTGCAAGCGAGTGAGTGGTATTACAGCAATAGTTTCAACACCACTCTGGTGCTATTGAGGGTGGCTGCTGAAAATGGCGACCTACGCGGAAAGGTTTGCGTTTCAACACCACTCTGGTGCTATTGAGGGATCAGCAACTCGTCTACTACCGCGATCATGATACTTGTTTCAACACCACTCTGGTGCTATTGAGGGGAGGACGATGGCGCCAACGCCGCCACTCTCAAGATGCGTTTCAACACCACTCTGGTGCTATTGAGGGGATGCCCAGCGTGAGCATGGTGCTGGCGTCGTGAGGGTTTCAACACCACTCTGGTGCTATTGAGGGCAATAGTAAGTAGTTGCGAAGAAGGGCCCGCTCATGTTTCAACACCACTCTGGTGCTATTGAGGGGCGAAGGCAGTGCCCGTGCTGGCCGCCTGACCTCGTTTCAACACCACTCTGGTGCTATTGAGGGAAGTGGCCGGCCTGGGCGAAGAGGAGGCGCATCACGGTTTCAACACCACTCTGGTGCTATTGAGGGTGCGCCGTGGGTTTCGTAGCCAATCGCGTCCAGCTTGGTTTCAACACCACTCTGGTGCTATTGAGGGCCGTGCTTTTCGGGCTGCGCTGGCAGCAAGGGAGCAAGTTTCAACACCACTCTGGTGCTATTGAGGGTGAGACAGGCGAGTAGACAACGCCCTGAGACGGCTGGTTTCAACACCACTCTGGTGCTATTGAGGGTAGCACTACGGCGAAGAAGCGCGCTTGCGATGCGTAGTTTCAACACCACTCTGGTGCTATTGAGGGTAGCGGTGCTTGGGGTTGGTCTTGACCTTCTGCCAGCGTTTCAACACCACTCTGGTGCTATTGAGGGGGCGACGATCAGGGTGTATTCAGCCCTGGTGTGCTCGGTTTCAACACCACTCTGGTGCTATTGAGGGGGCCGCCCATGCCCATGCTGAGTGATGAGTTCTGGAGTTTCAACACCACTCTGGTGCTATTGAGGGCGACCCACGGCGAAGTTGAGTAGAGCCCAAGTACTTGTTTCAACACCACTCTGGTGCTATTGAGGGCCGCGAGGCGAAGGCGCCGTCGATGCCCTCGGCCATGGTTTCAACACCACTCTGGTGCTATTGAGGGCGCTCAAGCCCACTCCTGCCGCGGCCCACGATAGGGTTTCAACACCACTCTGGTGCTATTGAGGGGAGCGGTCACTGTTTCACGTGAAACGAGTGAGGCTGGTTTCAACACCACTCTGGTGCTATTGAGGGCCCAGGGCGCCGCGCGTGGCCGATGAGGTGAAGCTCCGTTTCAACACCACTCTGGTGCTATTGAGGGGCATCCCGCGCCGCAGGGCGCTGAGATCCTCGCCGGTTTCAACACCACTCTGGTGCTATTGAGGGCGCCAGTCATAGACCAACTTGTTGCCTTCCTTCTTGGTTTCAACACCACTCTGGTGCTATTGAGGGAAATAGGCGCGGCGTAGCTTCCACGCCTCGTAATCGGGTTTCAACACCACTCTGGTGCTATTGAGGGTTGCTCAATTGATAGGAAAAAGGTAAACGCGCCTCGGTTTCAACACCACTCTGGTGCTATTGAGGGCTCAGGGCATCCAACTCCTGGGAGAGCTTGCTCCTCTGTTTCAACACCACTCTGGTGCTATTGAGGGCGTGCCAGCCGTGCGAAGCCGAGTACGCCGAGATGGAGGTTTCAACACCACTCTGGTGCTATTGAGGGTTGTGGATGCGGAACTTCGCTCGGATGGTCTTCATGTTTCAACACCACTCTGGTGCTATTGAGGGCTGGCAGGCGTGACTGTTTTCCTCAAAAAAAGGCGCGTTTCAACACCACTCTGGTGCTATTGAGGGGGTCAATGTGGCGAAGCGGTGGGTGATCTACGCCAAGTTTCAACACCACTCTGGTGCTATTGAGGGGATTTGCTCCCCTGTGAACAACATTCTCACCTCCTGTGTTTCAACACCACTCTGGTGCTATTGAGGGGGTCTGCGAGGAGGAGAAGAAGCTGAGAAACTCGTTGGTTTCAACACCACTCTGGTGCTATTGAGGGCCGAGAGGAACCGGCCTGTTGGTGCCTGGTAGCGTTGGTTTCAACACCACTCTGGTGCTATTGAGGGTGGACTCGTTCACTCTGAGCGGCTCCAGTTATCACAGGTTTCAACACCACTCTGGTGCTATTGAGGGTGGATTTGAAGCAGGCGCGGGCGCTTGTCAAGCTCAAGTTTCAACACCACTCTGGTGCTATTGAGGGGGTGACGGCCACCAGCCGCGCCTGCTCTCGTGTGGCGGGTTTCAACACCACTCTGGTGCTATTGAGGGACGGGCAAGGCGCGGGGCGAGTATCTAAGACTTATGTTTCAACACCACTCTGGTGCTATTGAGGGCGCCCAGATGCAAGTTCCAGAGTGCCTCATCCGCCATGTTTCAACACCACTCTGGTGCTATTGAGGGGCGTCCAAGTCCTTGGCGCTCTGGCTGCGGGCGGGAGTTTCAACACCACTCTGGTGCTATTGAGGGTGGCACGCGGGCTCCCAACTGTTGCAGTACTTGTTCTGGTTTCAACACCACTCTGGTGCTATTGAGGGCGCGCCTGTTGGCCCCGCCGCACCTGCTGTTCCGCCGTTTCAACACCACTCTGGTGCTATTGAGGGCCCCCCGATTTCAGTTTTGCGCTACCCCAAGGGCGTGGTTTCAACACCACTCTGGTGCTATTGAGGGGTAGACCGCGACCGCGCCGCCACGCCGCGATGCCGAGTTTCAACACCACTCTGGTGCTATTGAGGGGGACGGCCCTCTAACAGTAATGGTCGTCTCTGTGACGGTTTCAACACCACTCTGGTGCTATTGAGGGGCTGTTCACCTCAGCCGGGCACATCGTGTGCGTCATGTTTCAACACCACTCTGGTGCTATTGAGGGACCGGTGTTCACTGCGATGTGCTTGCGTTCCTCAAGTTTCAACACCACTCTGGTGCTATTGAGGGCTTTGATCGAAGAGGTTACGGAGACGGTTACGACCAGGTTTCAACACCACTCTGGTGCTATTGAGGGCACAAGCGCGCATGGCGGCCCTCTGGTGGCATCTCAGGTTTCAACACCACTCTGGTGCTATTGAGGGACACCTCGAAGAGCAGAGAAATAACCGCTTTTCGCGGTTAAAGTGCTACACATCCGAGGTGCCAGGGCTATTGACACTCGTCGAGTCGTAATGGAGCTGAATTGTCAAGGAGCCGACGACATCGGATCGCTTCGCTTGCGCTGACCAGATCTTACAAGAACGTGCTGGTCGTGGCTCGCTCGCGGCCCATGACGCGCTTCTCCCAGCCCTTGGGGTTACCGATGCAGTAGAACAGCACGCTGTCGAGGCCCGGCTCGATGATCTTTTGCAGGTCGAGCTGGATCTTCTTGAAGTCGGCCTCGCTCACCTCGCCCTCGAAGACCGAGTTCTGGATCCACGTCAGGTGGCGGCGCAGCGTCTTGCACACCTTCCCCACGCGCTCCGTCCCCACGTCATACACCAGAATCAGATACATCATCGCCTCCCGCACCTCAAGTACTTGCCGATTCTTGAGGCGCTACCACCACATCTTGAAGGGCGCGTAGGTGCTCATGCCGAGCATGTGACGCGCCAGTCCATAGCACTCCAGTCGCACCAAGCGGCGGTAGCTGACCTTGCGCCCCAGCCCACGGTGCTCGATGGTGTCGCGCAGGCGCTCGTCCCACGCCTCAGTCACGATGCGGCGCCCCTTCTCCTTCAGGACGCAGAAGTTGAGGCCCGACTCAAAGTGCTCGGGCCGGATCTCGCCGTTGTTGACCAGCTTGAAGATCAGGCGGTCGCACAGGATCGGCTTGAAGATCTCCGCGATGTCCAGCGCCAGCGAGAACCTCCGCGCTCCCGGCTCGTGCAAGAACGAGATCAGCGGAGACAGCGGCGTGCGGTAGATCTCGCTCAGAGCCAGCGTGTAGCACAGCGAGTTGCCGAACGAGATCAGGGCGTTGATAGGATTGTCGGGCGGGCGGCGCACGCGCTTGGTGAACTCGGCCCAGGAGGGGCTCAGGATCAGCGGCCACGCCTCGTAGTAGCGGGCGCGTATGGTGCCCTCGTGCCCCATCACCTGTGAGACATCGCGCGCCAGAGGCAGCTTGGCGCGCTCGGATTCAATCGGCACGATGAACGGGCTCAGGTCGCGTCCTCGGCTGGGCGAGCCGTAGTACTTGAGGTTCTTGAGGATGTTGTACGAGGCGCCATCGACCAGCGCGCGCGCCAGTTCGACGCGCTTCTTCGCATCGCTGTAGTGCCCAACCTGCTGCACCAAGAGGCTCCCCGAATGCACTTCCTGGCGCGGCAGGAACGAGCCCGTGTAGAAGCCGAAGTAGTTGAAGAAGTGGATCGGGATGCGCCGCGCGCCCACGAAGTTGAAGAACCGGGTGTTGAAGTCCATCTCGCCAAAGACATAGAGCGCGTCCACGTCCTCCACGGGAACGGGCCGCTTGGCCGAGATCGCGCGCGAGGGCGAAAGGCCATTGTGCCACTCGTTTTCATGGTTGCAAGTACTTGCAGCCGCTTCCAGAGCATCGGGCGGCGCCATCTCAGAAGCTGGGAACATCTCCTCGAAGGACAGTTCGTCTGGCCCCAGGTCTTCGAGCACGCAGGAGGCTTGAGGCGTGGCATCGGGCAGCGCGGAATCGTCGCCGTCCTCGCGCTCGCCCGCGTAGGCGTGCAGGTACAGCGTGTTGTGCTTGCGCACCAGGCGCCCGTTCGAGAACACAAAGTAAGGTCGTCGCATCGGAACCTCCAGCGAGAAAATCTGGCTCGCCAAGTATTTACAGCACTCAGCGAGACTCAGCATTGAGTTAGGAAATCGAGCAGAAGTGCGCCTGCAGATCCTGCAAGTACTTGAGGCGGGCTCAGCTCCAGCACAGCTCGAAGTACGCGCACTTGGCGCAGAACGGCTTCTTGGATTCGGGCAGGCGCGGCGGCACTTCCTCGGCTTCGATGATGCGCGCGGTGCCTTCGAGGGCGGCTTGCAGCTCGGCTTGCGCGGCCGGCGTGAGCTCGATCTTGTCGTTGCGCTTGAGCAGCGGGTAGTCGATCTGGCCGCGCGCGGGCACGCCCTTCTCGCGCAGGATCGAGAGGTAAAGCAGCATCTGCAGCCGGTGCGCGGCCTCGACCGAGCGGCCTTTCTTGACCTCGTGGACAAGCGTTGTGCCATCCTCATCGCGCTCCAGCTCGGCCCAGTCGAGCACGATGCGGTCGTCGATGCTGATGGCCTTCTCCTGGCGCCCGTAAGTACTTGAGTCGAGCAGCTTGCCGATCTGGACGGCTTCGTTCTCGCGCTCCATCTCGACGCCGTGCGAGAAGAGCCACAGCTTGCGGTGGCAGACCACGTAGTAGTTGATCTGCGTCCCCGTGATGCGACTGGTGTCAATTGTCATGTCGCCTCCTCAGAGATGGGTGTTAGGATCTGATAACTCAGAAAGATCGAAGCCGCCGCCCTCGGCATCGTAGGTGATGCCATCATGCACCACAATGATGGGCAGCGAGATAATCTCCTGGCGTGCGGTGCCGCGCTTGAGGATGATCTCGGTCTGCGTGAAGGTAAGCGCGTCGGCGCTCTTCAGCATTCCGAAGCGGCTGCGGCGCACTGGGACTTGCTTCTGCGCCAGAGCGAGGCGGTCGTTGGGCAATCCTTCGTCGTAATAGCACTGTGGGATCACCAAGACAGGCTGCTCGTCGATGTCGCGGATAGCGACGCCATTGGGATTGTCCTCGCCGTTGAAGTTCTCCTGTGGCTTGCGTCCAAAGGCCGTGTCCTTCAGCGACGCGTCGCGCAGGCCGATGGATTTATGGGGCGGGATGTCGATTAGCGACCGCTCGCACCAGTTGATGCCAGTTTGGAAGTCGAAGTCTTGGTTCCAGGGCGCGTGCTCGTTAGTGCGCTTGAGCAACTTCACATCTTCGTAGGGCAAAGCGCCAGGCGTCAGTTCCGGCTTCTTCTCCGCAGGAGTCAGATCGAGAGGCGCGATTTGCAGGCGGAACACGAAGCCAGGTTCAAGGCGGTTTGTCGCGGCTTGCAGAACAGGCTCCTCGCCACGCCGATGCAACCGGCCTGCGCGTTGCACCAGGACATCAGCGGGCGCAAGCTCGGTGATCATGCGCTCGGCGGAGATGTCGAGCGACAACTCCGCTGCCTGCGTCGCGATCAAGACAACAGGCTCGTCCCGCTTGAACGCCTCGATGATCTTGTCTTCGAGCGCGCGGCGATCCTGAGGCGCCAGCTCCGAGTGGTAGCAGAACAGCGTTGCGCCCGGCAGTTCCTCGCGTGCAGCGCGTGCCAGTGCCTTGGCGCGCTCGATCTGGTTCACGTAGACAGCCAGCTTCAGCCCCTTCGCCTCGCGCAGAGCCGCACGTGCAGCCACCCCGACTTCGAGCTTGGCGCCTCTGCCACTTGTGAGCGGCTCGGGCAGAGGCTCGGTGCGAAAAGGTCGGAATGGGTTGTCGCCTTCGATAATCGTCGCTTGCTCGGAGAAGCCGAAGAAGGCGCGCCGCGTCGAGGGCAAGGTCGCTGACATAAACAGCGATGGGATGTTGTACGCGTCCATCACGGCCTTGCCCTCGCGGATGGCGTTGAGCGTGGTCGCGTCGTAGGCGTGGATCTCGTCGAAGACTATAAGGGACGACAGCAGGTTGCCAAAAGCGCGGTCGGAGTATTTGTAGCCGTGGTAGAGGCTCATCAGCAAGTGGTCAACCGTGCTGATGGTGATCGGATGCTCGTAGCGAATGCTGCGCGCTGCGCGTTCCTCGGGCGTTTCGACGGGCGGCGGGAAGTCATCTTCGTCGTCGTCTTTCGATAGAACCGCCTGAAGTACTTGCAGCGCCTCCGAGTGCACAAGCCCGACATCGCCAGGCGCGTAGGCGTACTTGGCCGCGTTGGTCATATCGCGCAGCAGGCTGTTGGATGTGAATCGTGTGGGAAGGCACAGCACGATGCGGTCAACCCCAAACGACTCGGCCATCTCGGATGCTCGCAAGAGCGCCGCTGCGGTCTTGCCGGCGCCGCAACCTGCCATCGCGCACAGGCTGTCTGCCGGATGAACGCGAGTGCCATTCTGGAACACAGTCGCCGGGCCGCCCAGACGCGGGTGCGTGACGACTTGTGTTAAAGGCGTGTAACTTCCCGAGGCCGAGTGGTCGGCCTCGACCAGGAGCGACAGCAAGAGGCAGAACAAGCCGCGAAATTTGGTGCCGGACGCCAGTGTCGGCACGCGAGCCTTGGCCATCTCAACGAAGGTGCAGACCTTGTCCGCGCTAAGAATGGGCGGCCCCGCCTTGGGCGCGGGCAGGCTCATGGGAATGTCGCGCGCCAGTTCGAGCCAGACATCGCCCAGAGGCGTGATGATCTGGTGGCGAAACCTGTCGCGGCTAAACGATCCCGCGTGCATCTGCCCGTGGTGCGCCAGAACCGCCAGGGCAAGCGCCAGACGCGAGGCAGGCAGCTTGTCGGGAGCCGCGCCCATCGCCCAGCAGCAAGCCCAGAACGAAGAGAGCGCGTGTTGCGGCAGGCGATCCTTGCCGGCCTTGATGTCGTCCTGCCATTTCTGCTCGGCCTTGCCGAAGTCGTGCAGCCAGGCCGCCGACAGCAGCAAGTCCTGCGCTTCCTCAGCGCCGATTCCCACGCGCTCGAAAGCACGGCGGCGCGCCGGGGTGAGAAGCAATGAGGCGTTGTCGCGCACTGCGGTCAGGTGATCTCGCAGCGATTGAGGCGGCCTGGACTTGGCCCACACATTCATTTTCGCCTCCCAAACTTCTACAAGATGCAAGTACTTGAGGCTCAAAACAGGCTGCCTTGCTCGCCGCTCGGCTTCGCTTTGCCACGCGGCGAGCGGCTTTTGCCTGCAAGTACTTGCGGCGCATCCAGAGCTTCTATGGGCGGCTCAAACTCCCACTTGTGACCGTGGCAGGCGTGCAGAGGCGCGTCTGTTGGAACAGGCGCGCCGGGACGAGGCACCGTTACAAGCCACCGCTCCAGCTCCCAGCCGCGCTTGAGGGGCCGAAAGAGACGCGGCAGGTTTGCCAAGATGCCGCCCGCGTGCACGCCCGAGATGATTCCAGTCGCCTCGCCGATGCTGGGCTGCGGAACCTCGATGCCAAGAGCTTCGATGTCGATTCCGTCATCGCTCTCGCCCAGGTAGAGCGGGAAAGCGGGGCGCGCTACGGCTGCAAGTACTTGCTCGGCGTGTTCAACCGAGCACAGCACGCCGATGTCGAAGATGGGCTGGATCAACTTCTGGCGGATCAGTGGCGTCGAGCTCCACACGGCGTCATCCGAAGGCAGTTCGCCGCGCGCGCGGACAGAGTTGAGCGCCGCCTCGACTTTGGCTCGGTTGTCTCCGGTGGCTTTGGAGAGCGTGTCTTCCGAAGCCTTCATCCACTTGGAGTAGGTTTCGACAATCTCACCGCTTCGCTGCACCGCGATGGCGAAGCGAAAGTCGGCGCGGCGCGAAACATCGTCCTGCGCCAAGCCAAGCGCGGCGCCCAGAAGCCCATAGAGCGTGCTCGGCGGCGGGACAGGAAAGGTGCGGTGCAGGTTGGAAGTCAGGGGGTCGCGGAACGAGCACCAAAAGGGCACGTGCAAGCGCAGGCCCAGGCAAACAAGGCTGTCAACATCGTCCATGAGCCGCCTCCATTAAACGACGGCCTCGGCCACGTGCTTGAGCATCGCGCCCGGCGAGCCAACGGCGATGTCCATTTCCTTGCACAGCGCGAGCAATTCCGCATCGTTGTTCACCACGCGCGGCGTGTGGCCCAGGAACATCTGCGCGCCCAGCTCGCGCAAGTCTTCGGCAACCACTCTCAAGGTTTCTAAGTCGGCGTTGCCATCCTTGTCCAGCTCCAGAACGCGCAGTCCGCGCTGGGTGTAGGCGGGAAGCACGGCGGCGAAGAACACGTCGGGCGCGAAGGAGACGGCGTTGCGGGCTTGCTTGGCGAAGTCGCCCATCTGCGCCAGCGAGCGCACTACGGCTCGCACTCGCTTCTGCCGCTCGTCGGGCGTGATGAACTCCTTCCACTCGCGTGAGGTGATCTTGCGCGTCTTGGGGTCGCCCTCGACCATGAGCCTGCGCCCGACGGCGAACACGTCCAGCGTCATGCTGGTGCGGAAGATGTTCTCGGCCATCTGCACGTAGGCCAGGCGCAGGTCGCGCTTCTTGCCGCCGCTTTCAGCGCCCTCCTCGCCTTCAGGAGCCGTGGAAGTACTTGCAGGCGCGCCAGCCTTCTTGGGCTTCTCCAGGTCGCTCATGCGGTGCACCAAGTCGGTGATGATGTCGGCGTCCACTTGCCCGAGCGCCGGGGTGCATTTGATGGGCGACCAGCGTCGGTCGCTGCCCTCGCCAGCGCGCGGGTTGAGGTAGCCGAAGAGGTCGCACAGCCAGTCGTTGGCGATGTCGCACGAGGGCGCTTCGGGCGTCGAGGTGAAGCAGCCGGGGTTGCCACGCTCGATGGCCTCGCGCAGGGCGTGGCGCACTGACTGGCCGCTGGCGTAAGGGCGCTTGCCCGAGCGGTACAGCTTGAGCTCAACGACGTTGCCGCCGCCGCCCTCGCCCGAGTTGATGTTGGACAGATCGACTTTGGACAGCCACGTGATCGTGACGCACTGTGTTGGGTTGCTCATGCTTTGGAATCTCCTTTGGCGCTCTCGCCCAGGTTCTTGTTGAAGGCCGACAGGCAGGCGAAGAGGCTGATGGTCTGCGCCGCTGCCTGCCACTGTGGCGAAGCCGCCATGTCCAGCACAATCGAAAACTGCTCCGGGCTGACGTGCCACATCCCGCGCGACTCGTCGCCGGTCGAGGCTTTCATCAGGCGGAAGGCGAACAGATTGAGGTTGGAGCGCAGGTCGTCGGGCGCAGAGCAGTTGTGCAGGCGCGACAACAGCGTGACATCGCGGCTGAATACGTTCCCGGCCAACTCGCCGATCTTGCGGCAGGCCGTGAGCTGATCCTCGGTCATAAGCGAAAACTCCCTTGCGAAATGGGCGAAGAAGTGCGGCAGTAGCCGCGCCGCTCCACGGTTGGTCATCTTGGCGTTCGTGGCGTTCTTGTACAGCAGGAACGCGGCTCGCTCGATGTCGCGCCACGCGATAGCGGGATCGCGTTGCAGCAGGGCGCGCGCGAGATCATTCTGCACAGAAGCATTCTCGACACGGATTTGGGACAGGCAGTCAGGAACGAAAGCCACAAGTACTTGGGTGTCGCGTTTCCAATGCGCGGGCTGTGCAATGGGCTTGAGCAGAGGAAAGACGCCGCCTGGCACTTCGATGCGGTGGATGGAGCCGACAGAAACGTTGGTTGAGGAAGAGAAGTGGATAGCGACCCAGTCGTTGAAGCTCTGCAACTCCTTGCCGGAGATGTCCATCTCTCGCAGCGTGAGGCGATCCTGGAGAGCGTGCAGCAGGACGAGCATCTGCGCTTCCTCGCCATCGGCGCGCAGAGGCAGGTTGCGATACATCTCGCCCTGAGGCTCATCGGGATGCACCAGAGCACCGGTGCGCAGCCAGCGCCACAGATGCTCGGCACGATCAAAAGGCACGTTGTCAGGCAGGAAGACGGTGCAATCGCCGCGCGGATCTTTGACGAACGGCTTCCACGCACTGAGCGAAGCAAGCAAGCACGACAGCAGGAAGGCGCCGCTCTCGGTTCGAGGCGCGTTCTGCACGGACGGCCCGCGCACCTTGCCATTAGAGTGATGCTTGGCCACGAACGGGTTCGCGCCCTGCGTCACTTCGCCAGTTGCTCCGTCGCGCATGGCAAGCGTGGCGATCTCTTCCAGGCTCTTCTTTCCACCATCGGGGCTGAGCAACTCACCCAGGAACTTAGGCGTGATAGGTAAGCTGGCGAGGCGCTGGCAGCGGTTGCGTGCGTTCTGTGGCGGGTTGCCGATGCACTTGCTCGCTTCCCACTCCGCTTTCGAGACTTTGGGGTCGTACTTCTGACCCACAATCCGCCGTCCGTCCTCGATGTTTGGCGCGCAACGGTCGATTTTCTTTCCTTCCTGGAAGCGCGGATGCAACTCGTTCCATCTCTGAGCCGAGGCCAAGTGACGATGCAGAATCTGGCCGCATTTCTCGGGCGACAGTTGGGCGGAGAACGAGAAGCCCGCTGCATCCGGCTCGCCAAGAGAAACCTGTGCCTCAGCGGGCCAATCGATCTCACGAAGCACTTGGTACAACTCGCACAGCCCCCAATCGTGCCACGGATCACCCGCCTGCCTGCACTCTATCTCGATCATATCTACCTCCTTTCGCGTGAACACGATGCTGTTCCCTTAACGCGTCGTTGATGTGACCGCAGCTATTGTAACAGGCCTTCTGCAGGTTGACTGTTCTACTGGTTGCAGAGATTTGCGTACTTGTGTAGTCTCTGATGGTGCATGGGGCAACGGAGTTGAAACGTAGAGCAGTCAGCAGGCGCAAGCCATTTAATAGAACCAGCCCTACGCCTCTGGACATATGGCAAGTCAGCACGGTTCTTACGCAGGCGGCGACTGGTCGGGCAAGCCTGACAAGCCATCGGGCGCAATCGACATCTTCGCCTTCTGTGTAGCGGCCTTTCCTGACGTGGAGGTGTTGAACGCTGAGGCTCTTGCTCTGCGCCAAGAGTTGGGGATGCCGCTGGACGAGGAGTTCCACGGCCACGAGATGAGCGACGCCATGAACGCTGCCGTCATCGAGATGGGGCTGCGTTTGGAGATGCGTGTCGGCGTCCTGATAGTGAACAAGAGCGCGATCCCACTGAGAGGCCAGCTCATTCTGCCATCGTCTACGCGCTTCACCCGTGAGATCGCGCTGCGCTTGCTGGAGCGGTTCGTGCCTCTGTGCCCACTGCAGCGATTGTGGCTCGATGAGGACATCAAGGGACGCGCCGCGCAACAGAGTTTTGAAACAGAGGTGCGTCAGGTGAGCCGCGCGCATCATCCTGCAAGTACTTGAGGGGTGTGCACAAATCCAGGAGCGCCTACAGGGACTTTTGGCGAGTGCGTTGTCCGCATCCGTGGAGGAGTATCAATACACCGATGCCGACTGCCA